>ERZ827104.3824-NODE-3824-length-10226-cov-3.756071_pt1 | contig 10226 bp, 12 predicted proteins | sample MGYA00519781_ERZ827104 | MGnify/ENA primary metagenome ERZ827104 (study PRJEB31778, sample SAMEA3449257) | human gut metagenome | biome: human gut; feature: human-associated habitat; material: faeces | place: United Kingdom | collected 2010/2012 ... | reverse complement strand
AACGGGGCTTTTCCATTTCAATATAAAAATTCAAATAAAAATTGCTATATAGCCACACCTCCTTATCGTATTTATGACAATCGTTCTAATGTCATAAATACGTCTTCTGATTATTTCTTATCCTCTTTATTAATAACGAATTTTACCGTATGAAATTTATAAATCAAATTCATACGGTATGACAATCTTAGAACAGATCTTGGCAGGACTGCAACAGAAGTTTACTGGGGTAGACACTGCCACTTTGACCCGAATCGCCACCAAAAAGGCAGAGGGCGTAACGGACGGAATACAGGTAAACTCAATCGTTGAGGGTATCTCTTTTCAGGACGTGATGCAAAATTATGGTGATTTCCGTGCAGGACAAGCACAGACTTCCTCGATATCGAACTATGAGAAGAAGCATGGGCTGAAAGACGGAAAGCCAATCGAGAATCCCAACCCAAATCCGAAGCCGAAGCCGGGAGAAGAAAAGAAAGATGATATTCCATCTTGGGCACAAGCTCTGATTGATTCTAACAAAACTCTTTCTGAAAAACTTGCCGGTTACGAACAGGAGCGAGTACAGGCACAGCGCAATGCGCAGGTATCCGCTAAAGCAAAAGAATATGGTATTCCCGATTTTATGTTGAAAGATCGCAATATTCCAACAGATGCGGACTTGGACGCTTATTTCAAGGACGTGAAACAGGAGATGACCAATGCGGGATTTCAAGGCGTGGAAGTTCCCCAAACAGCAGAGAAGCGTACCGAAAAAGAAAACCATGCCATTGCTGCCATGATTAACAAGGGGACGGAAGAGATTAACAAACAGAATCAGTAACTTAAAAAGGTAAAAAGATTATGCCAGCAGGACTTCATTACAATTTGGAACAGATTGAAAAGCCTACTCCTGAAATGTGCCGTATTGAAACGATATATCGCTATTCAGGAGGTTTCAATCTGGTTCTTACAAACCTTACGGGCGTGAAAACCATTCCGCCCCTTACGCCGTTGGTGCTTGACTTCAAAAAAAGACAAGCCACGGTGGTAATCAATGTGGAAGTGGCAGAGAAGTACACCACAGGCACAAGCATGAAAGTGAAGAAAAATTCATTGGCTTATGTCGGTATGTTTATCGGAGATGGTACGAATGGGGCTAAAGTTAACAAGATTGACAAAGCCAATGCCGACTACGACACACTTACTTTGGCAGCAGCTTTCGGGAGTAGTGTAACGGTTGAAGCCGGAACGGTGCTATTTGAAGCCAAAGCGCAGGATGGTACAGAACCGAAAGCAACTGCAACAGCGTTGAACTATGCCACTACCAAAGTGGAAGAAGGAGCAACCGTGACAGCCATCGGACGTGCCTACGAGATTAGACCGACCAAGCTCATTGTCCCCATCTCTGAGAAGGATAAGGCTTCTCTCGGTGATAGATTCATGTTCACTTATTAAGGAAAGGAGGGTATATGTATTTGACAGTTCAGACATTATTGAATGACCCCGAAATAGTAAAAGCGGTGATTGACCGTGTGCAAGCTCTCCGCCTTGATACTATTTTTTGGAAGAAGCATCTTGATTTCGAGGAAACGAAATCACGCGTGTTTAAAACCTATCTCGGTACGGTTACAGGTGTAACAGCCGGTTCTGTTATCGACCGCAATTCTAACAAGCCGTTAAGAGAGCGTAAATCTCTTGGTTCAGGATATGGCGAAGTCGCTTATTTGGGTGACCGCTACCAGATGGATAATGACCGTTTGGATATGTTACAGGAACTTGTTACCAAGTTTAACAATGCACGCACAACAGACCAACAAAGAGCATTGAACGACATCATCAACTATATTACGGATGATATGCGCCAAGTGTTGCTCGCTCCGCATAAGCGTATGGATATCGTGGACGGTGATTTACGTTCAGATGGCAAGGCTTCTGTGAAAGTAGATGATAACCCGCAAGGAATCGAAATGCTTGACATGGAATTGCCGGTCCATCGCCTTACACCGGGAGTTGAAGACAAAGAGCACTTTGTGAAATATATTATGGACCAAATTGTTGAACTTCGTACGAAGTTCGGTATGTTCGTTTCGATGGAAATGTCGCGAAAGACATTCATCAATTCTATTGTCGGATCAAAGGACTTTGGTGAGTTCTATAAACAGTCTTTCGCACAGAAAGAAGTGCAACTATCTTCCGGCTTGATGTCCAGCGAAATGGCTACTACCATCTTTCAAGGGTTGGGCTTGCCCCCTATCGTAATCAACGAGGATTTGGTTGAGCTTCCCGATGGAACCATGAAACAGGTGTTCAAGGACAACCGCATTTCGTTGTTTACCACCGCCAAACAAGGCAAGATGCGTTGGCATACTCCGTATGAGATTACCGACCCTGTACCTGGTAAAACCTATAGCCGTTCAGATGGCGGTATGTATATCTCCAATGTAAGAACGGATGAAGGAAGATTCATGGAATATGGTTGTGAATGGATTCCTGAATATACCAATCCGAACAAAATTGTAATTGTGGATTTGGACACAATGCTAGGCTAGGATGAAAGTACTTGATTACATAAAGCAGTCCTTCAGGGATTTTGGCATTACTTTGAGTGATGCCAATATCCTTACAATCCTAAAGCCATCAGGAGTAGTTGGAGAAGATGATGTAGAAAACTTAAATAACAGCCAATTCAGGGATGTTTCGGTCGGTATGGTAAAGTTTATCCCTACCCTCTTACTGCGTGGTAGTTCCAAGTCCGTATCGGAAAACGGGCACTCCAAATCACAATCTTGGGACATTCAGGGTATCAAAGACTATTATTCCCTGATGTGCAAACAGTACGGATTGAAGGATGAGTTGAACTCGGACAAACCTAAAGTGACTTTTTTGTGATATGTTAGACGAAGCGCCTCATATATTAATGGTAAGAACGGTGATACCGCCAGACAATGACGAGTACGGGCGACCGATACCCGGCACAGGCGGAGAGTCGTGGAATGAATTTACAGAATGCTTTTGCCATGATAATTCCCAACAGCAGGAAGTATCGGTAAATGGCAAGCTATGGGTTTATTCCTACCATATAGTGTATGAAGGCAAGAAAATAGCATTAGACACAAAAGTAAGATGTTTGGATAAAGAAACGAAAGAGGTTGTAGGGAAAGGCAAGGTAATCAAAAATGCTGAGTGCTATTCGGAAGAACTGAAAGGACGTTGTGACATTTGGGTATGATAGTAACAGGGGATATATATAAGATTATTTTCAAAGAAGTTCAGGATTTCGGCATTAAGGCTATTTATGACAGCTGGAATTCAATCGATGCGCCTTTGAAAGACGAAGCTATAGTCATTATCACTTCAACTCCGATTGAACCAGACACTTATTGGGAGAAAACCTTTGTATACGTGAGTATTTGTGTGCCGGACTATCTGGGAAAGGTTAACACGGTAAGATTAAACGAATTGGAAAGATTGTCTGCATTGTGGATTGAGGATGAAATAGTTTGCGATTTTGACGGAAGTTGGTATATGATATCTAAGTCATCACTTGGCATTGAAAGAGATAACGCTTTAAAATGTAGTTATGTGAGCATAAAATTATCGTTTGAAATTTTAAATGTAAAATAATATGAAACCATTTGTCGGGATAAAAAAGATTTGGTACGGTGATGTTATTAGTGAAGCCGTAACCAAAACAAGCTTAAAAACTCTACTCGGTAGCATGACTGAAGTAAAAAACTCACATCAAGACACATGGCAGTATACAGAGGATGACCCTACTTATACTGACTATATTAATGAGTTAAATGGAGAAATTTACTATCGTGATGTTACACAAAAAGGAGCCAAAACCATTACATTTACAATGGGAGAATGGACTTTTGATGACAAAGTAGCCTTGCAAGGCGGAGAAAAGGTGGATACTGATGCAGGTTGGGCTGCTTCCGATACTCCCGGTATTATCAATCAAGGCATTGTGGCTCAAACAAAAACAGGTAATTATATTGTCTTTACTAATGCTGCTGTTATCGCTAAGGGAACCCAAGCAGAAAAGAATATCGGGTTAGGAGTCACTGCGGTGGCAATGAGTAACACTAATGCCGGGGTGAAGAGCGATTACCTGTTTGATGGTACAAAAATTGACGCAGGTGGATGATATTTTTATTAGAATGTAATAGATCGTTTTCGGATGGTGGTGGGTGGTTGCTTACCACCATTTTAATTTAAACTTATGGATGCAGCAAAAATAGTTAATGCAGCCGTTTTAGAGAAAGACTTTGAAACGGTATTTGTGAATGATAATGTTTATGTGATTCACCCTCCTACGATTCATAAGATAGCAGGAGCGGGATATTATCTGAGTGATTTAAAGGATGGGACTACGGTAATGGATATGCTACGTTCATTGAAGGATGTTAAATGTGCGTCAAAAGCTCTATCTTGGCTAATCCAAGGCAATGAAGAGTTAAGTGAAGAACTATCTAAAGGTACATTTGATGAAGTAGTAGAAGCGTTAGCAATTGGGCTATCAATGATTTCTGTGGAAAATTTTTGCAAGCTGTCAATTTTAGCCAAGAACGTAGCAAATTTGACAGCAAAACAGAAGCAGTAGGAAATGACTGTTTACTTGGACAGATTGCATCGTTCATTGAGTCTCTGCATCTGTCCTATGATGAAGTGGTATATAAGATACCATATAGGAATATGGTGATTATGCAAAAGGATAAGCTTCATACAGCTTATGGTGACGTGATGGAAGAAGTTTTGGATGAAGATATGTTTAAGGATAGAGAATTTGACAATTAATGGAATTTCATGGAGACATATCAGGTTTAGACGAACTGGAGCGGCAAATTGAGGACGTTTATTTCAATAGACTGATTGAAATAGGCAGGGAGGCAATCCGTATAGCTCATAATGCCAGTGGTACCAAAGAATACCCGAGGATATATCAAAACCATACATGGAATCTGCGTAATGCTCCGGGCTTTTGTGTCGTGCGAAATGGTAAAATCATTGCTTTAGAGGTTTATGGCAAAGGCTCTAATATGGAAGCTGTTCAAAACACCACATATTATCTACAATACCATAGCAAGGAAGAAGACGGTCTTTATTTGGCTGATGGTATGAATTATGCAAGTTTTGTTCAATCAAAGGGGTTTGATGTGTTAGATTCGGCTATTCAATATGCAAAAAGAATGGTAAAAAAGAAAATATTTTAGGTAATGGCAGGTATATTCGCAAACATAGATAGTGATATTCGGAAACTTCAAAGATTGAAGCAAGAAATCGAGAATGTAAAGGAGGCATTGAAAAGTATCAATGTGAAAGTTGATATTGATATAGCCAAAGGGATGGAGGCGCAATTGAAATCCCTTATGAGGCAATACGATGCTTTGGTAAATAAAGTGTCCGAGGCAGAAGGCAAAATCATGCTTTCTACAAGACGTATAAATGATACTTCGGAAAAGATTATCAAGGCGCAGGAGCAGCTTTCAAAAGCGGCAGGTATGAATCCGCAATCTGGTAGTGGTAATGTAAACACACCTGCGAATAATGCGGAAACAGCAAGCGTACAGGCACAGGCTAAGGCATATGATGAACTAAAACAAATTATTAATGAGACATCTGGTTCATTATTGAAAAATGTCAATGCGCAATATGAAGTAAACCATGCAATAGGTTTATATTCCAAGGAATTAAAAGAAATAGAGAAGACAAGAAAGAGCAGAGGGAAAGATGCAGAATATACTATTGCAGAATCTGCACGGATAAAACAGCTCACGCTGGCTATAGAACAGTTAAAAATAGCAAGAAGTGATGCCTCACGCGAAGTGAGGACACAAATAAAAATACATAATGCGGCTACAGGTTCTTTAAATGAGTTACGACAAGAACTTATCAGAATGAAAGATGCTTATGCTGATATGTCCGCCGAAATGCGTAATAGTAGTAAAGGAGCGAATTTAATAGCTTCTATCCAGCAAGCTCACAAAGAAATAAGTGAAATCGAGCAATCTATGGGTGTTTTTAGCCGTAATGTAGGTAACTATGCTAGCGGTTTCAATGGCTTAAATATGTCTGTACAACAGATTGTACGTGAACTTCCTTCTGCTGCTATGGGGTTGAATACGTTCTTTCTTGCCATCTCAAACAATATTCCTGTATTGGCTGATGAAATCAAACGTGCAAAAGCCGCCAATGAAGAGTTAAAGGCATCAGGGAAGAAAGGTATCCCTATTTGGAAGCAAGTTGCGTCATCATTATTTAGTTGGCAATCTGCATTAATTGTAGGCATTACTTTGCTCACAACTCATGGAGATAAGGTTGGGGAATGGGTTTCTTCATTGTTTAAAGCTAAGGATGACATAGCACCTCTCTCAGCTGCGACCTCAGAATTAAATAAATACATTGCAGAAAATAATAATGGGTATGGTAATAGTATAGCGACATTGAATAAATTGCAATCCAAATGGAAAGAATTAGATGGTGATTTATCAAAACAAAAAACTTTCATATATGAAAATAGAGATGCTTTTTCCGAACTTGGTGTTTCAATTAATGATGTTAATGATGCCGAAAAAATTCTTTCTTCTGGAACGGACCAGTTTATCAAGACTCTTGACTTAAGAGCAAAAGCAGCAGCGGCTTATCAATTAGCGATAAAAAAAGCAGAAGAAGCTTTTCAACACGGTATAGCTGCCGATGAAATATTGCAAGGAGGAGCCAATATTTGGGACTATTGGAATGCAAGTGTTGATGTCTTGGGAAATTTGGATTGGGCTATTCAGGGTGGTAATGTATTTAATCCCGGAAAATATACAGAAGGAAGAGCAGGTAAAGAACTTATGGCTTCTGATAAGGCAAAATCAACATTTGATATATTGATGAAATTGTCTGAAAAGTTTAGTAAAGAAAGAGAAGAACGACTAAAAGGGTTAGGAGTAACGGATAATGAACAAGCTAAACTGAAAGCAATAGCAAGGGAAAAATTGAAGAGAGAAGCCGACGAACAACGCAAGCAACAAGAACGGCTTTCTGAGGAACTTCTTTCACTTCGCAGGAAGAATCAGCAGGATGAAATCAATCTGATGGAAGATGGGACAGAAAAGAAGTTGGCGCAGATTGATTTGGACTATCAGAAAGAGCTGGACGCTATTCGGAAGCAGGAACAGGAATGGACAAAAGCCAATGGCGGAAAACTTACTCAGGAACAATTTATACAGATTTCCCTTTCATATTCGCAGGCAGAAAGTAAGCGTGACAAATCAATTTCCGATTTGAATAAAGAAAAGCTTGAATCCGACAAAAAGGCTTGGCAGGAATACTTCATCGAGTTTGGCAACTATCAAGAGAAACGAAAAAACCTTGTGCAGAAGTATGATGATGAGATAGCCAAGCTGCACACAGATAGTCCTGAATACGCTATCAAGGTAGCCGAAAAGAATCAGGCTGTAGAACAACTGGATGAACAGTTTGGTCACTCCGCAAAGGCAATGGCAGACCTCTTTGAAGACGCTGGCAATAAATCGGTATCTGCCATTCAGACTATTATTGACAAGTATGAAACACTTGTTAAGTACATGTCTGGCACAAAGGAAAGTGACGGAACGAATGTTACACTTGACGAATTGAAAGCACTCGGATTCACTGATAAGGATATTGAAAAGATAGAAAAGGGTGAAATCTCCATAAAGGATGTAACGGATGCAATCAGGGGGCTAAAGGATGAGCTGAAAGGCAAATCACCGTGGCAGGCTTTCGTCTCTGACCTGGAGAAAGGGATAGAAGCCATAAAAAAGGGTGGCAACGATTCCAAGAAAGTCGGTCAAGGCATCACCGATATAGGAAATGCCGTAACGTCTTTTGCCCCTGCGCTGGGTGAGTTCGGCACTAACATCGCCAATATATTCGGTGCCAGCGATTCCGCTATAACAGGAATTACCGATGCTTTAGGGGGATTGGGCACTACAGCCGCCGGTGTCGGTCAAATTATGTCCGGTGACATTGTGGGTGGTGCCATGAGTGCTGTCAGTGGAGTATCATCTGTTGTGTCTGCCCTTGACGGTCTGTTCGGTGCAGACTATTCCCATTATAACGAGATGGTAGAGCAATATAGCCTATTGAACGATATTTGGGATGAACTGATAGACAAAAAGTTGGAATACATCAACACATCTTACGGGGCTGAAGCTAATAAGGTAGGAGAGGAAGCCTTAGAATTGGCGGAAAAAAGTATTGAGAGTTACCGTATTCTTGGTAAAGAAAGACTGAACGCAGGTTCATCAGCCGGTTCCCACTCCATAGGTGTGCGAATTCGCAAGGGAATGTCCGAACAGGGATGGGAAGAAGCGCGCAAAGCTCTTAATGACGAACAGTGGTTTAAAGAAATCTCAACCGGAAGAATGGAAAGCCTGTTTGACCTTTCTACCGAACAATTGGAGAGACTTAAATCGGAAGCACCTACTTTTTGGACTAAATTAGATGAGGATGTTAGAAATTACCTTGATAAAATTATCGATGGGGAAGAACGCATTGAGGAAATTCATAATCAGATAAACGAGCAGCTTACACAAACCACATTCGATGGTGTGTACAATAACTTTATAGATACCTTAATGGATATGAAAGCATCGTCCAAAGATGCCGCCGAAGACATATCGGAATATTTCATGCGAGCTATGCTCTCCGAGCAGATAGGCACACTCTATCAGGACAAGCTAAAGAAGTGGTATGAGAAATTCGCAAAGGGTATGGAGGATGGCTCTTTGACGGAATCCGAAAGAAATGCGCTGGACGCTGAGTATATGGGCTACATTGAAGAAGCCATGAAACTGCGCGACGAGCTTGCTGCCGCAACCGGATATGATAAAATTTCGCAAGAATCAACATCGCAGTCAGCTTCATCCAAAGGCTTTCAGACAATGAGTCAAGATACCGGCGAAGAGTTGAACGGGCGGTTTACAGCATTGCAGATTGCAGGAGAAGAGATAAAGAATCAATCTATCATTCAATCTCAATCACTTAATCTACTAACAGTAAAAGCAGATGCTCTACTTTCCATAAATACGGAAACAAGAAATATTGCTGATGATACGCGGGATTTGATAGCGCAATCCTATCTTGAATTGGTACAGATTTCAGAAAATACAGGCAATTCAGCTAAATACTTAAAAGAAATCAAAGCGGATATTGCCGAAGTCAAACGTAATACTTCAAAATTATAAATTATGGCTGAGCTATTGATAAACAATAAAGATGCCTATGCTATATGGGGCGTAAAAATGGGAAAAGGTTTTCTTGATGTACTTGGTGCATCATCATCCATGAAAGAATTCATAGAAAATAAATCCCGGTTAGAACATGGGAAACGTGTGATAGTCAATGACCCTAAAATAGATGAGAGGGAAATAACACTTTCATTTACAATTGAAGGAAAATCCCAATCCGACTATCAAGCAAAGAAAAAAGCTTTCTTTGTTGAACTTTATAAAGGCAAGGTTGATATTCAAGTTCCAGCTAACGGTAGTGAGATGTATCATCTGATTTATCTCGGTAAAAATATCACTTATGCACAGAGCTTAGGTAGGACTTTCGGAAAAATTTCAGCAAAGTTTAATGAGCCAAATCCGGCAAGCAGAACTTAATTTGTGACATTTTGCCCATTGTCATAGTTTGAAGCCTTATTTTTTAAGGCTTCTTTTTTTTATGTGCGAACTTTGAAGGCATGGAACAAATCGACATCAAAGGCATATCCGGTGCTATCTTGCTTACAACTTCGGTCAATGGAGGCTGCAAGCGTAAGTTTACTCTGATGAAGGAGGATCACATCATATTAAAGTTCTCCTTGGAAAATCCTATATATTTCAAACTTGGCTCATACGTGGAATGCGACTTCGGATTGTTCGAGGTGTGCGACTTGCAGAAGCCCGCATTCAACGCAGATACCGCCGGCTACGATTACGAATTAAGGCTTGATGCCTATTACTGGAAATGGAAAAACAAAATCTTCAAATATACCCCAGAGACTGCCGGGCAGGAAGCGTCCTGGAGTCTGACCGCCCCGCTTGACGTACAAGCTGGTATAGTCCTTAGAAATTTGAAAGCTCTTGGGTACGCATACAAAGGACAAGATTTTGTTGTCTCCATTGACCCCACAGTCGAAAACAAATCACAACTGATGTCTTATGAGAACATCAACATCCTTGACGCTTGTTTTGAGATGGCGAAGAAATGGGATTGCGAAT
>ERZ827104.3816-NODE-3816-length-10236-cov-3.006483_pt1 | contig 10236 bp, 9 predicted proteins | sample MGYA00519781_ERZ827104 | MGnify/ENA primary metagenome ERZ827104 (study PRJEB31778, sample SAMEA3449257) | human gut metagenome | biome: human gut; feature: human-associated habitat; material: faeces | place: United Kingdom | collected 2010/2012 ... | reverse complement strand
GCCACGTTGCGGACACTGGCTGCTAATGCCGAGATAGATACTATCGGGGTAGTAGTTGCGGTACAGACGCACCATGTGCCACTCTTTTTTGTCCAATGAATAATAGCTGGCTATAGTCCGAGTGTCGGAAGATATTTTCATATAGACCGACTTTGCGTCTATCCGGTCATGGTTGTTATCATCGGACGTGCCTTGTGTCCGTACCGATACAATGCGGTGGTTGCCATATTCGTCCTGTTCAAAAGCAAGTTTCTGCCAAAGTGTATCGTTGACATACACAAAGAGGTCGGCGGCATTGTAAAGCCCCTCGGCTGTGAATTCCGGGGTGACCTTGGCTGTCAGGGTAAATGGCTTGGTATTGTCTGTCGGAATCAACAACACGGGAAGCGTGTTGTTTGACAGCTTGCCCTCGTTAGGGTCGCAGAAGAAATCAAGTCCTTCCCTGCAATGGAACTCCAGCGCCCCATCGGCCAACAAGCTAACACATGTGTCCGCGCCATTGATGGAGCGGGTAAAAGTAACATCACCCACCTTTATTTCACATTCTGCCATCTGGCTACTTGTTGAGGTTGCGTTATCTGTCAAATTTGCCTCCTCCAATTTGGGCGAGTTCTTTTGCTGACAAGCAACTAATGTAATACACCCTATAAGGAATGCGCTGAATAAAACAGTCTTTTTCATCTTATTATTTCATTTATTATTTATAATTTTGCCGGCAAAGTTAGGTAAAAAGGCAAAAACCTACAATGGTTAAAAATAACCAATTAAGGGCATGATAGAGCAAGAGAATGAACTGAAATCGCTGTTGACCGAACAACCGTTTGAAGGCATTGAGAATACAGACCTGTTACTTGCCCAGACAAGGGCACGTGCGAAAGGTTTTGCCCTTGCCACCGAAGGTATAGCTGTAGTGTCTGATTTCAAAAATAACGAATGCCACATTTACGCTGGCAGATTCGGACAAACTACAATGAATCTCCCTCAATATACGATTGACCATAATACGGCCTTTGAGAACAGCATATTCAGCCAAACCGATGAAAACGAACTTATTGAACGTCATGTACTCGAACTACGTTTCTTCAACTTCATAAAAGAACTGCCTGTCAAAGAAAAAGCCTGTTTCTCGGCTTCATGTATTCTAAGTTTTTACAAAAAAGAAAGTAACGAGAGGGTGAAAATGTTGCATACAACGAGATATTTCGGTTATAGCTCCGATGGGAGCGTCCTGCTCGGTTTGTGTACATACATTCCATATCCCGTCTCTTATGACCGACAAGACGGAATCATCTTTAATGTACTGACAGGAGAGGTGGTCGGGCGAGAAAAATATGAAGCAAGTGACCGGAAAATTCTTAGCCAACGGCAACTTGAAGTTCTGTCGTTAATAGCCAAGGGAGTGTCAAGCAAGCAGATTGCCGATAATCTCAATATATCGGTTCATACCGTAAATCGTCATCGGCAGGATATTTTGGCTGCATTGAAAGTCGCAAATACCGCATCGGCCGTGGAAATCGCGTTAAGAATGAATATTATTTAATTCCTATAATGCCTTGATTATCGTTGAACACCTTTCATCCTTTTGTAAATTTTACAGTCATAAGCACCATTAGCAACATCGCCAACCTCTTTGAGTGTGTGGCGATGCTTTATTTCGTCAAATGGTTTTCGGCTTTCCGCATAATCACAGAGCCATGCGCCGACCGCTTTCCGCTGTTCGGCAGTATCGCCATACTCCTGCATCACGCTTTTTATGTTAGCAGCTTCGGACGGGGTAAAGAAAGACTTGTACCGCTCTGTCCCGAAATGGATAATTGCATCTATGGCTCGCCTAAATACTTCGCTTGCCTTATAAAGCAAGTCCGCCAATGTGTTTAGGACATATCGGCTCGCTTTCAATGCGCTTTGCAGCAAACGTATGGTCTTATCTTTCTCCTTTGTGGCGGTAAGGATGGCTTGGCTTATACGGCGTTGTTCGCCATCCTCCTGCTCTTGAAGAAGTTTTACCACCTTGTCCCGTTCAATGGTAAGAGAGCGGCTTAGCACCAGTGCCCTGTCACGCTGGGCTTCGGCTTCCTGCTTCTTGGCGACCAAGGCTCTTGTCAGTTCATCAACCTTGTTCTTTACGACAATGGGAAGATACTGCTTTATCCTCTCGTTCTCGGCACGGAGCGTTTCATTCTCTTTTTCGATAGCCGCATACTTGCCTTTGCCGAAGAAGTTGGCTAATCCAGACTTTATGCTGTCGGTATTCTCCTTATCCGCCGCTGCCTTTTTCCGTCTAAGTTCGGCAAGTTCAACGCCAAGGGAGAGGTTGGCTTGCTCCAGTTCCTTGTTTTCTTTCTCCATATTTCGGTGAGCCTCCTCCGCCTGTTCTTTGGCTGCAATGGCTTGTTCCGCTTCCTGTTTCTGTTTGGCAAGAATGAAGTCGGCACGTTCCAAATGTTCCTTTCCCGTGACCTCCTTTGAGCTACCCCTTTCCATTTCCAGACACTCAGCCAAAAGTGTCTGCATATCGCTCATGGCTTTCTCGTCCAGCTTGCAGGACTTGCCCGTTTCGTGGTTCATCCAATCCCAGACGATATGGGCATGGAGATTGGGCTTCCACGTGGCATTGTCGCCGGGCATTCCGTAATGCCCCTCGTCACGGTGGATGAAGATTTGCAGGGCTGTGATGCCCCACCGCTCGTTGCACACCTCACAGAACCTCTGCAACTGCTGCATTGTCGTGCCGTTCTCGATGACAACCACGCCCTCTTTGAGCGGTGTGCTGCCACGGACGATGGTCACCTTTCCCGTCTTTTTGTTCACTCGTTCACGGTCTTTGGTCTGCATCGCACGACCTGTCTTTTCCTTGACCATTGCGGCTATCTGATTGTAGCGGTCTGTCAGCGTGGCTTCACCGAAATCAGGTGATACCCACGTTTCGTTTTCAGTCATTAGGTCAGTGCGGATGTAGAACTTCTCCTTGCGGATGTTGGCGAGGTATTCCGCTGTCCGCTTGTTGTGCGCCTCGCTGCTGCCGATGTTGCACGGCTTGATGTTGATGGATGTCTTCTGTACCATAAGTTTACTTTATTCGGGTTTCACAATGGGTTATTAGGGCAGAGCCTTAATCGGAGGGTGCAGGGAGAGGGTCACTTCCTGCTCGGGGTTCTTAGGGGTGGAAACCACTAAGCGGAGTTTCCAAAGAGAGGGTCACTCTTTGGTCGGGTTGCACAGGGCTGAAAGTCCTTGCCGGGTTCTTAGGGCAGCGTCCTAAGTAGGACGGGGCAACGCCCAGCCCCTCGGGAGAGCCCACAACTTCGGGAGCGCAGCGGAGAAGTTATAGTGGGCTATATCTGGGCAAGCCCAGTCAGCCAAGCCACGACAACGGAGTACCGCTTAAATCCCTCTTTTGGGGGCGTTTAGCTCACCGCGCCTATGTCGGTATCATCCACGCCGCCATTCGTGCCGCCCTGCGCTTCTCTGTGGCTCTCTGCGTGGCTTCCGTCAGCCATTGCATTATTCTTGCCTATGATGTGGGCCTGCTTGATGTTGCCATTACTGTCCTGCCCGTCAGCGGAATGGTCGGAAACTACAGACGAACAAAAGGGAAAAGAAAGAGTGGCTGTATCGCTCTCCATGCTGTCCGTTTCTTGCTCTTGACTTTGGCAACCATCCGACACGGCGCATTGCCTTTCATCCGAAGTCGTATCATTGCATGGAGGTGTCCGTTTGCCGTCCGTCTGCCCCTTGGTGATGACCGATGGCTTGACATAATGGGGATTGGTCAGTAGGACACCACCGACATACCAGCCCGTAAGAAAATGCAGGGTGTGTATCGAAGTGCGGTTGTTGGTTCGGGTGGTCAGCACACCGAGCCTGTTAAAGCAGTCAATGAGCTTGCCGACCGTCTTTCGGTTGCATCCCAAGTATTCCGCAAGTTCCACATCGGAAGCTGCGACTTCTCCGACCTCCAAAGTCATTTCTATGCCCTTGATATTGCAAACCGTCTTTGTCCGCACAGCATGGGTCATAAGCCTGTGCAGGCATCTTTGCCTTTGGACGGAAAACCTGCCCTCCAAAACAAAATTCCATTGCTCATCCGAAAGGATGGAGCAGAAGTGTATCGTCTGTTCCTTGTCGTACATGGTCTATGATGTTATGGTGTTACAATGGGCAGCTACCAGCCTATGCCTTGCCGCTGTTCGGGCATATAATACTCCCTGTCCGCCGCTATGTGGTTCAGCACATCCTGCATCCTGTCCAGTTGGTCATGGTCAAGCACTCGGATGGCGTTAATGGTTATCTTCTGCGAGGCAATCCTGCGGTAGGCAATGTCGGTTTCACTCAACGTACCGCCAGCGTCAGCACGGATGGAACGGAGATAGGCGTTCACCGCTTCCGTCTGTTCTTTAGTCGGGTACGGTGCAGCCCATCGGTCTTGGATATAGTCAATCATGTGACTGACCGCATTAGCCAATCATGGGTCTTGACGTGCGATAATGGGTGTCAAATCTTCTTTCTTCATATGATTGTTATTTTAGGAGTCTTATGATTGTTTTTTCTCGTTGATTTTGTTGACTCTGTTGAGAAACTACCGACAAAAGGGAAAAGAAAAATTTTCTCTTTTGGCCAGCAATATCCTTTGTTGAGCTTTGTTGAAGATGTTGTTGACTTATAAAGCGTTTATTTGCAAGCTATCTCTTGTTATTCATCACTCTCAACAAATTCAACGGTAGTCTTTCAATATTTCACGGGTGACGGTATAAAAGCGTCCCACTTTCTTGGACGAAACAGAATATTTCTGCCCCGGCACTACGGATATTTGAAAAGTGGAATAGGACAACGCATTAGGGGCTGGCTCCAGTTTCCAGCATTGTTGCAAGACATTCCTTATCTGATGGCGTTCCACTCTTATCATGGAATAGTTGAACAATGCAAGCAGGTCGTTGATGCAGAAATCCACTACGTCCACCTGCATGGTGTCCATAATGTCAAGCAACAGTTCTGCCATATCAAGCTCAATGCGGCTGCGGTTGCAGCGGATGATTTTCTCCAAAGCTGCCGTGCGGATTAGAGCTGGCGAGAACCACATACGGCTTTCTTCTTTGGTGGTCAAGTCCCGATGTTGCAAGTGGTACAGAAAAGCGGGTATCTCGTCTTTCAGTTTCTGCAAGAATGATGTATCATCCTTTTCCAATTTGCGTACCTTTCTCACCCAATAGCGTGTTTCTTCCGGTTCAATGTACACGGGGAAGTTCTCGTTATTGGAACACAATACGAACTTGGCGAAAAACTGTACCTCGTAACGGTCTTTCCCTTTAGCTTCCATTTTGTAAGAGTGTGCCGTACTAAGGTTCTTCAACCGTTCACTGTCTTCCCTCCTGTTGAGAAGAACCTCGTCCACCACAATCATCAGCTTGCCCGCCCAGTCGGCATTGAATTGACTGCGGAAATCCTCGTTTGTATTGAACGTGACGTTTTCTTGAAACAATGCTTTCAGAAAGTTCAAGAATGTACTCTTTCCAGTGTTGCGTTCTTCCGACACCAAGAGAAGTATCGGCAACTTTTGCGTCGGTTTCAGGTATAGCAGTTGCAGATAGTCCATTCCCAGCTCATACTGCTCACCAAATATATGCTCCACCAAAGAACAAATATGGTGAAAGTCACCCTCCGTTGGCACATGGGTTATCGGTTCGTAGAGATTGTAAAAGTTGTTCACATTATGCCGATAGTCCGTGTGGCTGGGCATGGTGCAGAATCCGTCATATTTCGGTATTCGTGCTACCTCGTCCTTGCCGTGGTCCTGTCGGAACACGCTCATTTTCCATTCCACACGCATTTTACGGAACGAGCCATTCATCATCGGTTGATTAAGTATGCGAAACAAGGTTGTCCCGACACGCACATACTCTTCCTCAATGTTCTCAATATTTCCGTACTCATGTGGTATTGATTTGTCCTCATAGTTTTCCATTACCAGGATTTTTACTTGTTTCACCCAAAATACGCTTAACATCAGAGTAGCGGTATCTCACTTTGTTCCCGACCTTGACAGTTTTCAAGTAATTGCGCTTGTTCCAAAGCCATAAGGTGGTGTCGCAAACGCCACACATTTCTTTTACTTCCTCACGTGTCAACAGTCTGTCATCACTGGTTGCTTTAAGAGCCACCGCTACCTCGTTCACTGCACGGTTGATAAGCTCGTTTGAGAAATTGCGCAAGTCCTCACCTGTAATCTCCAACTTAATGTTGGCTGCTCCGTTGGAGATAATTTGCATTAAATCTGTCATAATCTATAAGTGCTGCCATTAGCCCGGCACAACCATTCCGACAGCATTACAAATGATTGCGCCACCGCTCCGATATTGGAACGATGGCGCAAAAATATAAATGGAATTTTCTGTAATTCAATAATTTACATTTCGTTGTTTTCGCCGAAATCGTGAACGAAAGAAACGAAATATGAAACAAGCCAAATTCGTCTATCTTGACTTGGATTTACTTCAACGTCAATGCAGGGTTTTGAATAAGTCGGTCTATTACCGGGTGATAAATTCCACCATCAGTTACGGCTGTAATGGTAGTAACTTTATTTCCTCCATCTTTGGATGAAGCTCCGCAATGGTAAATCTGCTCATCCGTAGTTTGGTAATCTATGACAATATACCTGTCATGGAATATGCCACCCGAAGTTCGCAATGAGATAGTAGCATTGGGATATTCACGGCAGAAATCATCGAACTCTGTTTTATGCAAGCGGTTGCCGATGTTGTCGGAGAATATCGTTACATTCACATTGGCAGGAACATCTTTTAATAGTACCAATGTCTTCAGTCCAATGTAGTTATCCACAACGAATATGGTTCTCTTGGCTGTGCCATAAATCTGTTGATATGCCAAATCCGATTCAACGGGTTGGCCGTTGAGTATCAGCCAACCTCTTCTAACGGAAGGATTGCTGAAATCAAGCATGACGTTCGCCAATTCCGACTTGGTTACTACATTGCCCAATGTGTCTATAATGCTGGCAACCTTGTCATCCACCGCAGACAAAGAATTTCGCAAATCCAACAAATCCTGCGTGTTCTTTGTGGTCTGTAAGGACAGTTGCAGATATTCTCTTTGCCCCAACAACGGCTGGTTATCGACAATGTAGTCTTTCATTTGCTTGAAGATGCGAATCAGTGCCTTACTTTGTTTGGTAGCAAGCTCGCCTTTCAAGACGGTCATGAGCATGTAGATACCTTGTTCGGTGAAAACGTATGGGTTGTATCGGCGACCACCCCAACTTGAGGTGGAATTTTTGCACCTCAAGATTTCACACTCTTCATCGGTCAACTGGAACATGAAGTCCTGTTCAAACTTCTCAATGTTGTTCTTCACTTGGCGATTGAAATCTTTGGTACTGTAACCATAGATTTTAGCCAAGTCAGTATCAACCATTACACGAGTTCCTCTGACATGGTATATGTGGCCTTTCAGATATTCGTCATTTATTTCTTGGGCTATGATGTCTTTATCCATATTTCAAAATTAGTTATATGTTCAACTATTTGTTGTCTGTGAGATAAGCCCTCCATTCATTGATGAACGACCTTTCAATGCCACAGTCTTTTATTTTCCCTTTGTTTGTGCTGTCGTTTAGCTTCTTGACAGACACTTGCAGGTTGCGCACGGTTTTCAAATCGCAGTTGGGCATTTCTTGGGCAAGCAGCCTATGGAATGTCGCAACATCGCATCCGCTCAATAGCTCTTCTTCTTGAAGGGCAAAATACAGCCGTGCTAAATCTGCCCCTGTATGCTGTGTTGCAACTCTCTGCTTAATCAGTTCCAAAACTCTTTCTTGATTTCCTTGAAGATAGTCTTTCAATGTTTGCACCGGCTGTTTCTCCTTTTGCTGTTCCTCTTCTTTAATGGGGTTTTCATCCGATGTTAGCTCTTCAATGCTTGCCTCTAAAATACGGTTTTCCTCAATTGATTTCTTCTCTCTATAAAAATTTTGCCATTCTTCTTTTGTCCGCAAGTTGTTCCGAATGCTGCTTTTGATAACCAACTTTACCATAATGGCAGCCACTTTCTTCTCAAAGAAGTTATTTGAAGGGTTATTGGCTTCTGTTTCCAATTGAGTTACCATTGTTTCATAACACTTCCCGTAATAGAGCCAAGCAAGCATTGCCGGGACAATCGAATTGCGCTTTACATTGCGGAACTCTTCTACCAATAACTTTGCCGCATCTGAATCAGCCGAGTAGCTTTGCAGGAGATTTTCATTGGCGAGGTCGCCATGACACTCCGATTTGTATTTACGCATCATCTGTGGGGCGAGTTTGCACCCCAATTTGTATATCTTGTGTAAGCCTGAAGCTGATTTATCATTTACTTCGGCAACAAAAGTGTCGTATTCTTTTGGATGGCTATCGAGCCAATCCTTTATCTCTTTCTTGAATCGTTCAAAATCCTGCTGTGCCATAACCAGTCCTTTTTCAGTCCAACAAATGCACGAGTTCTTTCTTCATGTCCTCGTCTATCTCCCTGTACCTGCGAAAAGCCTTGCTCCCTTCCTTGTGTCCCGAAACAGATGAAACGAGGTCGGGGTCTTTCACCTTTTTATACATATTGCCGATAAACGTCTTTCGGGCTGTATGCGTGGTTGCGACCTCATAGAGAAACTTTTGTTCCGGCTCACGTGTGAGAGGATTTAGCACCGTGACAATCCTGTCAAGCCCAGCCAACCTAAATGCCTCCTTGATAGCCTGATTGTATTTTTGCTCCGATATGAATGGAAGCAATGTTTCTCCATTATAATCCTATAACGTTCAAGTATGGTTTGGGCTATGCCGTTTAGCGGCACCCTTATTGTCCGAGGGTTATGGCTGCGTGTCTTTTCCTGTACGTATTCCAACGCTCCGTTTACGATGTTTTTCTTCGTGAGTTTGTAGAGGTCGCCTACACGACAGCCTACAACCGTTTGAAATACAAATATGTCACGTTGTATGGCCAGTTGCGGACGGGCTGACAAGTCGGCTTCAAACAGTTGGTTGCGCTCTTGAAGCGTAATGTAAATGGGAGTACCATAAAGACATTCTTCCAAAGGGAACTTGTCAAACGGACGGTTTGTCGTTTTCCCTTGATTATAGCACCATATAAAAAAGGTTCGTATGCGCGAGAAACTGTCTATGAGAGTGTTCTTGCCTCTTGGCTGTGGGGTTCGCTTTTCCGGAATGGTTGCGTAAATCTCGGGATATTCTTCCGCGTATATGTATTCGTTCTCCATGAAGTCCCAAATGTCGGCCAGCGTGTCTTTTGTAACGCTGTCGATGTCAAGGGTAAAATGTTTCATTCCTCGTCTTGTCTGCCTTACAAACAGTTCGTATCGCATGAGTGCCCTTTTTACCACACGAAAATTCTTTTTTCTAACTTCCGACAAACTATGCTTCTCCAGAAATTCATCAAACAATTCAGCAAATGTCGGTGGATTCTCTGCTGCAAGTTCTTCTTCCGTCTTGTATTTCTCGGGATGATGGAATTTGTCTATTATTTCTCCAAGCCATTCACTGTCTGCGTCTTCACGATATTCTTTTTCAATCATACGGGTCAACGCTTGCACTTTATGGTTTAAGTCCATCTTCTCTTCTTCGCTTACCAAGGCGACACGGTCTTTATATCCCTGTCGTTCCGCACTCCAGTGGTTGGGACAAATGGATAATTCACTTGCTGCCTTGATGTCTTTCTTTCCGTCACGCAGGCGAAAATAGATGGTGGCCTTAGTGTCAACATCGTTCTTCTTTGCAGTTTTCCGTATGAATGCAGTCACTTTCATAGGCTTCAATTTTATTTCTGGATTGAACACTGCAAAGTTAGCGATTTGTTCCCAAATTGTTCCCAATCATCCCGAAATAATTTCAATACCATTAAATTTAGCCAGCTTTAGTATCTTTCATAACTATTTGATATTGAATATATTACTCACAATCTTATATTGAATTGATTTTGTCCCGTTTATTCTTATTCATATTTTCAAATGCGGGTCTGGGTACGAATAAATCCTGATAATCACCTGATTATCAGGATTTTCTGCTTTTATAGGGCGTACTAAATGTGTACTGAATGACGAATACAAAGAAAAGGTGTACTTTAATAGTTTTCTTCCCCATATCTTTATGATTTCTTAACGCTTATCTTATCTTTATCTACCTTATTATTGCCGATGTTTTCGGGAAAAGTGAGATTCTTACCTTATATTTGTAG
>ERZ827104.3812-NODE-3812-length-10245-cov-3.774877_pt1 | contig 10245 bp, 9 predicted proteins | sample MGYA00519781_ERZ827104 | MGnify/ENA primary metagenome ERZ827104 (study PRJEB31778, sample SAMEA3449257) | human gut metagenome | biome: human gut; feature: human-associated habitat; material: faeces | place: United Kingdom | collected 2010/2012 ... | reverse complement strand
GAGCATAGTCATTTGCCGCCGGATTTACTGTATGGAATACTCCTCCGATCTTTCGCTGTGCAGATTTCACACCATCTGCCACATAACAATATCTGTGGTAGTCATCTACCGTGAGACGGATTATATAAGCTGTTCCACCTTCATAGCGTTTCGCAAGCTTTTCATCCTTCAGAAGACTGCGGACTGTATACTGTGTCTGTTTGATAAGAAAAAGTCCATCCCTTCGAATCGGACAAACTGTCACTTTCCCGTCACAAGGACTGATCAGCACTTCTTTTCTTCCGTCAATCGGACGTTCCTCCGCTAAAATCTTACGCGTAAAAAAGTCATTATAAGAAGAATAATGTTTCTTTTCATAGATTGACAGATCAATCTGATTCTTTCTGACAAACGATGGAATCAACAGCCTGGACACTCTGCTGTCCAGCACTTTTCCGCCAAGTCGGGATACCCTGGAACCAAGCAATGGTTTCAGCATCATTCTTGTCAATGTATGTCCATAGATATATTCCAGGAATCTGTCCTGCCCTGTTGTTTTCTCCATCCTGTTTCCGTTTCTGTCTGCATAAATCATAATCTCTCCTCTTACATGAATCTTCGTCTCAATGTCCAGACTACTGCAACCGCTACTACTCCGACTAATGCAGAAAGTGTCTTATTCCCCGGCTTTTTTAATTTGAAATCCATAACAAACAGAAGTCCTACAAGAAGAACCATCGCATGCAGTGCAATTCTGAAATCACAGTGCAAAAATGGGCGAAGCACAACAAGAATCGGCAATGCGATCGACATGGATGTGATCGGCAATCCCTGATAACACTTTCTGTTCTCTGTTGTCTCATCCTGCCTGCACTCTTCTGTTACATTAAACCATGCCAGACGGATCAATCCTGCCAACACATAAAACATAAGAATAAGAACACCGACAATCCCATTCATTCCCATACAATAACAGATGATCGCCGGTCCAACTCCAAAACAGACAATGTCGCACAGGGAATCAATCTGGATTCCAAAACGTTTCTCTATTTCTGTTCTATCCTTCTTTGTTCTTGCAATCTTCCCATCAAACATATCACACAGACCAGACAGTGCAAGACACAATACTGCAAGATCCAGATGTCCATTCAATGACAGCATCATCCCACCAATCGAAATCATCAAACTGATATATGTAAGTACCACCGTATAATCATAAACCCCTAACATTTTATCTCCCTCTTCTTTCTTCCTATCGTAAAATTCGCCACAATCGTAAGTATAGCACTTAATCCTAATTCTGTATAATACCCAAGCCCTCTGCTGAGGATCATCCCAGGTAGAAGCAGATGGCTTCCGAATACCGGAATAAAGATCATGGTAAACAGTTTTTCACTGATTCCCATACCTCCCGGAAGTGGAAGCATATCCACAGACACTGCAATATGCGGCTCTGTTTCCGGCTGTTTAAAATCGTCGATAATCGTCTGTGCATAAGCATCATCGCAGATCACCCGCTGGGCAAATGTACCATGATACTGCGGGTACAGCTTGTTGAACCGTTCCAGAATAAACTCGGCATGACGCTTGTTCTGAGCAAAGATAATGGTTTTGCCCAACCGGTCGCCGCCGGCCACCTTAATACCCCGCTCCATCAAATCCTGCAGCACAATGTCCACAGTCGATTCATTAAACACAAACTTGTTGAGTGCCGCAGAGGGAATGAAATCCGGCATCCTGTCGTCTTCGATAAAATCGTCCTCATACCGTTCCTTGTCCTCGTCGGACAGATCGTCGTAGGTGATGCCCTCTTCTAGAAACTTGGTTTTGACTTCATAATTATAATACGGCACCAGCACATGATCCTGATACACAGCCGTTTCATAATCATAGGCGTAGGTGGGAACACCGTGTTCCATCTCGAAAAAATCGTAGGTATTGCGGTCAACATCGATTTTCGGCGTGGCGGTGAGGCCCACCATCATGGCGTCGAAATACTCGAAAATCGCCCGATACTTTTTGAATATGCTCCGGTGGCTTTCGTCAATGATAATCAAATCAAAATGCGCTGGGGTGAACAGCTGCCGTCCGTCCTTGGACTTGGTGTCGTCAATAGCGTTGAGGATCGTCGGATAGGTGGAGAATACAATGCGGGCATTCCGGTCGTCCTTGTTGGAGCAGAGATTGCAAAGGGACATATCCGGCAAATAGTTTTTAAAATCGTCCTTTGCCTGCTTTACCAGCGCGGTGCGGTCGGCCAGAAACAGAATGTTGGTCACCCATTTGCCTCGGCTGAGCACATCGGTCAGGCTGGACGCGGTTCTGGTTTTGCCGGTGCCAGTGGCCATCACCAGCAGATGCTTGCGGAACCCCTGAGTAATCTGTTCGCACACCGCCCGGATGGCTTCCTTCTGGTAATACCGGTCAGTGATTTTGTCATCAATGGAAACGCCCATCAAATCCATCCGCTCGGTGCGCCGGTTCATCAGCTTTTGCAGGTCATCCTTGCTGAAAATGCCACTGACCTTCCGTTGCGGGGCGGTCTGGTCATCCCAGAAGTAGGTTTCAAAGCCATTGGTGGTGAACATCATGGGGCGGCGGCCAAATTTCCGTTCCAGACAATCCGCATACAAAACCGCTTGTTTGCGTCCAATGTTTGGGGCCTTGCTGGTGCGCTTGGCTTCCACCACCGCCAGGGGCAGGCCGTCCTTTCCAAACAGCACATAGTCGCAGAAGCCAGGCTGACCTGGCATCCCGGCCATATCCTCCACACGATACTCCTCCTGTACATCAGCATCTGGGCCGGTGAACTTCCAGCCCATCAGTTTGAGGTCCACGTCGATGTAGATTTTGCGGGTCTTGAATTCCGAGAGGTCCTCCGGCTGGAAGGTGCGTTCCTTCTGATGCTGCTCCTTTTCGGCGGTGTATCGGGTGGACATCTGCTCGATTTGCTTGCGCAGCGCCTCGATCTCGGCATCTTTCTGGTCCAGCAGACTTTCCTGTTCCTTGATTTTTCGGGTGTCCACCGCCACCTTTCCGGTGGGGACAAGATTCTCGTCGAAGGTGCGCTCCTGATAGTCCGCGCCATAGCAATAGTCGATCCACTGCACAAACTCAAACAGACCGCGCAGAGAAGCAAGCGCATCACTTGGCTGAACGCTGCGCTCGGTATGTACCGCCAGATTGCCTAACTTGATGATAAAAGGCATCTTGCCCCAAGTGTCGGAGTCCACAGCGAAGCGGAAAGTTGGCTCGTGAATGAGGGATTGCAGATTGTCTTTGTAGGGCATTTTCATGGACTTGTCCGCTGCATATACCCATTTTACTGCCAGCTCCAATGCCTTACGGCAGCCTACTGCACACATGGCAGGAGCAGAAACATAAATTTTCTCAGCTTCCATGCAGGCGGGGGCGAAGAGGGCATATTCAGTTTTGGCTTTGAGAAAGGAGAAGTTAGTCATCACATCATCTCCAGTATTTTATTTCTTTTGAACTCATCATGTCCTCATATTGTTTCAACGCGGTTTCCTTATCTGTATGAAGTAGTTGGTAAACCTGTTCATCATCTTCTTTTTCGGCATCTATTGAAAAATCAATATACGATAATAAGTCTATACGGTTAGAAATTAACAGATCTTTATTTATCTGCTTGCTGTTCATGCGCTTTACACTGTTGTCATCAATTATGATTATTCTGGGAACGCGCTGAACAGTATCGACAAACGCCAAAAATAATTCTGGCGTAATTGGCATACCAAGCAAGTCATATTCTATACCATCTTTTTCACCGTAAATATTGACTACCGGCATATCGCTTGTAACAAATACGGAACCTTTGGCTTTAAAAATACACAGTTGCGATTCCTTCATTATCTCAGCCAAAGCCCGAGGAAACAAGCCAACATCCGGAGCAATGTTCATCTTCAAAAACTCGTTTGCCAGCATGGACAGGTAAACATTTTGCGGTACATCAGGAAAAATGTCCTTTACATGTTTAATATGCTGCGTCTCGTTTTTGTATTGTGTATCAATAATATAATTTGACAGATGTACAAAAACAGGGTTTCTAAACAGTAGTGATGACATAAATTGCCTTAGTTTATCAATTTCCACCCGCGCCAACTCAAATTCATCTGAATCTCGTAAAGCATTTTTTATCTTTGAGATAATTGTTGCGTATTCGCCTTCCAGTTCGATAAAACTGTTCTCGATCTCATTTGGTGCTGCAAAAACATGAGTTTTGCTATCTGGATCAATTGCAATTTGATCATATAGGTAAGAACGACAGCAAATATTGTCGATTGAAACCATTTTTGCATTTTCATCATTAGTAAAAACAACATAAACTTGTTCTGATTTTTGATTACTCACAGAAAAGTTTTTTAAGTAAGCCTTGGGGACATAATGTTGTTTTCTCGTGATTTGCTTGTCTAAAACCTCTGTATATTCCATGACAATGTTGCTCCCACCAATATTTCCTATATTCAAATCTTCTCAGCACTAAAATCGATCAAGAAATCATCATTTTATCTAGCCCTAATTCTGCAAGCTTTGTATTAGCCTCGAAAAATTCTGCATTATTGGAAAATGGTTATCTAGTACATAGAACTGCCGATCTTGCCCATCTTTCAAGAAGAATACTTGTTTATCCCGTGCTGAGCTAGTTAGGCTCTCTCTATGTAAGCATACAAAATAGTCTAATGTCTTTTCTTCTGGAAGCCGTTCCTGGATATATCCTTTTGTACTTCTGTCATATTTATAACCGAACTCTTTATACAATCGTTGTTTTCCAATACGAGTTTTAAAAGCAAACATCGCTAATTTTATATGTTTTGTTTCATCATGCAATTGGAAAAATTTATTTTTTTCAATCGTTTCTGTTAAATCATCCAAGGTCGCATTTCCTTTGACTTCTATAACCATTATGCAATCATTTGGTTCAACCAGGAAAATGTCTCCGGCTAGTTGACGTCTATAAAAATTTTTCCTACATACGATGATGTCACATTGTGGGCTTTGATGATTAGCCCAAGCAATAAAGCCGGTAACAAATTCTAGCATTTGAAACCGTTCCTGGAGACATTTTTTGAGAATGTTTTCTCCACATCTACCCATCTCAGCATGATGTTTTAACTTTTCAGCTATAAAATATTTGCAAAACAGAAGTTCCTCCGAATATTCCTCATATATCTTTGTAACATCTTCTTCCATAATAGACCTCTCACTTGCTTAAAACTTTTGTTTAGAAGTCTTTTTGAGCATTTGATAGCCTTCTGTTCCGCTAATTTCAAGCATCGAATATTTCTTTAGCATTTTCTCTAAACTTATACGAATTTGGACAGGGGTATAAGAAGTTAATGCCCCTTGGTTAATGATAGACTTCGTCCAATTTCTTTGCTGATTATAGAGGCTCCAAAAACGATTCATATCAAAATTTGGATTCTGTGCCGCTATTTGTTGCACCATTGCGTTAAGCGTATTTCGATCTGCTTCCGAAACGCCTTGCGGAATCATATTTCCCATAGCAGAAGTGATATTTTGCGCTGTAACTCCGGTACAAGCATTATTAAGATCGGCCACAATAAACTGCGATTCTATATTTGCCAAAACATTTTGTGTTATCTGAAAGGAATTCTTTTGGAAAGCCTTCATGAGCATCTGCTGTTCCTGAATCTCTGACACATACTCATATAGTTGATTCAGTGCTGTATAGCTGGTCGCGTCCATTTTTCGGACAAAGTAATGTTTGTACTTGTTCCAATAATCCGTATCCATCAAGGGTAGTGATTCATAGAACGCCGTTTCGTTTAATTGTCCGTCAACAATGAACGTAGAGATTTCCCTTAATCGCTCCTGAAATTCATCGATTTGAAGGACGATAAGAGAAGCTGCATCAATCTTTTTCTTCCGTTCCTGCAATATGTAAGTTGCAAGGGCAAAGCTACCTACGATAATAAGCAAAATGTTTGCCCAGTTTTCTGAAATGAATTTTACCATCTATCAAGACTCCTCACTGCAAATCAAGCACCCGTTCAATTTTTTTCTTCTTTTTATCAATTAGTGCAGCAATAAATTGTTCGTAAGATTCTTCAGGATACAAAGGATTTTTCTCTGTTTCATACTCGTATCCGCCTGTAATTCCTCGTGCCAACTCTGCTAATGTTTTTAAGGCCTGCACAAATGGAATGCCTTCGGGATTTTTTATCTTGGAAATCGTTGGTTCTATATGATTATATAAGATTTTAAGTTGTTCAAGATGTTCTTCCAAAATTAATGGTTTCCCAGTTACAGGAAAAATATGTTTCATTCGGCGTTCAAGAATATGTGATAATTCTTCTTCTGTAACTTGCTCATCGGATGTTCCGCGTCGTATATAAATAGTAGCAGGCTTAATACTGGAACCTTCTTTTCGAGATATAAACGGTAAAAATTGAGGAGTATCTTCAACAAAAAGCATTTGGAATTGTTTTCCCTTCAATGCCTCGTACTCAGATGTTTGATAGCTAAAATCATATACATCATACTTCAGGCTGGAAGAAAGATACGGCTTTATCCATGCCCCTATCTGCTCTTTTGCTTGTAACTCTTTCAACCCATCACATGAAAATGTCTTATCACCGTTTTCATGTACACCAAAAATGACAATTCCACCGCCGTAATTTGCTAAAGCGAGCATTAATTTGGCCAGCTTATCTTTCTCAATCCACTCTTGTTTAAAATCGATGGCATTGTGTTCGCCAGTTTGATCCTGTAAAAACTCACGAAAGTGATCCAATGTTGGTTCTTGAAGAAGTCTATATATAGTATCTTTTATTTGTTTAGGGAATTCCATATGTTTTACCTCATCCAAAGTATTCCTGCATCAGAGCCTTTTTCAACGTTTCCAGTTTTTCGAGGCTGTGGCTGATGATAATCTTTGTTTTTTCTGTTTGCTCCACAAAGGCGGCAAACTGTTCCTGTAATTCTATCGGTGGCATAGGGACCCGCAGTGTGAGGATGTCTTTATTAGAAATATTCGCCTGTCGAATACCTCTACTGATTCCTGTCAATCGCTTTTTGATTCTGGGAAATTTTAGCAACTCTGAGAAGTAACACTTGTTAAGAGATTTCTCAATGGACAGTTTGGCATTCCGTTGGTTTAAATAGTATTCGTCATAATCAGCCCCAAGAATGCAAACATTTCCATAATCATCTTTGCCGACCGTTCCAGTGAGTGACATAACCAAATCTCCAGGGAATACCTTGTAACGTGCAAGCGCTAAATCATCTGGCCAATAAACCATATTAACCGGGAGAAAATGCCCCGAATTGATGTTTCCAATTCGTAAGACAGGAATGCCTTCGTCAGTAAATCCATCACTCTTAAAAGCGTATCCTCCTATAACTTTAAGATGATGACTCAATTCATCTTCTTGCCAATGCTTTGGATTTTCATCCGGTTCCCCAAATATATCCACAAACCTTGCCTTGACCGCTTCATCCAGCTTATCCAGCTGCTGTTGACGTTTCGCAATCAGGTCGCTAACCTTGTCCAGCACTGCTGCAATTTTGTGCTGTTCGTCAATGGGAGGAACAGTTATAGAGACGGCGCCAAGAGTTGCTTTATTTAAAGTTGTACCCATAACTGCACGGTTCGTACCTTTTATCCAATCCTTTGCAGAAAACAAATAGTAAAAATAGTCGGGTAACACCACGTATTTTTCAGTCGGAATAAATGCCATTATTGCTTCATTGGTATATACAGGCTCTTGGGTAATAGCTGTTTTTCCTAATGAAAGCTTGAAACTCATAATCACGGTGTTGGCCGGAACACTTTTTATTCCACTTTCTTGGACAGCTAATGCAGAAATCCTTTCTTTTGTATCCTCTACATATTTTTGGTAGCTACCTAAATCAGCAATAGATACCCAATCATACTGACCATCAGTCCAGTAATCAGCGTTATTTCGAGACGGCGTTTTTCCCATCTGCAAATCAAATATTTCGTCCAGTCTCGCCATCACAGCATCCCCTCCAATTCTGCCAGCCCTGCGGTGATCTCCAGTTCCAGTTCGTGCAGGTCTGCCATCAGTTCCGTGGTCGAGGGGTACTCCACCGGCACATACTCCACCTTTTTGTACTTGTTGATGGATAAGTCATAGTCATTGTCCGCAATTTCCTGTTTCGGCACAAAAAAGCTCTGCTCCGTGCGCTTGCGGTCAGCTTCCTGGTCCAGATGGTGGAACCGCTCGATGATGTCGGGGATGTCATTCTCCTCCACCTCGCTGCGCTTATCGTCCAAGGAAAAGCCATCGGACTTCATATCATAGAACCAGACATTTTTGGTGCCGCCTGCGCCTGTCTTGGTGAACACCAACACTGCCGTGGAAACTCCCGCATAGGGTTTGAACACACCGGAGGGCATAGAGATCACTGCGCGCAGCTGATGGTTATCTACCAGTTCTTTGCGAATAGCTTTGTGCGCCTTGGAGGAGCCGAACAGCACGCCGTCCGGTACGATGCAGGCGCACTGACCACCCTTTCTCAGCATCCGCAGGAACAGCGCCAGAAACAACAGCTCGGTCTTTTTGGTGTTGGTCACGGCTTTCAGGTTGTCGTTGATGCTTTCCGCGTCCACGGTGCCCTTGAAAGGCGGATTTGCCAGACACATGGTAAACTTGTCGCTGATCTGGTTCTGCTTGGAAACGCTGTCCTTGTAGTCAATCTCCGGGTGGCTGATGGAGTGCAGCATCAGGTTCATCGCAGAAATGCGCAGCATGGTGCGGTCTGTGTCAAAGCCGGTGAAGGCATCCCCAGCAAAGTGCTCCCACTGCTCGGAAGTCATGGTATCCTCGTAGTGGTTGCGAATGTACTCCGCGGCGGAGACCAGAAAGCCTGCCGTGCCGCAGGCCGGGTCGCAGATGGTGTCGTTCGGGGTGGGTTGCAACAACTCCACCATCATTTCCCGGATGTGCTTGGGAGTGCGAAACTGGCCGTTCTGCCCAGCGGTAGCCAGTTTGCCCAGCATGTACTCGTACAAGTCGCCCTGCATATCCAAATCGGCAATGTCATGCTCATACAGGTCATCCAACCCTGTGATGATTTTTTGCAACACCTGCGGCGTAGGAATCAGGAACATCGCATCGCTCATGTACCGGGCAAAGGCCGTCTCATTCTGCACATCACTGCTGGAATCGTCGGCGATTTCCACCAGTTCCCCCTGCTCGGTGAAGTCCGGCAGGCGGCCATGTTTCATGTTTTTGATGGCAGGGAAGACCCGCTGGGAAATTACATTGAAAATATCGCGGGGATCGTTGTTCTTGAATTTACTCCAGCGCATGGACTGTCCAACGGCAGACTGGGGGAAAATCTTCTCCATCTTCTCGCCAGTCATATGCTCAAATTCTTCCGTTTCCAGCTCTTTTTCGTCCAGAGAGCGGATAAACATAAGATAGGTCAGCTGTTCGATGACGGTTAGAGGATTGGTAATGCCGCCCGCCCAGATGTCCGTCCAGATTTTATCTACTTTATTTTTAATCACACCTGTAATCATGCATCTATTCCTCCGTTTTCTGTATCAGGGATAAATTCCATCACGTCTCCGATATTGCATCCCAGCATGGTGCAGATTTTTTCCATGCTGTCCATGGAGACAGGCTCACCTTTACTTAATCGTGCTAAAACATTGGTGCTGATTTTTGCACGGTGCATCATGTCGGTTTTGCTCAAACCATGATCGATCAACTGTTTCCACAGCCGATTGTAACTGATTGCCATCCCGCACCTCCTGATTTTTTCCTATTTACTAGTATAACGGATATTGTGCTAAAAGACAAATAAAATTCACGAAATCGTGAGCTATTGATTGGCAAAAACGTGGTCTGGATATTGGAATCCCAGACCACGTTTTGCTTTGAGCAAGACAGGCTTGCCATCAAATCATTTGAAAATGCTTTAGTGCATCCATAATTGCAGCTTCCTTTTCCGGCGGGCACTGTGGTACTTTCGCGTCTTCTTTCTTTGACAGATTATAATTCTGCCCCACATCTAGCCCGCACTTCCGCTTAACCTGGGAGATATACAGGCTGGACACCTTCAGGCCGTGCTTTTCCAGCACATAGGCTTTGATCTCATCATAGGTGGCTTTACTCTCCGCCGATGTCAAATCCAGCTCGTCCAGATTCAACTCCACCTCGATATGCTGCTTGGTGTTGAGTTTGGACAAAAGTACTACCGTCTCGACGGTTGTTTCAGTTTCCAAGGGAAGTTCTTTCACTTCCTCGCCAT
>ERZ827104.3807-NODE-3807-length-10259-cov-2.520286_pt1 | contig 10259 bp, 6 predicted proteins | sample MGYA00519781_ERZ827104 | MGnify/ENA primary metagenome ERZ827104 (study PRJEB31778, sample SAMEA3449257) | human gut metagenome | biome: human gut; feature: human-associated habitat; material: faeces | place: United Kingdom | collected 2010/2012 ... | reverse complement strand
GCTTGTCCTCCGTATCTTCTGCCTTTAAATGTCCGCTCTCCGCAGGTGCGATCTCAAATGACGGTGCCTTTTTCTGCACGCCCATGTGATGATAAGTCTGAACCCTAAGCACTTCCTCATACGGTGCTGAAATCACGATCGTGAGGTTGATTCCGCCAAGGGTATCGCCGCGCTGTGTGATCTTGCTTGTCGGCGCACAGATCGTCACCTGATCTTTCTCGATTTTTGAAAAATATACTTCTGCCGGAGAAAAGCACTCGCAACGCTCTTTCTGCAGCCAGCATCCATTACTGAATTTCATATGATAATCCTCCCTGTTTTCCGAAGGAAAATGCGACTGCTATCAGGCGCAGAGGATTTTCCTCCCTGTAATTATCTCATTTTGTCTCATCTTACTATACCCACCCTGCAAAAAATACCCTCTAAATTGTACATAAAACACTCGATAAATTTGACAAACAAAACGTTCGCATTTATACTTACGTTTAGTACTTTTATCATTGGAACAGGAAGGTTATTTTTATGTATCGCGTTTTAATTGCAGATGATGAATCCATTATCCGGGAAGGTATCAAATGTCTGTTCGACTGGGAATCTCTCGGCTATACGATCGCCGGAGAAGCTGCAAACGGTGAGACCGCCTATCAGCAGATTCTTGCCTTACAGCCGGATATCGTTCTCTTAGACATCCGCATGCCGGGAATGTCAGGGCTTGACGTTATCCGGGAGGCAAGAGCACAGGGTTTTACCGGAAAAGTCATTATCTTAAGCGGTTACTCTGATTTCAAATATGCGCAGGAAGCCATCCGTTACGGAGTGCAGTATTATCTGACAAAGCCGATCGACGAGGATGAACTTGAGGAGATTCTTCGTTCGATCAAAGAAAACTTAGACAAGGATGCTGCAACTGCAAATACCCGGGAACATTACCGTGAAAAGGCAAGAGAGACCATCATCCGCGATCTTTTAACGAATGATATCGATCTTTCCCACATAAATACAACAGATCTCCATCTGACAGCAGACACCTATCAGGTTGTGATCTATGAGAAATACAGTCACAATACTGCAGATGCCTCCTATCGTTTTTCGGATCTTCTGCGCGTGACGAATCAGGATAATAACTCCTATGATAACATTACGCTGCAATATCATGAGGTTATTTTACTGAAAGGCACTTTTGCCATTCAAAAATTTAATGATTTTCTGGAGCGTTACCGGAGAGAACGGCGTCCACAGGAGAATTCTCCTCTTGACAGTCTCTTTATTACATATGGTGCGCGTGTGTCAGACCTGTCGGAAGTCTATATTTCCTATATTCAGGCGAAACAGCTGTTAGAACGCCGTTTCTTCTGCGAGCAGGAACAGCACACGATCGGTTATGCCGAACTGCCGGACCCGGACAGTTTAAAATCCATCTTAAACGACGCTTTTTTAAACCGTTACGCTACCAGCCTGTTTGAATATCTTCAGGCATTCAACCGCAATATGTTAGCGGAGACTTTGACACAGCTTACCAATGAACTTTACCATGCTGCAGATTCGATTGATTCCATACGGCTTTTCCTGACAGACCTTTATCTGCAGATCAAGGAACAGGCAAACCGGCTTTACAATGGTACAAATATCCCGTTTCCGAGCAATGCGGATATCATCCGTCTGATCGAAGAAAAATATTATCTCTACGAGATCATCCTGTACTTTACGGAACAGTTTGAGATGATCATGTCCTCGATCGGTAACTCTTCCCGTGAAAGCGTGCTGGATGATATTCTGCACTACATCAACCACAACTATGCAAGCAATATCACATTAGAAAATATTGCACCGCTGTTTGGTTACAACAGCTCCTATCTCGGAAAGATTTTCCGCAAAAAGATGGGTGAAAACTTCAACTCATACGTCGACCATGTCCGCATCAAACACTCGATGGAGCTTCTCTGTTCCTCAGAGTTAAAAGTTTATGCGATCGCAGAAAAAGTCGGTTACCGGAATGTCGATTATTTCCATATCAAGTTCAAAAAATACGTTGGAAAAAGCCCGGCAGAATACCGGAAAGAACATAAAACTGAATAAACTTTCATAAAAACAGCCGTCTCCGGGTGAATATATGTACCCTTTTCTCTGTAAGTTCAGAAAAAGGGGGGCATATCACCGTGAGGCGGCAGTTTTTATTTATAAGATCCGGGTGTCAAATGGTGTTTTCCGGTTTTTCGATTGGCAAATGGCACCGCAGTGCCTGTCATTTTAAGAAATCATACTGTGACATATAAAGTTTGTAATACTCACCCTTCTGTTCCATCAGTGCGTCATGATTTCCACGCTCTAAAATATCGCCTTTGTCTACATATAAGATGCAGTCGGCATTTTTGATTGTGGAGAGCCTGTGTGCAATGATAAAGGACGTTCTTCCTTTCAAAAGCTCATTTAATCCCTTCTGTAAAAGCAGTTCCGTCTCGGTATCAATGCTTGACGTCGCCTCATCTAAAATCAGGATCTTCGGATCGGCAAGCAATGCCCGCGCAAAGGAAATGAGCTGCCGCTGTCCGGCGGATAGCCTGCTTCCTCTCTCATTGACTTGTGTCTTATATCCGTTTTCCATTTCCATAATAAAATCATGTGCATTGGCAGCCTTAGCAGCACGGATCACTTCTTCATCTGACGCATCTGGCCGTCCCATCCGGATATTTTCCTTTATGGATTTGTTAAATAGGAAGTTATCCTGTGCCACATAACTGATATGTCCCATGAGTTGTGTAATAGGTATTTTCTTTATATCCTGCCCGCCAAAAAGCAATGTCCCGGAAGAAGGCTCCCAAAATCCGGCCATTAATTTTGCCAAAGTAGATTTCCCGCTACCTGAAGGACCGACAATGGCTGTAACCCCATGAGAAACTGTTTTCAAATTAATATGCTTTAGTACATCGATCTCATTGTTGTAACTGAAGGATACGTCGCAAAATTCAAATTGCGAGTCAGAAAGCGTAACATCTGTTGTTGGTCTGTGGAGTTCTGCCTGATTCAAAAATGAAGAAACCTGTTCTATGCTCTGATAAACCGCAGAAAAATCTTCAACAAATTGTGATGCAGCTAAAATTGGGCCAGCAATACCCAGCGACAAAATGATGCAAGTAATAAAGGTTGAAAATTCTAAACTCCCCGTCATATACCAATAAGCCCCGAGAGGCAAACTAAGTATTAAAGTAGATGAAATAACGGAATAACCAATGGATGAATAAATCCAACAGCCTTTCCACCAGTCCAAAGTACAATCCCTAAAATTGCGAACAGCATCACTAAATTTTTTATATGAGGTTGCTGATTGATTGAAAGCCTTTATGACTTCAATTCCATTTACATACTCTATAATGGCATTATTCATCTCGTTACCGGCTTGCATCTGCAATTCTGATTTCTCTTTATACCCCTTCATCTGCCCGAGCATAATAACCAGCCCTACAGGAATAACGGCTAAGGTGGCCAGAGCCATGCGCCAATCATAAATAAATAGCAGAATTAATATGGCAATCGGTGTGCAAATATTGGAGGTCATTTCAGGTAAAATATGTGCCAGCGGTTTTTCTAATTTTTCTACTATATCTACAACCAAAGTCTTTAATGTCCCAGTAGGGGTATCAATCATTACCCCCATTGGCACACGCTCCATCTTTTTAACTAGCCTTACGCGAATATTTTTTAATATCGTAAAAGCTGCCTCGTGAGATTTCATAGTCGAAACGGTGGTCAAAAGGCATTTCAAGAGCAGACCGACAATGGCAAGCACAGACCAAATGATAATTGACTTTAATGTCTGTACCTCATAGAAGAAATCCGCCGTCAGCATTGCAACACAAAAATAAGGAACCATACCACAAAGAACCCCGAGAATTGCTAACAGCATAGAGCCAATTAGTTTTCCGCGACAATCATTTGCAAAGGATAGAAGTTTGCTCACCGTTCCAGCATGATTTGTTTGTTTTTCATTCATGTGTGGCCTCCTAATATTTTGGTATTATTGTAATGATAAGGCTTATATTGGTTAGCGCAGTCTAACCGCTTATCAAAAAATATATACTTTCTTTGCAAAATCCAATTCCATGAGTAGAACAAAGAAAGCATACTTAGTAATCAATCCGGCAAAAGTTATGGCCTTTGTGCTGTAAATCAAAGGCCAAGAACTTTTTGCCATCCAGCATTAAAAAAATCTACAACAGTATGTACATAAGCAAGAGTTTCTTCCTCACTGCCATCGCGCATAGCCTCTTCAAAAATACAGGATAGATAAGCATAGGTTAACATACGAAATTCATGCTCGCTTAAATCATGCACTGAAATTCCTTGTTCGTGTAAGATTCGGAGCATTTTTATATTATTCTGAACTTCTAAGTTTACAATATCGTCCAAAAAAGAACTATATCTTGTTCCATCAGAACACTTCAAAAGCAACTTGAAACTATCAAGGTTTTTATAAATGAGTTTTACAACATTACATAGATTTGCGTCACTTATTTCCCACACATCTTTTACTTGCGCTATCTCAATCTTATCAAAGCACATTTCTTCGGAAGATCGATAGAGTTTGTAAAATCCATCGACAGCCGGTTGCACTAGGGCACCAAATAGAGCCTCCTTACTTTCAAAATGTCGATAAAAAGAGCCATGCGTAATTCCAGCGGCTTTGCAAAGATCACGAACATTTGTACGCTCATAGCCATTTTTAAGGAACATCATTTTGCCGCTTTCTAAAATATTTTTATGCGTAGTTTCAAATGTTCCGTAACCCAAACTTGTAACTTCCCTTCTTGACACAGACCATAGATTACTTTGTAATCTTATTATAGCCGCTACCGTTCGATTTGTCAATTCCCTATTTTTTGATGTCTTTTTACTACTGTTCTCTACTGTTCTCTGGCAATCCTGCGAACAGTAACAATTGATGGCGGAATAAGAGAGGCGGGCGTACTGGTTATACCGAATTCGGGATAATTTTTGCAAGCAATGGAAAGGAATATCCTTTCCTGCTTGTTGGGGCGTTCCCCAAACCCCCGGCCCGACAAAAATGTGCGGGCCGAACACCATGCAGGGCATGGTGGCTTGCGCGTCCAGAAGGACGCTTCTCTGCCAGAGGCATAGCAAAAGCCGGAGACCGCGTCAAGGGTAAATAAATGCGCTTCGCGCACCCCTGACGCGGCTCCCGGCTTTCGCTTTTTGGCAAACAAGGCGACAAACCCGCAGAGCGGTTTTACCGGCCCTGTTCCTGATTGTTTTCTTTCTCTCGCTGGTACTCCTGCACCTGCTCGATCCTTAATAGTGCGTCCACATTGGCCTTTACGGTCTGCAACTCCTGATTCTCTTTCCGGAGCCGCTTATAATCTTCGTAGGCGGCCTTTTTCTTTGCCAGCAGGTCACTGTATTCTGCCTGCAAGGTTTTGACCGTCGGCAGCTTCTTTTCTCCAAACTCGTCAAAGGCCCGTTTAGCAGCTTCGTGCAAAAGCAGCTCCGCTTCATGGGCTGCCCGGAACCGTGGCTTCTCCCTGGGGCTGGTTTTCCGGTAAGCCGCATAGGCATCGCGGGTTTTCGCATAGTTGATGATATGCTTTTTCAGCTCCGCGATCTGCTCCATCCGATGTTCATACTGCTTGATGGAAGTTGCTGTTTTATCAAAATTCTCGGACACGGAAGCGGCCCGCGCTGCCAGCAACTCATAGTCCGTGATATTATGCTCGGTCAGATAATTCAGCGTTTTCGCCGCTTCTTTCAGGTTATGGATTTTCAGCCAGCGTTCATAGCCCGGCCCGCGTCCCTGCAAGCGGCTTTGGATGTCCAAAAGCAGATTGACCCGGCCATTCTTTTGAAGCGGCGCAGCCCTCCGGCGCGGGCGCTTCACCGGCTGCCCAATGCGCTCCTGGATGGCCTCCTGCGTATAATCGGCTCCCAGAGTTTTCGCACGGGTAAACCGTTCCTGCCCCTCGCTGGCCAGACGAAAACTCAGGACTTTCCGGGTGGTCTGGATCTCATATCCTTCCCGGCGCATGGCAGCAAGAAATTCCTCGTAGCTTGACACCGTAGGCAGTACCCGGTCAATCGTCCGGCGCAGCTTATCCTTCCAGCTTGTGCCGCGCCGTGCGTTCGCCCACTCTGCATAATGCTTGCCTTTTTCTTTGGGCTTTTCAATCACGGAAAGGCCGTGTTCCCGGCTCAGGCGGTCATTGATTTTTCGGATCGTCTGATAGGTATTCCAGTAGTTATTGAACTTGTGAGAACAGTCCAGAGCAGTGCTGTTAAATTCGATGTGACAGTGGATGTGTTTCTTATCCACATGGGTAGCGACAAGGAACTGGTGCTGCCCGCCGGTAAACTCCAAAGCAAGCTGATACCCCAGCTTGTTTGCGTCCTCTGGCGTGATTTCCCCAGGCTTAAAGGACTGGATAATTAGATAAGAAATTACATCGTTTTCCGGTGCGCGTTTGCGACCAGTTTCCGTTTCGTAAATCTGCTTGCTGAGGGCAAATTCCTGCCACGCGGTATCCGGGTCGCACTGATAGGAGGACACCAGCAGCCCGCCCTTCGTCTTACCCGGATTCTTGTCATAGTCAATCCGGTCTTTCAGAACCGCCGCAATACTTCGGCCTTCGCTGGCGTGGCGCGGTTTGATTTTTGAAATTGCCATCCACTGGCCCTCCTTCCCGAAAAAATAGGGGCGCGGCCCTCACAGAAAAGAGCCGCGCCCGCAAGTCATAGATTAAATGGATTTTAACATCCGGTTGAAGTCTGCCACCCGCTCCGTCAGCCAGGAGGCTGCCAGCGGCAGACCGTAGGGACTGACAAGCCACGCCAGCACCATAAATCCGATGAAGCCGTCCACCCGCCCGGCGAACAGCACCAGTAGCCCGATCAGGAACAACAGTCCCGCCAGGATGCCAAGGATCAGGCCGGAGAACAGACAGAAGGAGCGACAAAAGGCCACCAGAACCGTCAGCACCAGAACCACAGGGAACAGTAAAATTTTCAAAAGTATTCTCATAGGGGCGACCTCCTTAGAAGCTGGTTTACAAGCTGACTATATCACATTAAAGTGTGAAAGTAAAGACGTGATTTATAAATCCGTCAGTTTCCCTAAAAGGGTACTGACCGCGCCCCAAAGCTCCCGGTATCGCTCCTGCAGGTCGGCTATGTCCTCCTGATAGAGATTGCCCGTACTGTTCACCCGTTTGGCGATCTGATTTAGATTATTGGAACAGTTACGCAGCAGGGACACCAGAGCTTTGAAGTCGGACATATCCACCTGCACCGCATACCCATCCACCGCCATTTTCCGCAAGTATGCCCGCTGGTTGTGGATACCAAGCTGCGCCATCTTTTCATCAATGATTTCCTTTTCTTGCGGCGACACCTTGAAATAAAGCGGAATGGTGCGCCCGCTGCATGGTTTCATCAGATTGCCACCTCCATATCTTTGCCTTTTTGCGGGGTGGAAGCGGTCGCCGCAGACTCAACCCCCAGGCGTTTTAACATCCCTTTGATAGAGGGCTTTCCTCCATCCAGTTCCTCATTGTCCCGTTCTCGCTTGCCGGAGGACTTTCCATCCATATTCAGGGCAATCCGCAGCACATTCAAACGGGATGTCTTTTCAGCCAATTCCTGCTCCTGGGGGAAAGGCCGCTTCACTTCCTGCTTTGCTTCTTCCATTTGTGCGTTCAGGTTTTCCAGCTTACCACGGTTCTGCTCCAGGTTTTCCGCGATGGCTGCCAGAGCATTTTCCAGGCGGGCAATATTGCCTACCGGATCGCTGCCCAATTCAATCGTATGTGAAAGGCTTTGCTTCATCGTCACCTGGAATTTCTGTGTGGCAGTATCGGCCCATAGGGTCATGGGAAAGCCCCGATACTCGCCCAGGGGCACCCGCTCCGAAACGTCAGTCATTCTGGTGCAAGCATCAATGATAGCCTGACCAGCAGCCTTACGTTCTGTGTAGGTCTGGCCTGCCACTGTAATGTTGAAATGCTCCTTATCCGGCAGAGGATGGGCCTGCAATACGGCCAAATCCTTTTCCAATCCCGTGATTTGTTCCTGTGTGCGGTTGATTGCTTTCGGGAAAAACTGAATGAGCTGATCTTCCAGCAGATACCGCTGGCTCTCATGGTTGGCTTTCAGAAGTTTCAGCTTCGTCACCTGGCTATCCAGATCGGTCATCTCGATAATGCGCGGGTCGCCGGAAGCCAGGGCCTTAACTTCGGCATAGCTTAAAGCAGCTTCGTCCACATCCTCGCAGGAACGGGATGGATTTTTACCACTCATCAACTGGCCAATAAATTTCTGCTTGTTCTCTAAAATGCTCCAGTTATACGCGTCAAAGGTATTTTCCGTGACGTACTTATATATCTTGACAGCTTTATTGATATTCCCTTGCCGCAGGATACGGCCTTCGCGCTGCTCAATATCGGCAGGCCGCCAGGGACAATCCAGATGGTGCAGCGCGGCAAGACGGGTCTGGACGTTGGTTCCCGCGCCCATTTTGGCGGTAGATCCAAGCAGCACACGCACCTGACCTTTCCGCACCCTTGCAAAAAGCTCCGCTTTCTGAGCCTCTGTCTTTGCGTCGTGGATAAATGCGATTTCTTCCGGTGGTACGCCCTGGGCCATCAATTTCTGCTTCATATCGTCGTAGACATTGAAGGAACCATCCCCCTTTGGGGTGGACAGGTCACAGAATACAAGCTGCGTCCCCTTGATTTCCTCCGTATCCCGCCATACCTGCAACACATTCCGGACACAGGTGTTGACCTTGCTTTGCGGATCGTCCGGCAGCGTCGGGTCAGACAGCCGCTGATCCAGAGCCAGCTTTCGGCCATCCGAGGTGATTTTCAGCATATTGTCCTCGCGTGGTTCCACTTCGCGGTTGCGTACTGCGTCGGCCCGTTCTCCCAGGTCGGCCACCAAATCCCGCTGGAAGTCGCTGGGGGTAGTGACTTCGGTGATTTTCTCTGCTTCTGGAACCGGCAGGCGCAGCATATCCGCCGTTTGAATGTCAGCGGCCTCCCGCCACATGGCCATGAGTTCCGGGAGATTGAAAAACTTTGCGAACCGGGTTTTGCTGCGAAAGCCGGTTCCCTCCGGGGCCAATTCAAGGGACGTGGTGGTTTCGCCAAAGTTTGCCGCCCAGCTATCGAAATGCTCCAGGCCGCTGGACTTTAACAGGTCATATTGCAGGTAGCGCATCATGGTATAGAGTTCCACCATCGAATTACTGACAGGGGTGCCGGTGGCAAAGACTACGCCGCGCCCGCCGGTGATTTCATCCAGATACCGGCACTTTGCAAACATATCAGAGGACTTCTGTGCTTCAGACTGGCCGATACCCGCCACATTCCGCATTTTCGTTGCCAGGAACAAATTCTTGAACCCGTGGGCTTCGTCCACAAACAGCTTATCGACGCCCAATTCCTCAAAGGTAATCACATCATCCTTACGGCTCTGGTCGTTCAGTTTTGCCATCCGCGCTTCCAGGCTCTTTCTGGATTTCTCCAACTGCTTAATGGTGTAGCGTTCCCCATCCTGGGCCTTTGCTTCCTGAATGCCGTCGATCACCTGGTCGATCTGCTCCTGAAGGATGGCTTTCTGACGCTCCGGTGAAAGGGGAATTTTTTCAAACTGGCTATGCCCGATAATGACAGCATCATAATCTCCGGTGGCGATTCTGGAACAGAATTTCTTCCGGTTGGCTGGCTCAAAATCTTTCTTCGTTGCCGCTAAAATATTTGCTCCGGGATATAACCGCAAAAAGTCACTCGCCCACTGTTCCGTCAAATGATTGGGAACAACGAACAGGCTCTTTTGGCATAACCCTAACCGCTTGCTTTCCATTGCTGCAGCAATCATTTCAAAAGTCTTTCCTGCTCCCACACAATGAGCAAGCAGGGTATTGTCCCCGTAAAGCTGGTGTGCCACCGCATTTAACTGGTGCGGTCTAAGGTCGATGTCCGGTGTCATGCCAGGGAATTTCAAATGGGAACCGTCATATTCTCTTGGTCTGGTAGAATTAAAGAGCTTGTTATATTTCGCCACCAAGTCCTGTCTACGTTCCTGATCTTCAAATACCCAGTTCTTAAAGGCTTCCCGGACTGCCTCCTGTTTCTGACTGGCAATCATGGTTTCCTTTTTATTCAGGACTCTCGTTTCCTTTCCGTCCTCTATCACGGTATCGTACACCCGGCTGTCCTTTAAATTCAGAGAATCCTCTAAAATCTGATAAGCATTTC
>ERZ827104.3805-NODE-3805-length-10262-cov-3.795924_pt1 | contig 10262 bp, 10 predicted proteins | sample MGYA00519781_ERZ827104 | MGnify/ENA primary metagenome ERZ827104 (study PRJEB31778, sample SAMEA3449257) | human gut metagenome | biome: human gut; feature: human-associated habitat; material: faeces | place: United Kingdom | collected 2010/2012 ... | reverse complement strand
AACTGAAGTATGAGTACAAACACGATGAAAATGGTCAGGTAATTGAGAAAAAAGCCTATCGCTGGGATGCTTATCGGGAACTGTGGAAACCGGCTTATTTACTTACAGTAACTCCCGGAGCGTATGAAACCAAACTCAACTATGCCGAATGGAACGTCAAGGAAAGCGCCTTCAACAACAACAAACAACAAAGTATTTACCGTGAAGACAGCAACATAAATTTGCTGGCCGACACACAAGACAAGAAATAATGGAAGCACAAACTCAAAAGAACAGTATAACCAACCGATGGCAAACCATCGGAGTGTGTACTGGAATGATTATCGGATTTATATATCCATCAATCGGTCTAGCTCTGGGTATGCTCATGGGAATAGTTTTTGGAAAACTCATTCTGGTTGAAATTCCATTAAATACTCCTCTGGCACAAAGAGCACAACAAAAGTCCGAGATTATCTTTCTTTTAATATTATTCATCCTATTCATTGAACATTGGTACGTTCCTTGTAAACAAGCCATTGCAAATTTAATAAACTGATAAAATAACAACTTTAAAATACATCAAGATGAAAACATTAAAACACATTTTAGCCGCAACAACCTTACTGGTAACACTCGGCTTCGCCTCCGAAGCCAATGCACAAGTTCCTTTAGAAAACTTCTTCAAGAATCCTGAAAAAGCGGGATACCAAATCTCACCGGATGGCAAATACTTCTCATATATGGCTCCGTATGAAAACCGCCTGAACTTATTCGTACAAGAAGTCGGTTCAGACAAAGCAACCCGAATCACTTCAGAAACGGTACGGGACCTTGCAGGAAGCATGTGGGCAAACGGTCATCGGATACTTTATATAAAAGATACTGCCGGCGATGAAAACTTTCAGCTCTACGGAGTCAATGTAGACGGTACTGACCCCAAAGCATATACCGCATTCCCCAAGGTAAGGACAACTATCATTGATCCGTTGGAAAATATCGACTCACTGGTCATCATCGGTCTGAACAAGCGTAATCCACAAGTATTTGATCCTTATCGCTTGAATCTCAATAACGGTGAACTGACCCAATTAGCTGAGAACCCCGGAAACATACAAGGATGGATGACTGACCACAACGGAAAACTGCGTGTAGCCTTAGCTATTGTAGACGGAGTAAATACCCAAATTCTCTATCGCGAAACGGAAGAGCAGCCCTTCCGTCCGGTACTAACTACCAATTTCAAGGAAACGGTAAGCTTTGCCACCTTCACCCCCGACAATAAAATGGTTTATGCCCTGACCAACATCGGACGGGACAAGACCGCCCTCGTCCTAATGGATCCGGCTACCTGTGAGGAAAAAGAAGTACTTTACACCAATGATAAATATGATATCTCCGGATTGGGCTATTCTGAACTGAAAAAGAAATTAATCTCCGTATCCTGTACCGGACACAAAGGTACTATCCGCCATTACTTCGATAAGGACGAAGAAGCTATCCGTACCAAGTTGGAACAGAAACTGGAAGGTTATGATATCAACACCACCAGCGAAGATAAAAGCGAAAATATCCGTATTATTTATGCTGGAGGCGACCGCACTTATGGAACTTATTATACCTATAATGTAAAAGAAGACAAACTGACTAAAATAGCTGACTTGGCTCCCTGGATTAAAGAAGAAGATATGGTTCCGATGCACCCCATTACCTATACCAGCCGGGATGGTCTGACCATTGAAGGATACCTCACTCTCCCGAAAGGATATACCATGGAGAACGCCAAAAATCTGCCTGTAGTAGTCAATCCGCACGGGGGGCCGTGGGCACGTGACAGCTGGGGATATAATCCGGAAGTACAGTTCCTTGCCAACCGTGGCTATGCTGTTCTTCAAATGAACTTCCGAGCCTCAACCGGCTATGGACGCAAATTCACCGAACTGGGCTACAAACAATGGGGACAAACCATGCAGAACGACATCACCGACGGCGTAGAGTGGTTGATAAAAAAAGGAATCGCCGACCCGAAACGTGTAGCCATCTACGGTGGAAGCTATGGCGGATATGCAACATTGGCAGGGGTCACCTTTACTCCTGATCTTTATGCATGTGCCATCGACTATGTGGGTGTATCCAACTTGTTCACCTTCATGCAGACTATCCCACCCTATTGGAAACCCTTATTGGACATGATGTATGAAATGGTAGGTGATCCTGTGAAAGATAAAGAAATGATGGAAAAATATTCACCTGTATTTCATGTAGACCAAATCAAAGCTCCTCTCTTTATCGCACAAGGCGCTAACGACCCGCGTGTGAATAAAGCAGAATCCGACCAAATGGTGGAAGCGCTGAAAAAACGCGGTATAGAAGTAGAATACATGGTAAAAGACAACGAAGGACACGGTTTCCATAACGAAGAGAACAAATTCGATTTCTATCGTGCCATGGAGAAATTCCTGGATGCTCACCTGAAAAAATAAATATCATTGAAAGTGTGTCAAAATGATAGGTCGTTTTCATTTTGACACACTTCCAACCTAATAAAATTTTAAACCAATAAACAGATTATTATGGGACGTGCAATTAAATTGATACTTTACTATCTGGCTTATCAATTACTATTCATTTTTCTGGCAACCGGAACCGATGCCACCATTGCTCTTATCGGCGGAGCAGATATTACAGCCAACTTCCGCCCCGGGACAATGGCAATATCCATCGGTATGTTACTCTCTGCATTAGCCATGACATGGCACTTGGTACATTTCCACTATGTCAAGTTCAATAAAAAGAGTATGTATGAAGTTTCAAAAAAAATCATTCTCTTGTGCATCCCTCTCCTGCTATCCGCACAGTTCATAGCAGGAATATTAAATGAAGCGCTCGATCTGACAGACACTAATCAAGAACTATTTATTTCGATGAGCCATAATATCTTCGGTGTTCTCAGCATTGCTATCGTCGTCCCTATTTTGGAAGAATTTTTATTTCGTGGAGCTATAGAAGGACATTTACTAAGAAAAGGATGGTCACCTAAATGGGCCATACTGGTTTCCGCACTCATATTCGGGATCATACACGGCAATCCTGCACAAATACCTTTTGCATTTCTCATCGGTCTGCTCTTCGGATGGTTATATTATCGCACCGGAAGTTTAGTTCCAGGTATTGTGGGACACATTATCAACAACTCATTCGGCGCATGGACCATGTTCACAGCCACCCGAGAGGAACTCAGCCAAACGACTATGGAGACCTTGGGCACAACAATCACTTACATTCTCTTAGTACTAGCCATAATCGTTTTTATAGGTATGTATCTCTACCTGAACAAATACTTGCCGAAACCTACCAACATACAAGTCAAAGCTATTAATGAACAAGATATAACCATTTAACAAACACAACCAATCATGAAAAAGAGACTCAATCTTCTCTGTGCCTGCGTACTTATCGGCCTGCTCCTTTCTACTTCCACGGCAATCAGTCTGATGGTTCAAGCCGTCAGTGCCGGGTTTAAAGCCGGATATGAAAGTGTAGAAAAAGGGAAGGAGCTTAACATATCCGACTACAAAATAGTTTGTACGATACCTTCTGACCTATTTGCAGAAACAGGAAGCGTGACAAATCTGAAAAATTCCTCACAGGCTTCCATCAAACCAATCATAAGTTTGATAGAAGCCCCGACAACAGGAAGCAGCCTATCCCGAACGGCGAATGGAATCACTACCTTAATTTCGGTCCTAGCAAGTATCTTCTGCCTGATACAATTTTTCTATTTGATCCGAAATATCAACCGTGGTGACATTTTCAGTTGGAAGAACGTCAAGTTTCTCCGCAAGCTGGGTGTGTCACTGATACTTCTATTCATTTGTTCTTTTACCACCATCATGATCGGGAACTATGAAGCGGCACAAGTTTTGGAACTCAAGGGATGTGAATACTCTAATATATTTGCGTTTTCCGAACCAACCTTTATATTGGGATTCATCGCATTGCTGGTTGCAGAAGTATTCGCTGTTGGATTGAAAATGAAAGAAGAACAAGATTTAACCATATAAAAATCATACGGTATGAAGAAGTTCAGGATATTAGGTATTATAGCCATTATTGCAATCCTTGCAAATTTCATCGGAGGATTGGATGAAGATTGGAAAGATTTCAAAAAGGGATTTGAAGAAGGACAAAGCGGTGCAACAGAGATGTATGAATCCGGACACCACATGATAACCCGTGTCAAACTAAATGTAAAGCCATTATCTGGAACGACAGTCGATTCACTGAACAACAACCGTGTAGATAGTCCACTTCCTTATACAGTAACTGAAATAGAAACGTATGCCAAGCCATCGGCCTGGTATATCCTTGTCATAGGGTTAGCCATACCCGGACTATTCTTTTTTCTAATCGGTTTTTACTCATTAATCCGGCTGCTCATCTCCATCTCACGCCGCAAAGTATTTACACCAGCCAATGTGCTACGCCTACGTTGGTTTGCATATACCAGCGCAAGTTTAAAAATTCTCACAGCCATCGGAGAATGGCTAACAGGAAGCGCAGCTATGAATCAAATTAGCATACCGGGTTACAAAATCATCAGCTATGTTGGTTATTCCCCCGACTGGGTGGCAATAATCCTCCCTATCCTCTTTGCCGAGATATTTGCTATCGGAGTAAAAATGAAAGAGGAACAAGACCTAACCATTTAAAAAAGAAAAGTTATGAAAGAAAAGAATACTCTACCCTCAAAAGGGAAAAGCATTTTTTATTTAATGCTTTCCTTGACAACCACTCTGTTTGTAAGTTCATTCATCTATTTCCTTGTGTTGCATCCATCGTTGGACAACAAAGCAGTGAGGATATCAATCAACATTGGATGGACTTGCTTCTGTCTGTATGCCTTTAAAAGACTAACACAACGCTACACCTTTTGGTGGCACGCATTAGATGAGAACCCGAATAAATCCCAAAATAACTAACCTATGCCGATTATAGTAAACTTAGATGTAATGATGGCGAAACGAAAGATTTCGCTAGGAGATTTAGCCGAAAAGATAGATCTGACGCCTGCCAACCTCTCCATACTAAAAACCGGGAAGGCAAAAGCCATCCGCTTCTCAACCTTAGAGGCTATCTGCAGGGAACTAGACTGTCAACCTGGAGATATTCTAGAATATAGGGAAGAAGATGAATGATATAAACAGTCACATACACAAACACTCGAACACTATAAAATTCTCTCATCTTCACCCATACACCCCGCAATGAAGCAATTAAAGATTAATTGCTTCATGCGGAGTCTTTTTATGATGCAGTTATAATAAAGTTTTTAACCAAGATTGATATTTCCTCTTTTTCCACTAGGTGGTTAAACCCCTTTCCACTCTGATATAGCATCTTATTTATCAGTCATTTAAAGCCACGAAGTGGTGCAAAAGAGTTCCCAAAATATCCATTCCATCGTTTTTTCCCTCTTATCACATAGCATCTCATCTATTTTCCTCTTTCTTGTTTACAACCATCCTCATCTGCTTTCGGCTGTTTGCCACGGATATCATCCTTCTGCTTACTCTCATTTTCAACAACAGTAGCTGTATAATGAATCTTGGCAAATCCAGCAATTATTTTTTCTACCGTGGTTTTATCAGCATCATACTTAATAGTAACCGTTTTATCCGCCAAATTTGTTTCAATTTCTTTTATACCCTTCTCAAAACGAATATTGTTCTTAATCTTGCTCTCACAGTTGGCACAGTGCATCTGAGGATCAGTGTTTAAAACTACAATTTTAATGTCTTTTGCAAAGCAAGTGGCAGTAAAGCAGACAGCTGCCATAATAGCGATTAATTTTGTTCTCATAATCCATTTCTATTTGATTATCAATATATTAGTTTCTATCCCAATTAAAGCGAAAACCTACATAATACATCGCTCCGTGTACAGGTCCCCAAATCATGGTTGAATCAAAATTTGTCCCCCAAGGATTCGACGCTCCTACAATCGGATTCTTTTGCTTAAAGTTCGTCATATTCTCTCCTCCCACATAAATAGACCAATGCCGGAACCAGCGAGTAATCTGAGCACTTAACAATTGATAAGACTGGTATCGGGTATTCCACGAAGGAGCACCGTCCGGCAATGTATAAGAGGAGGGCATTCTACCACCACCATTCATCTGCAAAGTCACATCAAATTGCCATAGGCCCAGTGGTGTTTGGTAAGAAGCAGTCAAAAGTCCCTTATATTTTCCGGTAAGAGGACGCTCCAATAATTTCTTATTATAAGTAGTTTTCACATCTGTCCAGCGATAAGCTGCAGTCAATGTAAAACCCTTAAAAAAAGGATAAGTTGCCTCGGCTTGAAAAGTATGAGAATAAGACTTCCCTTCCAAGTTAGCAAAATGTACAATGTGGGGGTCCGTATCCAAATCAATAATCATTTGACGCCTAAAATCAGTGTAATAGTATTCGGTATTCACATTCAAGGTTTTACCGAATACCGGAATATAAAATGAAGAGCTGAAACCATAATTCCATGCTTCTTCCTGATCCAAATCATTATCTATCTTTACTTTACGACTGCTAGCAAGTAAATAATTGTTTTCCGCCAACACATGATTAGTGCGATATCCTTTGCCTACAGACACACGTAGGTTCACCCAATCATCAGGAGCATATTTGATATGAGCACGCGGAGTAACAAAGGTACCATATATATCACTATGATCAGCACGAATCCCTCCCATAAGAATAATTTTATCCTTCCAATTATACGTATACTGCACATAAGCACCAGGCACGGTCTCTTTCTCCTTTCCATATAATAAACCTGTATCATCATTTTCTAAACGATAGGTCTGATTGAAATAATCATAGTTCAAACTTAACCCTGCAGAAATACTGTTACGCTCATCGAAATTCGTTTCGAACATTAATGAAGTATACAAATTCTTCTGGTCCACATTATATAATTTATAACCGTATCCTGCATCCTGCTTATGCAAAGATCCCGAGAGAATCAAAGCCAAGTTAGTTCCCTTTTCCTTATCAAAAATATAAGCATTTTTAGTAAATGCCTCATAACGATCCGTATGGATACCTATTTTATAAAGTTCCCTACCTACAAAGCCACCAACAGAATTATCCACATGTAAATGAGTAGCTTGTCCGCTTGTACGATCCTCTTTCATTGCTTTGACAGAAGCCTGAAATACATACTGATCTCCCATCCAAGCCCAACGGTTCTGAAGATTATATTGCTCTACTTTAGGCATATCCAAGAATCCATCTCCATTATCATCATGCGACCTAGTACTATTTTCATAATGTGCCAATACTCCAGTACTCAGTCGGCTATTCAAATGTACATTAGCATCAAAATTAGCCTCATACTTCTCTTTACTGCTAGCAAAAAGATTGACATTCAAGGACTGGGTAGTTTGAGGCTTCTTAAATTCAACATTTATCTGTCCGGTAATCGCCTCATAACCATTCTTTACAGATGAACTACCCTTGGACACCTGTATGCTTTGCATCCATGGGCCGGGAATATACCCCAAAGCAAAAGGAGCGGATGCTCCACGATAATTAGGAATATTCTCTGTCAGCATTTGTACATAAGTTCCCGAGAGCCCCAACAATTTAATTTGTCTGGCCCCTGTGGCAGCATCAGCATAGCTTACATCTACAGAAGGGTTTGTTGTGAAACTTTCACCCAAGTTACAACAAGCCGCCCGAGCCAGTTCCGCACTTGAAATCATATCCTGATTCAACACACTGGAACGGGATTTTACAACTCCTATCTTACGTTCCACCACTTGGACCTCATCCATCATTACACTACCTTGTAATATGATAGCCAGCTCCTTATGATCATTTTCAACCACAATCGTATCATTCTCATATCCTATAAAACTTACGACCAATTTTTTTGCACCAACAGGCTGTTCAATAGTAAATGCCCCATTCTCATCTGTGACAGTTCCATTTGTTGTATTTATCCAAAAGACATTGGCAGCAACAACAGGTTCACCTTGGTTGTCCTTCACCATTCCTTTTACTTGAGCGCTTACAGGCATCAAATGCCACAGAAAAGCACCTAAGAAAACTATAAATTTCATGTTTTTATTTTTCTTTATCTGTTACACACTTATACAATTTAGCAATTCTTCCCTACCCAAAGAGTTATCTTACTAAATCAAAAGTGTACAAATAAGATTCAAATATCCTCTTGGAGGCTGTCGACACAATGAGGTATCCGTATAGCAGCTCTACAGAAGACAACAGATCTAAGTTTATACTGTATGCATTGAATATCAAATGAATAACGGACAGTGTTACGTTGTCCAAATGAAGTGATGTACCTAAAACAGGCAAGTTAATTTTCTGGATTTTCACGCTAGAACAAGGAACATCTGATGACTTCCGCTTCATCATCTTGTCATGATGGCAAGAACATCCCGAACCAGATTTCACGTTTTTATTTCCAACATCACCACATCCGCAAGTACATCCATAATTGGAAATATCCACCACTGTCAATAATGCCGCATCCTTATCAGCGCACTGATAGCAACGGGACTGCACAATAGGTATTCCGACTCCCATATATATAATCATGGAAGAAAGAAAGATTGAGAATAATATGTAATGAAACTCTTTCATTGTTCAAATTGCAGTCCACCAATGTCATATACTACATTCGGGTACAAAGATAACGACTTTTTTCTTTTGCTCCCAAACGGCATTTAGCCAATATTCCCTAAATTCTATCCCTGAAGAAAACAAATATTGTATAAATACTATATAATCCCGTGATTATCCGTATCTTTGTAACGAATTAGATATTTGAAAATAAATGAAGACATTTGAAGAGTTAGGCGTTTCCCCGGAAATACTAAAAGCGATTAAAGAAATGGGATATGAGAATCCCATGCCGGTACAAGAAGAAGTAATACCGTATTTATTGGGAAACGGCAACGATGTAGTAGCCCTAGCACAAACAGGGACTGGAAAAACAGCCGCATTTGGTCTGCCGCTTATCCAAAAAATTGAAGTAAAAAAACGTGTGCCTCAAGCACTTATATTATGCCCCACACGTGAGTTATGCTTGCAGATCGCAGGTGATCTGAATGATTATTCCAAGTATATTGATGGACTGAAAGTCCTTCCTGTATACGGTGGCTCATCCATCGAAAGCCAGATACGCATGTTGAAGGCAGGTGTACACATTATTGTAGCCACTCCCGGACGACTGATTGACCTGATGGAAAGAAAAGTCGCCAAACTGGAGACCATTGCCGATGTAGTAATGGACGAAGCTGACGAGATGCTGAATATGGGATTTACCGACAGCATCAATGCTATTCTTGAAAAGGTTCCCGAAGACCGGAACACTTTGATGTTCTCAGCTACCATGAGTCCCGAAATCTCGCGTATTGCAAAAAAATACCTGCACGATGCGAAAGAGATTACAATCGGTACTAAGAATGAAGGCAGCAAGAACGTAAACCACATTGCCTATCTGGTACACGCCAAAGATAAATATGCTGCATTGAAGCGTATCGCGGATTATTACCCACAAATTTACGGTATCATTTTCTGCCGTACCCGTAAGGAAACTCAGGAAATAGCTGATAAATTGATTCAAGATGGTTATAATGCAGATTCTCTACACGGCGAGCTTTCACAAGCACAACGTGACTTGGTGATGCAGAAATTCCGTCAACGTCATTTACAGCTTCTGGTTGCTACAGATGTAGCTGCCCGCGGTTTGGATGTAAATGATTTGACACATGTCATTAATTATGGCCTGCCCGATGATATAGAAAGCTATACTCACCGTAGCGGACGTACAGGACGTGCCGGCAAAACCGGTATTTCTATCGCTATCATCAACCTGCGTGAAAAAGGAAAAATGCGCGAGATAGAACGTATCATCAACAAGAAATTTATCATGGGTGAAATGCCTAGCGGTAAACAAATCTGCGAACAACAATTAATCAAACTGATCGATGATATAGAAAAGGTAAAAGTGAACGACGAGGAAATCGAGTCCTTCCTACCCGGTATCTATCGCAAACTGGAATGGCTTTCGAAGGAAGACCTGATAAAGCGTGTAGTATCGATGGAGTTCAACCGCTTCTTGGAATATTACAGCAACGCTCCGGAAATAGAAACTCCCAGCATGAACGACCGCCGTAGCGAACGTGAACCGAAAGGACGCAAAGACCATGGTAGCGCCCGTGAAAAGACAGAACGCAAGGCCGAGAAAGGATATAC
>ERZ827104.3802-NODE-3802-length-10267-cov-3.954074_pt1 | contig 10267 bp, 13 predicted proteins | sample MGYA00519781_ERZ827104 | MGnify/ENA primary metagenome ERZ827104 (study PRJEB31778, sample SAMEA3449257) | human gut metagenome | biome: human gut; feature: human-associated habitat; material: faeces | place: United Kingdom | collected 2010/2012 ... | reverse complement strand
AATCAAACAACATTCCGTCAAAAAATGAAAACTTATCTGCATCATCCGGGTTCCTTTCTCATGATGCTTCTGGTTCTGCTGGGCCGGACGCTTCTCCTCCTGCTTCTGGGCAGGCTTTTCTGCCGGCTTCTGAGCCTCAGCCTTCTTGGGCTCAGGCTTCTTCTCGGTGTGAGCCTGCTTCTCAGCCGGCTTCTCCTGAGGCTTCTTCTGCTCTGCGGGCTTGGGAGCCAGACGCTCGGCACGCTTCTTTTCGCCGTCAGCAAAATACTGATCGAAGCTCTTGACCTCGCCCTTCTTGGAGTAGTACTCCACTACATAGTTGAGTTCCTGATCCACCAGTACGGCAGTGGCCTTCTTCTGCTCGCCGAAACGGGCTTCGATCAGGTCGATGAGTTCTTTATTAGAAACACCAAGATCTTTGGCAAGATCGTTGAGTTTGCACTTTTCTGTCATATTGTCTGGTCCTCCTTCTCATGTGCGGGCAGATGCTTGAGAAACATCCTGACAAAGCCCTCGTCGCTGACAGCCAGTATTCCTGCACGCTTATGCAGCAGTCTGTCGATGTCCCCCATCTGGAACGGTGCGTCAAACCAGCGAATCTCATATTGCTGCGCTATCCGCACGATTTCCTTCCGGCTTTTGGGTGACAGGTCTTCGGACAGCAGCACCAGGGCCGCTGTACCGTTTTTGCAGGCTGTGCTGACCGCGTCAAATCCCAATATCAGTTTGCCCGCTTTCCGGGCCAGTCCAATGGATGGAAGCAAGCTGTCATTCATGCGATTCCAGCTCCTTCCCGATCCGTTCATATACCTCAGCGGGGATCTCACAGGAGAATGCCCGTTCCAGCCGCCGGGCCTTCTGGGCCTTGGCAAGGCATTCCGGGTCCGGGCAGAGATAGGCACCCCGTCCCGGCTTCTTGCCGGTGGTATCCAGGGAGATCTCTCCTTCGGGGCTGCGCACCACCCGGATCAGTTCCCGCTTCGATTTCTGCTCCATGCAGCCGACACACCGGCGCATGGGGATCTTCTTGATCATATCATGCCCCCCTTTCCTGCGTTTTCAAGGCTGCGAAGAAATTATTCTTCGCCATAGAAACCGCTCTCAGGGCGGATATCGATCTTCCAGCCGGTGAGCTTGGCAGCCAGACGGGCATTCTGACCCTTGTTGCCGATGGCCAGCGAGAGCTGGTTATCCGGTACAGTAACCTTGCAGCTGCGGGCTTCCTCGTCCTCGATCTCCACATTCAGCACATCAGCCGGAGCCAGGGCCGCACCGATGAACTCCCGGATATCCTCCGAGTACTTGACTACATCGATCTTCTCGCCGCCCAGCTCTTCCACGATGCCCGATACACGGGTGCCCTTGGGGCCGATGCAGGCGCCCACGGCGTCCACATCCGGGTTCTTGGACCAGACTGCCATCTTGGTACGGGAACCGGCTTCCCGGGCAGTGGACTTGATCTCGATGGTGCCGTCATAGATCTCCGGCACTTCCATCTCAAACAGGCGCTCCACCAGACCGGCCCGGGTACGGGAGATCTTCATGCGGGGGCCCTTGTCGCCGGCAAATACGTCCATGACATAGACACGGATGCGCTGACCATCGGCGAAGGTCTCGCCGGGCACCTGCTCGCTCTTGGGCAGGACAGCCTCGGTCTTGTTCACCAGTTCCAGGGTCACATTGCCGGTCTTGGCATCGGTGCGCAGTACAGTGGCAGTGATGATGTCATTGCAGTGGCTCTGATACTCCTGCATGATGCGCTCCCGCTCGGCTTCCCGGATGCCCTGCCGGATCACATGCTTGGCAGCCTGGGCCGCGATGCGTCCGAAGTCCTTGGTCTCCAGCGGGATCTCAATGATGTCGCCCACAGCGGCAGTCTTGTTGTACTTGGCAGCCTCGGCCTTGAGGATCTCATTGGCGGGGTCCTCGATCTCCTCTACAACGGTCTTGCGCACCGCTACATAGAAGCGTCCGGTCTCGGGGTTGATCTCCACTACATTGTCCTCAGCGCCGTTCTCGTCCCGCTTGATGGCGATGGAGATGGCGGCTTCGATCTTTTCGATCAGGTACTGCATGGGGATGCCCTTTTCCTTTTCCAGCATCGCCAGTGCTTCAAAAAATTCCTTATTCATTTTTCCCAGTTCCTCCTGCTAGTCTGCTGTATCACTCTGAATCCTCCGCCAGTTCGGCAGAGGCATAATCGTAATTGTCCACAAGGCGAACATAGGCCGCTTCCGACCGCTCAAAGGTCATTTCATTTTCCTCATCCAGCTGGATGGTGACCCCATTTTCATCGCTGGCAGTGAGCACACCGGTGAAGTCCCGGACACCGTCCACCGGACGGATCAGACGGACAGTCACCTCTGAGCCCAGATACTTCTGGAAGTGCCAGTCCCGGGTCAGTTCCCGTTCCACTCCCGGCGAACCGATCTCCAGATAGTAGCTCTGGTCGATGGGATCGGCTTCATCCAGCAGCTTGTTCATCTCCCGGGTATAGGCTTCGCACTCGCCCATGGTGAGTCCTTCGTCCTTATCGATGAAGATGCGCAGGAACCAGGAGCTGCCCTCCTTTTCAAAGCGGACATCCCAGATGGTGAGTCCCATCCGTTCCGCAACCGGGGCTGCCAGTGCCGTTACCACTGCGACGGTATTGGGTTTCTTGCCTTTTTTAGCGCCAGACGGCATTCTTTGATACACCTCGTTTTCCTTGACTTGCTCCAACATAAGAAAAGAGCGGGTGTTATCACCCACTCCTTTTTCCCATAATCTACAAGTAGAAGTATATCATACTTTTTCCGGGATAGCAACAGTTTTTTTCTGTAAAAACCCGCTCCCGGGCCGCAAAAAAACGGCGCCGCAGCCATGCAGCGCCGTTTTATCGTGTCAGAAACAGGGGTTACCGCAGCTTGGCGAGCTGAGTGGTGAGCAGTTCCACAAAAGCGGGACGGTCCACATCATGCAGCACCAGCACATTCTTCTCCTTGTGGGTGTGGTCGAACCAGTCCACAATGGTCTTGCCCAGGGTATACTGACCGTTGACGTCAATATCCACATGGCAGAGCTTGCCGGTGAAGATCTCAGGCTTCAGCAGATAGGCCACAGCACAGGGATCGTGCAGGGTGCAGCCGGGCAGATGCTCTACCTCATAGTGATAGCGGCTGAAGTAGTCGATAAGCTCCGCAGCCAGTACCGAGCAGCGGTTGCCGTTTGCACGGATCACCTCGTTCTCCTCCCGGGTGACATAGGCCTTGTGGGTGACATCCAGGCCGGACATGATGATCGGAATGCCCGAATCGAACATGATCTTGGCAGCCTCGGGGTCAGCGAGGATATTGAACTCTGCCGCAGCGGTCCAGTTGCCCATATAGAAGCCGCCGCCCATGATGGAGAACTCCTTGATCTTCTTCTTGAGATCGGGGCGTACAGCCAGCAGGATGCCGATGTTGGTCATCGGACCGGTGGGACAGATGGTCACCGGCTCCTCGGCCTCCTCCAGCACCTTGCAGAGCAGCTCGAAGGCGGTGAGGTTGCAGGGGGTCAGGTCGGGTTCGGGCAGCTTGGGGCCGTCCAGACCCGATTCGCCGTGGACGATCTCAGTACCGCCCAGGGCCTTGCGCACCATGGGCTGAGCCGCACCGCGGGCCACCGGTACATCCAGACCGATGACGGTCAGTACCCGGCGGGCATTGTAGAAGGTCTTATCCACCGACTGGGCGCCGCCCACGGTGGTTACAGCCCGGAGATCGAACACATCGCTTGCGGATGCAGCCAGCATCAGCGCAATGGCGTCGTCATGTCCGGGATCGCAGTCAATAATCAGCGGGATCTTTGCCATCTTGTTTCCTCCCCTTACTTGTCCAGCTTGCTCATCGCTTCGATGAACAGCTCGGCAAACTTCTCACGGTCCACACCGTACAGGACGGTGGCATTCTTTTCCTTGCCCTCATAGTTGCCGGGATCGCAGACAGTGGTGCCGGCAGTGAGGCTGCCCTCCAGCTCGATGTCCACATGGCACTGCTTCTCCACGAAGATCTCGGGATGGCAGAGGTAAGCCACGGCACAGGCATCGTGGATAGTACAGCCGGGCAGCTTCTCCACCTCGTAGTGGTAACGGCTGAAGAAGTCGATGAGCTCAGCGGCAAAGACAGCGATGCGTCCGCCCTTCTGACGGAGGATCTCATTCTCTTCCCGGGTGATGTAGGCCTGATGGGTCACATCCAGACCAGCCATCACGATGGGCACGCCGGAGTTGAATACAATGCTGGCGGCCTCGGGGTCCACATAGATGTTGTACTCGGCAGCCGGGGTCCAGTTGCCGGTGTAAGCGCCGCCGCCCATGAGGGAGATGCGCTCGATCTTCTCCTTGAGGTCAGGACGCACCAGGAACAGCGCCGCAATGTTGGTCAGCGGGCCGGTGGGCACCAGAGTGATCTTCTCCTCGCTCTCCTCGATGGTCTTGATGAGCAGCTGCAGAGCCGACATCTTCTCGGGAGCAAAGCCGGGTTCGGGCATAGCCGGGCCGTCCAGACCGGACTGACCGTGTACCATCTCGGTAACGCCTTCCTCAAAGATGGAAGGACGCATCAGCGGATGGTCCGCACCCATGGCAACGGGAATGTTGTGTACCCCTGCAAAGGTCAGTACCCGCAGAGCATTGCGGGTGGTCTTTTCCAGGGTCTGGTTGCCGGCAACAATGGTCACCGCCTTGATCTCCAGCTTTTCCGGCTCGGAAAGCGCCCACAGCATTGCCAGGGCGTCGTCATGTCCGGGGTCACAGTCCATAATAATCGGGATTTTCCTCATATTGATCCTCCTGTATTGTTCTGCCGCAATATGGCAGCAATTCCCTTGATCGTTCTGAATCACTCAGAGCTGCACCGGTTCCAGTTCGGCTGTCATTACCTCATCCATGGTGGGAGCCGAAGCAGCTGCTCCATGACGGGATACACTGATGCCCGCTGCCTTGGAAGCGATCTGCATGGTCTCCTCCACCGCACGGCCCTGTGCCTGGCCTGCCAGGAAGAAGCCGGTGAATACATCGCCTGCCGCGGTGGTATCCACAATGGTGGTATTATAGGCCGGGTGACGGATCACCTGGTCCCGGTCGATATACATGGCGCCGCGGCGTCCCAGGGTGACTACCACCCGGAGATCCGGGAAGCGTTCCCGGAACCAGCGGACATAGGCCTCCTCGGTATCCTGACCCGAGAGATCCTTGACCTCCACCTCATTGAGCACCAGCCAGCTGAGCTTTTCCAGCGGCATGCGATGGATGGTCTCATCATAAGGGGAGGGATTCAGGGCAATCTTCATGCCCCGCTTGTAGGCTTCTTCAATAATATAGTGGGTAGTATTGATCTCATTCTGCAGCACTACCATATCGCCGCTTTCGAACTGATCCAGTACACTGTCCACATAGGCTTCATCAATGTTGTAGTTGGAGCCATGGAAGATCAGGATACAGTTCTGACCACGGCTGTCCACCTGGATCATGGCATGACCGCAGACATCATTGCCGCCCTTCAGGAAGCGGACATCCGCGCCATGCTGTTCCAGTTCCCGGCGGAACACCTCGGCAGACTCACCGGCGTTGCCAGCGTGATAGACCGGAATTCCTGCCTTAGCCAGAGCAATGGACTGGTTAAAGCCCTTGCCGCCCAGGAATGTATTGCGGTCCATGGCGCTTTTGGTCTCGCCGGGGCGCAAAAAATTGTCCACTGAATAGACATAGTCCAGATTCAGCGAACCGAAATTCAATACCTTCATCTCAGCACCTCTTTGCAGTGTGATAAACAAATGACCGGGTCCCTGCCCGGTACAACCTGTAAAAACAGCGCAAACACAGTCAAAAATACGCTATTGGTATAAGTATATCGGGAATGTAAAAGGATTGTCAACCAAAAGTCATCTGAAATTTACACAATGTTTTAATGGAAATGCTGTCGAATCTATCGGAAATGTTGGACTTCCTGCAAAAAACCTGGTCATGAAAAAACCAGGGGTTCTGAAGGATCAGGAGTCAAATTCCGGGCGTTCCCGGACAAATCCAGCCACAACATGGAAATAGGGGATCAGGCTTTCCTCTTCACAGTTGGTCAGGCGGCGGTAGACCTTGCTCACCGGACCGAACCGGACGCCCATCTGATCCAGCACCGGTTCGCCCTCGACGATCACCCACTGACAGCCGCTGTCCTGCGGGACACTCAGACGGATGCACTCTCCCAGATAGGCTCCGAAGATCAGGGCCACACTGTACACCTGATCCTCTGTGGGCTCGGAGTGATGGATGTCCTCATGGTAGATCTGCAGGATCTCGTCCAGAACCGATACGCTGGCAGGGGTGTAGTCAAGCACCTTCCCGAGGCTGGCGGCATACTCCACCGCAGTGGCGGCAAGATTTTCACAGCTTTTGGCTGCAGTATTCTGTATCTCCATATTTCTTCTGTCCTTTCCCTGGGCGGTCTGCCGGAGTAAGAAAAAAGACGACTACGAATGCCGTAATCGTCTGATTTTGGAGCTGCTAACCAGATTCGAACTGGTGACCTCGTCCTTACCAAGGACGTGCTCTGCCTACTGAGCCATAGCAGCATTTCTGATTTATTTTTGTGAGCCATCGCTGACTGCTTGTTTATTATATCAATCCGATTGCCGGATGTCAATACTTTTTTTGAAAGTTTTTCTGCTTTTTTCGCTGCTTCTGCAAAAACCGCATCACTACGCGCTTTTTCGGGTGGCCTGTCCGGTATGTTTTTCTTCATTTCGGGGGTTTCCCGTGGATTTTCCAAAAATAATTTTTCCTGCTTTCTCAAAATTTTCTTCCGTGCCGGGTCACTCCCCTCCCTCTCCTGCCCGGGATCTCCTCCGGCGGTACAGTCCGGCCCCGGCCTTTCCGGTGCGATTCCCCATGCCTTTATTTTTTCCCGGCAGAAAATCCCTCACACTTTTCCCGCCGGCAGAATAGGATGGAGCAAACCACTGAATAGGAGGTTTTGATTGAATATGACATGTTCCAATAATTCCTGCAATTCCTGCTCCAGCATCTGGGGCTCCTGCAATAGATGTTCGTCCTGCGGCTGCAGCAGCGGCTGCTCCAACTCCTGTGGCTGTTCCGGCTCCTGCGGATGCAGCAGCTGCTCCGGTTCTTCCCGTTCCGGTTCCTGCGGCTGTTCCAGCTGTACTGCCCACACCGGCTGCTCCTGCGGCTGCAGCGGCAACTGCACCTATACACAACTTCATGTAACCATTCCTGCCAGCGGCGTCTGCAAGGTCTGCTGCTCGGGGATCGCCATCAACTCGGTCAACACCGCACTGATCTCGGGACGGTATGTCACCAGTGTCAGCTACACTGCCACCATGGACTATATCGACCGCTGCGGCTGCCGCCGTACTGCCACCACTACACAGACTACCCAGGTTTATCTGCCTGAGTCCTGCATGCGCTTCACCAATGTATGTGCCAGAGTGGTACGCCGCAATGCTGTGAACAACTGCTGCGGCGCCGGAATCTGTGCCGTACTGCAGGTTTGCTGCCGGTAACCATACCTTTGCTGTCCGGACGGACAGCGCCATGGGGACCAACCGCCCACCCCGGACGGTTGGTCCCTTTTTTCTGCCAGAACAAAAGCAGCCGGAGCATTGCCCCGGCTGCTTTCCTCTATTCATGCTGGTTCCAGCGGCCTCCATGCGGATGCTGACCACCTCCGCCGCCTCCATAGGACTCCTCTTCATCGCCGTCCTGGCAGGCGTCGATCCGGTCCCGGAGCTCCCGCATGGTCATGCCGGCGGCCTCCTCCGGCGTAATGCTCGGATCAAGGGCATGCAGCTCCTCATAGGCGTGGTACTTGCCCAGGGGCAGCCCCAGGGCCTGGGCCTCAGCCAGATCCTCCGAGCTGCCGGCGTAGCAGTGCGCGTTGCTCTCACCGAAGGTACAGCGCTGGGCACAGCGGAGGATCTCCTGCTGCTGCACCTCATTGTCGCCGCTCACCACGATGGAGAGGACCCCATCGTCCGCCAGGAACTGCTGGATGGCGTCGCTGGCGATGATCTGCTCCAGGGCGTCATCATAGCTCAGGAACCGGACATTCAGCTCAGCTGCCAGAGCAGTACCGTCATCGTTGAGCCCTTCCACGGTGATGACCCGGTCGAACCGGTTGATCTCCAGCTCCACCGAGGGATTGATGTCAATGCTGATGGCAGAAGTCGGGGTGAAGTAGGCCTGATAGCCGCTCAGACCCACCACCAGCAGGGCCACGCAGGCCAGAGCCGGTGCCAGACGCCGGAATCCTCCGCTGCGCCGCCGAGGCTCCGGAGCTGTATAATTCCCGGTTTTCTCCCGCAGGAAAGCCCGTGTGGACTCCTTCAGTGCCGGATCAGCGTGGATGCTGTCAAATGCCTCTCTCAGATTTTTACTCAAAGTCCTCACCTCCCAGCATCTTTCGCAGTTCGTCCCGGGCACGGGTCAGCAGTGTATAGACGGTATTGGGGTTTTTATGCAGAATGGTTCCGATCTCGGGCGCCGTATAGCCCTCATAATAGTGCAGATAGACCACGTCCCGGTACTTGTCCGGCAGTGCCAGCACCGCTTCCAGCACTTCCCGGTGGTCCTCCGGCACCTGATCCGGCTGTTCCAGCAGATCATCCAGCGAAACGGTCCGGCTCCGGAAAAACTCCGAAGCAGATCCTTGCAGGCATTGATAGTCACCCGGATAAACCAGGCTTTCTCATGCTCCTCGCTCTCAAATTCCGTGGTGCCGGTGACATACTTCAGAAAAACTGTCTGAAAGATGTCCTCGGTATCCGCATGATCCTTCAGATGAATCATACAGACCCGCCGGACCAGATCCGCATAGCGGTCAATGGCCCGGTTCGCCTCCCATTCACTCCGCATAAACCCCAAAACCTCTTTTTATATCCGAATCCTTACCGGCTTCTGCCGCAGCGCCGGTAGCCGGTGCCATCCATGGGGCGTGTGCCGCCGCCGAAGTCACAGACGCCATCTCCGTCCTCATCTACGAAGCCAGCACCACGGCCGCATCCGCCTTCGCCGTAATAATCGCAAACCCCATCGCCATCGGCGTCCGCATAGCCGCAGCCGCCCTGTCCAGCATAGTCGCAGACACCATCGTTATCCTCGTCCACAAAGCGCCAGCCGGCGCCCTGACCGGCATAATCACAGACGTCGTCATTGTCCTCGTCGGTGTAAGCCCAGCCGGAGGACTGTGCAGCATAGTCACAGATGCCATCACGGTCAGCAGCACGGTAACCGCCCGGAGCAGCCAGGGAAGTGGTGATGCCAGCAGCCAGGATCATAGCGAATACAGAACCCATAAGAACCTTTTTCATAGATGTTTCCTCCTGAATTATAAATCAAATTTCATCTTTTTCAACCGGTTTCACTACTAATACGGTTGAAAACCAGAAATCCATTCAGCATCCGAAAAAAATTCTGAGGAAAATTTCAACTTTTCTTTTCATATGCAAAAAAGAAGCATCCGAAAAACGGATGCTTCTTAGCGTGGCTCCCCAAGTTGGACTCGAACCAACGACCCTGCGATTAACAGTCGCATGCTCTACCGACTGAGCTATTGAGGAATATAAAGCCGGGGAAAGATGTAACTCTTTCCCCGGTGTCGGCGACGACCTATCTTTCCAGGCAGCTTCCCGCCAAGTATTTTCGGCACAGCTGAGCTTAACTTCTGTGTTCGGAATGGGAACAGGTGGGTCCTCAGTGTAATAATCACCGACTGTATGTCAAAGGACTTACGTCCTCTGATGTCAAAGTAAATGTGCAAGATAAAATGGTGACCCGTGGGGGAATCGAACCCCCGTTACCGGCGTGAGAGGCCGGTGTCTTAACCGCTTGACCAACGGGCCACATTTCCCCACAGGTTCATCTGTTTGTTGGTGCACCATCAGGGACTCGAACCCGGGACCCACTGATTAAGAGTCAGTTGCTCTACCAACTGAGCTAATGGTGCATATCCTCTCGCACACTCAAAATCGAACAATGAAAACTCCACTTCCGAACCAAAGATTCTCTGGTCAAGCCCTCGACCGATTAGTACTCCCGAGCTGAATGTGTCACCACACTTACACTCTGAGCCTATCTACCTTGTAGTCTTCAAGGGGTCTTACCTGATTAACTCAGTGGGATATCTTATCTTGTGGTCGGCTTCATGCTTAGATGCTTTCAGCGTTTATCCGATCCGCACTTAGCTGCCCAGCTGTGCCACTGGCGTGACAACTGGTGCACCAGAGGTGCGTCCAT
>ERZ827104.3797-NODE-3797-length-10276-cov-3.420702_pt1 | contig 10276 bp, 8 predicted proteins | sample MGYA00519781_ERZ827104 | MGnify/ENA primary metagenome ERZ827104 (study PRJEB31778, sample SAMEA3449257) | human gut metagenome | biome: human gut; feature: human-associated habitat; material: faeces | place: United Kingdom | collected 2010/2012 ... | reverse complement strand
CCATCTCCGGCTCGATCATCCAGAACTCGGCGGCGTGGCGCTGGGTGTTGGAGTTTTCCGCCCGGAAGGTGGGGCCGAAGGTGTACACGTTGCCGAAGGCCATGGCGAAGTTCTCGCAGTTGAGCTGGCCGGAGACGGTGAGGCTGGCCCGCTTGCCGAAGAAGTCCTGGGTATAGTCCACGGTGCCGTCGGGATTTTTGGGCACGTTGTTCAGGTCCAGGGTGGTCACCTGGAACATCTCGCCCGCCCCTTCGCAGTCGCTGGCGGTGATGATGGGGGTGTGGACATAGACGAAGCCCCGGTCCTGGAAGAAGCAGTGGATGGCGTGAGCGGCCACGGAGCGCACCCGGAAGGCGGCGGAGAACAGGTTGGTCCTGGGCCGCAGGTGCTGGATGGTGCGCAGATACTCCACAGTGTGGCGCTTTTTCTGAAGGGGGTAGTCGGGGGTGGAGGCTCCCTCCACAGCGATGGTCTGGGCCTTGACCTCCAGAGGCTGCTTGGCCTGGGGGGTCAGGACCACGGTGCCGGTGATGATGAGGGCGGCCCCCACGTTCTGGCCGGCGATGTCCTTGTAGTTGTCCAGCATGTTGGCGTCCATGACGACCTGAAGATTTTTGAAGCAGGAGCCGTCATTCAGTTCGATAAAGCCGAAGGTCTTCATGTCCCGGATGGTCCGGGCCCAGCCGCAGACGGTGACCGTCTTTCCGCCCAGCTTGTCCTGGTCGGCGAAGATGGCGGCGATGGTGGTGCGGTTCATAGGTGATCCTCTCCATTTTCTGTGACTCCGGGGCGCCGCGGGCGTCCCGGGTATTCTTTTGTCCATTATAGATGCTTTTCCGCTAATTTACAAGGGAAAACGGCGATTTTATGTGGATGGGGCTGTTTCCGGCCCGAGTCATTGAAAAGCGCGGGGAGGTATGATATGATGGACCCCGCCAATTGTGTGAAGGGAGGGTAAAAAGTGTCGGATTTTGACTGTGATCCGCTGTTTTCCAGGCTTTACCTGGAGATGTTGGAGCAAATGACGGCCTACTCCGCGCGCAGGCTGGGCGATATCGGCCTGGCGGAGGACGTGGCGCAGGACACATTCGCGGAATGTTGGAAGAACTGGGAGCAGGGACAGCGGGTGAAGCACCATCCAAATCCCAGGGGCTGGCTCTGGGAGGCCCTGAAGATCAAACTCAAGAAGATGCGGGAGGACATGGAGAAGGTCCGCACGGTGCCGCTGGACGAGCTGGCCCACCCGCCTGCGGCACCTGTGGAGCGGAGGCTGTATCTGAGTGACTACCTTCCGCCCGACACATCCCGGGCGGACCGGCGGATCGTCCGCCTCCGGCTGGAGGGCTACCGCTATCAGGAGATCGCGGAAAAGATGGGCATGACGGAGATCCAGTGCCGGGTGCGCCTGTTTCGTCTGAGGGAGAAGCTGAAAAAATTTGAAGAAACTTTGGGGAACCTGTAACGAAATGAAGTTTTTTAAGGATATAAAAAGTAAGGAGGTGTCGAGATGTCGGAAAAGCGAGTCGCCCCGCCGGACGGGGGGAGTGGGGACTTGGTTTTAATCCAGCGGCATCTGGAAAATTTATCTGCCGGCGAGATCCTGGAGGAATTGGACGCGCGGATGGAGGAGATGACGGATCAGAGCTGTGACCCGGAGCTGATCCGCCTCTATCTGGACGTCCTGGAGGAGAAGGAGCCCCTGGGCCTGGAACTGGACCCGGAGGCATCCCTCCAGCGGTTCCTGGAGGAGCGCGCCGGCGAGGAAAGCAGGTCCACGCCGCCGGAGGAGCCGGCGGCCCAAGCGGCAGTGTCCCGTCCTGCCGGCCTCCGCCGTTTCCGCCATTTTCCGCGCACACTGATCGCTGCCGCCGTGGTCGCCGTCCTCTTTGGCCTGGGGAGCATGGCCGGCAGTTCCAGGCTGTGGGAGTCCGTGGTCCATCTGACCCAGGGCACGCTTCAGATCGTCCCCCCCGGGGCCAGCCAGTCCGGCCAGACCTCTGCCCAGCCGCCCCTGGAGGAGCTGGAGTTCACCTCCCTGCAGGAGGCGCTGGATGCGTATGGCATCGCCGAGCCGCTGGTACCCAAGTGGCTGCCGGAGGGGTTTGAAAGTCTGGGAGTTACGACCAATGTAGACCCGGATTTTATTAGAATTGCAGAGACATACAGTTATGATGAGAAAAAAATTAAGATAATGATTCGCCGGTATAATTCAGAGGAAGCGCTTGATAAAGTATCTGTTGAAAAAGAAGACGAGCAACAAGATGTAAAATACATCCGAGGTGGTGTGGAACATTCTGTTGCACAAAACAGATCGATTTATACCGCGTCATGGACCAATGGACTTAATGTAGTATCGATTATAGGAGATATGACGGAGGAGGAGCTGGAGCAGATGATCGACTCCATCTATACTTAGAAAAGAGAACAGAGAGGAAAGAGAACCGATGAAAAAGAAGATTTGCCGCGGCTGCGCCGTGCTGCTGGCCTGTACCATGCTGGCCGGATTGCTGATGACCACCGCCTTTGCCCGTGCCAGCGACTATTTGGCCATATACAGTGTGTGGGCCACCGAGAAGAGCGACGGCGTGGTCCGAATCCACGCGGATGTGGACGCAGTCCGTACCTCCGATGAGGTGGGGGTCAGCTATATCACCGTGCAGGAGTCCAGGGACGGAGGAGACACCTGGACCACTTTGGAGACCTTCACCAAAGAAGATTTGAATATGTATGAGGAGAACACGGACTATTATTACGGGACCTTCGATTTTGAGGATACGGTCATCGGACGGGACTACCGTGCCCTGGTTGGTGTGTACGCCGAGCGGAACGGCGGCGGGGACCTCCGCTCCGTCTACACCAACGAGGTGACGGCCAAAAGATGACGGATGGTACACCATATGGAGCGGACTCGCCCCGCTGGTGACGCGGAGGTGGAGCGGACGGACCGTTCTGGTCCTGTCTGTGCTGCTTCTGTGGCAGACGGGTGCGGGCCGGAGGACGGGCTGATCCTTCAGACCGGCGGGGAGCTGCTGGCGCTGAAATGGCGCTTTTCCAGGCTCCTGTACACCTGGAGGAGGGAGAACGAGCTGACCCAGGAGGAAGCGGCCGAGCGGTGCGGGGTGTCCCCCCGGCACTATCTGGACATGGAGGCCGGCCGGGTCAACCCCAAGCTGTCCACGGTGATCCATATCGCCAGCGAATCAAATATCAGTTTAGATGTGTTGAAAAGCGAGGTGAGAGGGACTCATGCAGTATCTCTACCGCCCGAATGAGTGCCAGATGACCTTTCAGGAGGCAGGGGCACGGCAGGTGTACGGGATGATCGACTGCTACCGGCGGGACAGGAAAGACGCGCCGCCGGTAGCGCAGTACCGGGACGTCTCCATTGACCGGGGAGAGATGGACCGGCTGGCCGATCGGTGCAACCGGGGCCAGCTGGACCCCCTCCAGCTGGAAGACGTGATCCTGGACGCGATCCTGTAAAGAGAGCACAGAGCCAATGAAAACCGGCCCGGCCGGCGGACCTCCACCCGCCAGCCGGACCTTGAAAATTGAAATAGACGGCGCCCCCGCCACAGGCGGGGGCGCCGTTTCAGCTTGTGGAAAAAGCGGAAAAGCCGCTTCTTCGACAGCCCCGTTTTCTTTTGAACGGGGGTCAGCCGGTGATGGTGGTCCCCTGGACCCGCTGGTTGAGCATCTCCAGCAGCAGGGCGTGCTCCACCCGGCCGTCCAGGATGGACACCTCGCCCACCCCGGCGCGGATGGCCTGGATACAGCCCCGCACCTTGGGCACCATGCCTCCGGCAATGAGCCCGGTGTCGATCAGCTCCTCCGCCCGCTTCACATCCATGTGGGGGACGGCAGTCTTGCTGTTGTGGCTGTCGATAAGCACCCCGGCGGTGTCGGTGAGGAAGATTAGCTTGTCCGCCCCCAGGGCCGCCGCCACCGCCCGGGCCGCGTCGTCGGCATTGCAGTTGAAGCCGCCGCCGTCCTCCCCCGCGGCGATGGGGGAGACCACCGGCAGGAAGTCCCCGTCCAGCAGGGTCTGAAGGATACGGGGCTCCACCCGGGTGATGGACCCCACCCGGCCCAGGGCCGGGTCCTTCTCCACAGCGGTGAGCAGGCCGCCGTCCTTGCCGGACAGGCCTACGGCAGACACCTCCAGCTGGCTCAGACGGGAGACGATGGCCTTGTTTACCTGGGCGGAGAGGGCCATTTCCGCCGTCTCCAGCACCGCCTGGTCGGTATAGCGGTAGCCGTTCTCGAAACGGGTGGGCACCTGGAGCTTGTCCAGCAGGGCGGTGATGTGCTTGCCGCCGCCGTGGACCAGCACCACCCGGACGCCCACCATGCGCAGGGCGGCCACGTCCTGGAGGGTGGTGTCGGTGGCCGCCTCCGCCCCCAGGGCGGAGCCGCCGTATTTCACCACAACGGTCCGGCCCTCGTCCCGCTTGAGGATGGGCAGAATGGACAGCAGGGAGCGCACCTTCTCCATGCCGTCCAGGCCGTGGCGCACGTCGTACTCCTGAAGAAAGGACTGGACATAGTCCACGTCAGAGGGGGTGTCGATATACTCGGTGCCCCGCTTCTGGCGGGTCTCCGCCCCCTTGCCGGTGATGAGGAGGACGGAGGGCTCCCGGCAGCCCAGCACCGCCTGGCGGATGGCCTCCCCCCGGTTGGGCTCGATGGAGTAGTCGCAGCCCTGGGCCTCCACATAGGAGGCGATCTCCCGGCAGATGGAGAGGGTGTCCTCCTCCCCGGAGTCCTCCTCCGTCAGCACCACCAGGTCGGAGCAGCGGCCGGAGATCTCCCCCAGGTCCCGCCGGCGGTCCAGGGCCTTTTTCCCCGGACAGCCGAACACGGTGACCACCCGGCGGCCGGGGTACTCCGTTTGAACGGAGCGGAACAGGGTCTCGAAGGACATGCGGTTGTGGGCGTAGTCCACGATGGCCACGATGTGGCTGTCCGCATTGGTGTACACCTCCATGCGGCCGGGGACCCGGGCCTTCATCAGCCCCACATAGACGGCCCGCTCCGGGATGTTCAGCCCCTCGCACACCGCGATGGCGGCCAGGGCGTTCTCCACGTTGAACAGGCCGGGCATGGTCAGCCGGAACTCCCGGGAAAAGCGGCGGGAACGCACCCGGAACAGGATGTCGTTGCCCCGCTTGCGCACCTGGGAGGCATAGATGTCCGCCTCCGGGTCCTTCTGGGAGAAGGTGATGACCTGGCGGCTGCCCGCCTGGGCGGCGGCCAGCACCCGGCCGGCGTGTTCGCAGTCCAGATTGACGCACCCCACCTCCGCCTGGGCGAAGATCCGCAGCTTGGAGGAGAAGTAGTCCTCAAAGTCGGGGTGCTCGATGGGGGAGATGTGGTCCAGGCCGATGTTCAGGAAGCAGGCGGCGGCGAAGCGGGTGCACAGGGTGCGGTGGTACTTCAGCGCCTGGCTGGACACCTCCATGGTGAGGTAGGGGATGCCGGCCGCCACCGCGTGGGCAAAGTGCCGCTGGAGATCCAGGGGCTCCGGCGTGGTGAGGTGGGACTCGAAGCGCTCCGAGCCGTCGTAGGTGTCGATGGAGGAGATGATGCCGCTCTCCGGCCCGCCCTGCTCCGCCAGATACTCATCCAGGATATACTTCAGATAATAGGCGGTGGAGGACTTGCCCTTGGTGCCGGTGATGCCGATGACCGACAGGGGCCCGGAGGGATGGCCGTAGTACCGGTCGGCCAGGGGGGCCATCACCTGGCGCATGTCGGACACCAGGATGCAGGGCAGATCCACGGCAGGGTAGGGGGTCTGGCTCACATAGGCCACCGCGCCCCGCTGGGCGGCCTGGGACAGATAGGCCTCCTTGAAGTGGGCGCCCTTGCACAGAAAGAGAGTGCCGGGGACCACCTCCTGGCTGTCGCAGGAGACCAGGGCGACGGACTGGGACAGGTCCAGCCCCTCGGGCAGAGGAGCGGCCAGCTGGGGCTCCAGCAGGGCGCAGTATTCGCCCAGGGTGTGGGGCGTGAGATCCATAGAGCAAACCTCCTGGTGTTGTCATGTGTGGATGGGGGCGCCACCCCCATTTTCAATTTGCGGAGTACGTTCCAACGGCGGGCGTGGGCAGGCACCGCCCCGGAGATGTTTTCTTAGATGGTGCGCAGCTGTTTGCCGCAGCGGACGACGGCCAGCTCGGCCAGCACCTCCATGGCGTCCACGTAGAAGGGGGGCAGGCTGTGGTAGCTGCGGAAGACGGACAGCTCGGTGCAGCCCAGAATGGCGCAGTCACAGCCCATGGAGGCCAGAGCGCGGTCGATCTGGGCAAATTTCTCCCGGCTGCCCCGCTCCCCCCGTTTGATCTCCTCGTAGATGATGGACATGACCAGACGCTGGACAGCGGGCTCCGGAGGGGCGGCCTCCAGGCCGAAGGCGGCGCACTCCTTCTGATACAGGCCGGTGCGGATGGTGCCGTCGGTGGCAAGGATGGCGGGGCGGCGCTTCCCCTGGGCCACCAAGGTCCGGGCGGTCTCCCGGATCATGTGGAGGATGGGGATGCCGATCTCCTGCTGGATGCGGTCCACGAAGTAGTGGGAGGTGTTGCAGGGGATGGCGATGACGGTGCAGCCGCACTCCTCCAGCAGGCGGGCGTCGGCCAGCAGGCGCTGGTACATAGGCTCGGTGTTCCCGGTGAGGATGGAGGCGGTCCGGTCCGGGACCCCGGTGTCAGACAGGATCAGGGCGGGCAGATGCTCCTGGTCGCAGGAGGCCTCTGTCCGGTCCAGCACGTACTGATAGAACACCTGGGTGGCCTGGGGCCCCATCCCCCCCAGCACGCCCAGCTTGGGCTCCCGGGGCTCTCTGGCGCCCTTGGCGCCGCGGGTCTTGACAGTTGACATGGCTTCCCTCCAGTCTGCTCAGTTCTCCGGGACCTTGTTGTGGCGGTCAAAGCGGACCATGTTGCCGATGTGGGTCTTCCATACCCGCCAGATGCGGGCCGGGGTATAGTCCCGGTGGTACTCCAGGCTGTGGGTGGACGCCCCCGCCCGGATCAGGGCCTTCATCTGGGGGTGATATGCCTTGGGGATGAATTTGAAGGCCACCTTTTTGGGAACCATCCGCCACAGGGCGTGGTTTTTGGTGATGACGAAGGGCAGCTCCCGGTGTTCGATCCGGTCCTCCACCAGCAGCTTGGCGATGTTGTATCCCGCGCCAGTGACGTAGTAATTGCTGCGCCCCTGGCGGCAGTTGATCTCGAAGAGCTTGTACTTGCCGTCCCGGCTGTCGTACTTGATGTCAAAGTTGGAGAAGCCGGTGTAATGCAGCTCCTCCAGCAGCTGTTTGATCTTCAGGGAAAGGGCCTCGTCGTACTCGGTGATGATGACGGCGTGGTTGCCGATGCCGTGGGGGGAGTGCTCCTCCAGCAGCACATGGCCCAGGCACATCAGCTTCACCTGGCCGCTGCGGTCGGAGTAGTTGGTCATCACCCGCATGTAGGTGTCGTCTCCGGGGATGAACTCCTGGATCACCATATGGTCGGGGTAGCCGGAGGCGTACACCAGGTCCAGAGCGTGGAGCAGCTCCTCCCAGGTCTGACAGATGAAGACCTTCTTCACCCCCTCGAATTCGTGCTCCCAGTAGGCCACGCTGTCGGCCGGCTTGGCCACATAGGGGGGGCCGAAGGGCAGGGTGAAGTCGTGGCCCATGGAGCCGTCGTAGATAAAGGTGGCCGGGTGGTCGATGCCGTGCTGGTCGCACAGCTCGTAGAAGTGCTCCTTGTTGATGAGGCGGTCCAGCAGGGCGCCGTCGATGTAGGGGGCCACCACATTTCGGGGAAACTGGTCCTTCAGGTGGGCGCACAGCTGCACATAGCTGTCCCCGCAGCCCAGGACGATGACGGTCTTGTGGGAGAACTCCAGGGCCACCTTCTCTACATTGGAGAGGAAGACGGCGGGGTCCTCGTTGTCGGGGCAGGTGCGGTAGTCGATGATGGAGCTGAAGGCACAGGGGAAGGTGTGGAACTTGCCGAAGGCCACGCTCTTCACCCCATAGGCCTCGTGAAAGGCACGGGCCACACTGTAAACATTGATATCGCCGCCGAAGAGCAGCGGCTGAAAAGACACGGTTCTGGACATAGCAAACACCTTTTTCTTGAAATCACAGGGAGGATCACCGGTACTGGCGGACACAGCCCCGGGCGTACATGGGGTCCAGGTCGAAGGAGACCACATCTCCGGCGGAGCACTTCAGATCGGTGACATCCACCAGGGTCTCGCTCACGCCCACAGAGCCGATGACCCGGGCCCGCTGGCCGTTCACCCGAACATAAAGCCGCCTGCCCCGCCGCCAGCGGCCCAGGGTGCCCAGCAGGCCGGCGGGACGGGGCCGCTCCACCCCGAAGCCGTGCTGATAGCCCACAGGGACCACCGCTACCCGGGTGGGCGCTTTCAAAACGGCGGTCTTTTCCGCACCCACGGTGTGCCCCTTGGGCAGCCAGCGCATCTCGGCAATGCCGGCCTCCCCGTGGCCCACGGTGGAGAGCCCGTCGTCTTTGGTGCGGCGGCAGCGGCCCAGCAGGACCGAGCCCGCCCGCACCGCGTCCATGCGGGCAAGATCGCAGTGCATCAGGGCGTAGGACCCCGCGGCGTGGACGGTGCCGGTCTCAAAGCCGGCGGCGTGGATGGCGTCCAGCACCCGCTGGAACTGCTGGAGCTGGTGCTCCGCCTCCTGGCCGGCTGGGGCGGCGTGGATCTGGGTGTAAATGCCGGACAGGGCCACGTTGGGCAGGGAGCGGTAGGCCAGCAGGATCTTCTCCGGCTCCCCCACCAGGAAGCCGCCGAAGCCCATGCCGGTGTCCACCTGGATGTGGGCCTCGGCCACGGTGGAGCGGTTCTCCGCCAGGGCGTTGAGGGCCAGGCCCGTGTCCACGGAGGAGATGGTGCACACCACGTTCAGGTCCACCAGCCGCTCCAGCACCTCCCGGTCGGTGGTGGAGCGGAGCATGAGGATCTCCTCGTCCACAAAGCCGGCCTTCCGCAGCGCCTCGGCCTCCTCCGCCTCGCTGACGGCGAAGCGGCCGATGCCCTCGGCCCGGAGCAGCTCGGCCATCTCGGCGATGCCGGCGCCCCCGGCGTCTCCCGAGAGGACGCCGTAGACGGCGGCCCCTCCGGCACGGCGCTTCACCACCCTGATGTTCTGCTTTACGGCCGCCTTCTCAATGACCAGCACCCGCATGGCACAGCCCCCTTTTTCTCTCTGTTGGGAAGGAGAGAGATACGTCTCCCTCCAGTGTAACCATTTAACGATTCATTCTATCACCCTTTTGAGAGAAACGCAACGGAAAACCGCGAGGGGGCCCGCATTTTTCCAGGGAGGGGCGGAGAGCCGCGCCCTGCGGGGACCGGGTGGAAAAGCGGCGAAAAGCAAAAGTCCGGCCTTGTGCTTTTTCGGGAAAAATGGTATGATTATTCGATCGGTGTCTCCATGCAGCAGGAGGGGCCGGACGACCATCAAATCCCCCTCAGGAGGTTGCGATCTATGAGACAGCAGACCACCCGAATTTCCCCGGAGGACATCTCCCGCCAGCTCCAGTACTGCCGGGAGGTCGCGGCCCTCAGCGCCGCCCGGCCCGCCCAGCCCCTGGCCTTTGTGGACACCTACGGCTGCCAGCAGAACGAGGCGGACTCCGAGCGCATCCGGGGCTATCTCCGGGAGATGGGCTACGGCTTCACCCAGGACGAGGAGCAGGCCCAGATCATCGTGCTCAACACCTGCGCCATCCGGGAGCACGCAGAGCAGCGGGTGCTGGGCAACCTGGGCGCCCTGGTCCACGTGAAGCGCCGCCACCCGGAGCAGATCATCTGCGTGTGCGGCTGCATGGCCCAGGAGGCCCATGTGGCGGAGAAGATCAAGCAGTCCTTCCGCCACGTGGACCTGGTGTTCGGGCCCCACGCCCTCTGGCGCTTTCCCGAGTTCATCCACACCCTGCTCACCCAGCGGGGGCGGGTGTTCCAGGTGGCGGAGGAGGCGGGCTCCATCTCCGAGGGCATCCCGGTGGTGCGGCAGGACCGGGTAAAGGCCTGGGTGTCCATCATGTACGGGTGCAACAACTTCTGCTCCTACTGCATCGTGCCCTATGTGCGGGGCCGGGAGCGCTCCCGCAGGCCGGAGGACATCCTGGCCGAGGTGGAGCAGCTGGCGGCGGAGGGGTACCGGGACATCACCCTGCTGGGCCAGAACGTGAACTCCTACGGCAAGGACCTGGAGGAGCCCCTGGACTTCGCAGACCTGCTG
>ERZ827104.3793-NODE-3793-length-10288-cov-2.822437_pt1 | contig 10288 bp, 12 predicted proteins | sample MGYA00519781_ERZ827104 | MGnify/ENA primary metagenome ERZ827104 (study PRJEB31778, sample SAMEA3449257) | human gut metagenome | biome: human gut; feature: human-associated habitat; material: faeces | place: United Kingdom | collected 2010/2012 ... | reverse complement strand
TAGTGATATTCTATTTCTAGATTATATTTTTATTTAATTTTCTTAAAGAATTAGTTTAATAATAAGTATTTAGTATCAATGATAATTATGGGACAAGCCTTCTATGGCATGTCTTGCTTCAAGAATACCTTATGGTAGTGTAATAACAAGAGAGAAGCTAAAGAAGATAGAAATTGCTGAAGAATTTTTATTGAGTAATAATTTTAAGCAATTTAGGGTAAGGTATTATGATGATTTAGCTAAAATAGAAGTATTAAAAGAAGATATTCCAAAAGTGTTACAACTATCAGAGGTAATTATAGCAAAATTTAAAGAAATAGGGTTTAATTATATAACTCTTGATTTAGAGGGTTATAGAACTGGAAGTATGAATGAAACATTAAGGTAATTAAATACTCATTTAACTTAAGTAATAATAAATTATTTGTACACATAAGTTTATTATGAAGTATCGAAAATTTATTAGGAGAAACTATGAAAAATGAGTTTATATTAAATGATAAAAAATTTAGAGCGTTTTGCATATATAGGCTGCTTTTTGGAATAAGCTACAGCATTATGATACCAATAATACCACTATTCTTTAAGTCAATAGGAATGGAAACTGTAACTATAGGAATGGTAATTTCATTATATGGAGTAAGTAAGACAATAATGCAAATTCCCTTTGGAATTGTCTGTGATAAAATAGGGGATAAATTAACTCTAAAGTTAGCTTTATTGTTAATGGGGTTAGTACCTATTGGCTATATATTATCAAATACAAGCCTTCAGGCAGGAAGCTTATATGTTATTCAAGGTGCTATTCTTGGAATGGCAGCACCTGCAACTTATTCAGTACTTGCTAGGACTTTGAATGTTAAAAGAAGAGGAGAGTGTACTGGCCTTGCTTCAGCAGTGTTTACTTTAGGTGGGGGAATAGGTGCTGCAATTGCAAGTTTTATATTAACAAAGTTAAATAACTTTAGTATGGCATTTAATATATCATCTCTTGGAATATTTTTTACATTAATATATGTAATCATTAGAGTTAACAAAGTAAAACCTATGAAAGATAAAGATAATAAGAAAGAGAGTATAAAGGAAATTTTATATGAAATAAGAAGAAGAAAATTTGTTTATAAAGCGCTATATCTTCATCTTTGCAGGAATCAAAAATTTTTTTCGTGTGTATGCACACGGCCTCCCGGATGCAGCGATCATCGCTCACGGGACCGGGCGCGACCTTTTCAGGCATATGGATACCTCCTCGTCAGATTGAGTGGAGTGGACGGGCACGGGGGTGCCGGGCCCGCCGGAAGTGAAGGGCTTCCATACCATACTATGACCGACAGGCGGGATGGTGCCAGAGGAGCCGGAAATGCGGGGTTGTCCTTTCGCACGTTTTGTTCTATAATAAAATAGAAAGACCATGGGCACGTTCCCACCAAAGGTGGAGCGGTGTCCGGGACGCCGCCGGCCCGCCAGGGCCGGGGCAAGAAGAGAGAGGTGTGCTTGGATGGCCCGGATGGGATTTATTCAGGATGAGATGGATCTGAAGCTGCTGGTCCTGTATATTATGGCCCGCATTGCGGCGCCGATCACGTTCCTTCAGCTTCTGGAGCTGGCACTGTGCGACGCCGGGGTGGACTATTTCTCCCTGACGCAGGCGGTGGAGCATCTGGTGGAGACAGAGCACCTGAGCCGGGAGGGGGAGCGCTACGCCATCACGGAGAAGGGGCGGCGCAACAGCGAGATCTGTGAGAGCAGCCTGCCATACTCGGTGCGCCGCCGGTGCGACGACAATCTGGTGCGGGTGAATGAGACCCTGATGCGGGAGCAGCAGGTGCAGGGGGAGGTGCTCCCAAACCCGGACGGGACGTGCACGGTGCGACTGCGGCTGGCGGACGACAGCGGCCCCCTGCTGGAGCTGAGCCTGCTGATGCCCGCGGCGGGACAGGGGGAGCGGGCGGCCGCCCGCTTCAAACAGGCGCCGGAGCAGCTCTACCACCAGCTGGTCCAGCTGCTCAGCGTCCCGGAGGAGCGGGAGAAGACGCCGTGAGGCGCAGCGCCCCGGAACCCGGGAGAAAAATCCCGTAAAACATATTTTAGGGTTTTCTTTTTGTATATACATGTATATAATGGATCTGGATGAAAAGTCGGAGCCCCGGAGACGCGGGCCAGAGAGAAAGATTGGGACAGAGGGCCCAAGTGACGGAGGGATCACACAATGACGAGAAGCAACGCCCGTGAGGTCGCGGTGCATATGATCTATGAACTGGGCTTTGGCAGCCGCAGCGCGGAGGAGCTGCTGGAGCACGAGATGACCCGGGAGCGGTTCGCACAGCTGGGGGAGGAGGAGCCCCTCTACGCCCAGTTTCCCAACGAGAAGCAGCGGCAGTACATCCGGGATCTGGTACAGGGAGTCTATGTCCACGGGCCGGAGCTGGATGACTACATCTCCCGCTATTCCGTGGGCTGGAGCTTTGCCCGCATCCCCCGCATGGCGGCTGCGGTGATGCGCACCGCCATGTATGAGGTGCTGTATATGCCGGCGATCCCCAACTCCGCCGCCATCAACGAGGCGGTGGAGATCGCCAAGAACTATGAGCCGGCCGAGGTGGTCTCCTTTATCAACGGCATCCTGGGCTCCTTTGTCCGGGCAGAGTTTGCCGATTCCGCCCCCAAGCCGGAAAAGAAGGAGGAGGAAGCGGCGGGGCCGGAGGAGCCGGAGGAATGACCATGCCGGTTCTGGGACTGGATACCAGCAACTATACCACCTCCGCAGCCGTCTTTGACGGGGCGGATGGCTGCAACGCCGGCCGCCTGCTGGCGGTGCGGCCCGGAGAGCTGGGACTGCGGCAGAGCGACGCCCTGTTCCAGCATGTGAAGCAGCTCCCGGCGCTGCTGGAGGAGCTGGAGGGCCGCGGACTGCTCCGGGACCTGAAGGCAGTGGGGGCCAGCACCCGGCCCCGGGCTGTGGAGGGCTCCTACATGCCCTGCTTCCTGGCGGGGGAGTCCCAGGGAAGGGCGCTGGCCGCCGCCCTTGGGGTGCCGTTTTTTGCCTGCTCCCACCAGCAGGGGCACCTGGCGGCGGCGGCCTGGTCCGCCGGGCGGACGGACCTGCTGGACGGTCCCTTCCTGGCCTGGCACCTGTCCGGCGGCACCACCGAGCTGCTGCTGGTCCGGCCCCAGGGGACCAATGTGGCGGCGGAGAAGCTGGGCGGGACCAGCGACATCTCCGCTGGCCAGCTCATCGACCGCACCGGCGTCCTGCTGGGGCTTCAGTTCCCAGCTGGCAAAGCGCTGGACGAGCTCTATCCTCAGGCGGATGCCTGTATGGAGTACCGCGTGAAGCTGAAGGACCTCACGTTCTCCCTGTCCGGGATGGAGAATCAGGTGAAGAGACTGCTGACGGAGGGAGAGGCCCCGGCCAACGTGGCCCGCTTCACCCTGGACACGGTGTGCAGCGTGGTCCTCCGGGCCACCCAGGAGGCCCAGCGCCGCTGCCCCGGCCTGCCGGTGCTGTGCTCCGGCGGTGTGGCCTCCAACCGACAGCTGCGGGCCGCCATGGAGAGGAGCTGCGGCGCCCTGTTCGCCCAGCCCTGCTACTCCACGGACAACGCCATGGGGGTGGCCATCCTGACCCGACGGGCCCTGGAGGGAGGGGAGCTGGCATGAGAGAAGAGACCATCCTCAGTCCCTCCCAGGTAAGCGGCTATATCAAGAGCTGGATGGACCGGGACCGGCTCCTCTCCGGCCTGCTGGTGCGGGGGGAGCTGTCCAACTATAAGATGTATCCCTCCGGGCACCACTATTTTACGCTGAAGGACAGCCAGGGGGCACTGCGGTGCGTCATGTTCCGGGGGGACGCCGCCTCCCTGCGCTTCCGCCCGGAGAACGGGATGCAGGTCATCGCCGCCGGGCGGATCACCGTGTTCCCACGGGACGGGCAGTATCAGCTGCCTGACCCCGGAGGGAGCGGGGGACCTGCACGTAGCCTTTGAGCAGCTGAAGGAGAAGCTGCTGCGGGAGGGCCTGTTCGACCAGGCCCACAAACGGCCTCTGCCCGCCTATCCCCGGCGCATCGCCCTGATCACCTCTCCGGCAGGGGCGGCGGTGCGGGACATGCTGCGCATCCTGGGGGCCAGATACCCCCTGGCCCAGGTGCGCGTCCTGCCGGTGCGGGTGCAGGGGGAGGGGGCGGCGGAGGAGATCGCCGCCGCCCTGGACTGGGCCAACCTCCATCAAGCCGCCGACCTGATCATCACCGGCCGGGGGGGCGGCTCCATGGAGGACCTGTGGGCCTTTAACGAGGAGTGCGTGGCCCGGGCCATCTACCGCTCCCAGATCCCGGTGATCTCCGCCGTAGGCCATGAGCCCGACGTGACCATCGCTGATTTTGTGGCCGACCTGCGGGCGGCCACCCCCTCCAACGGGGCGGAGCTGGCGGTGCCCGACCAGAATGAGCTGTACGCCTGGCTGGACGGGCTGGCCAAGCGGCTGGAGAAGGGGACCGGCAGCCTGCTGGCCCGGCGCAGGAAGGATCTGGAGCGGCTGGGCCGCAGCCGGATGCTCACCGACCCGGGGGCCTATTTCCGGGACCGGAGGCTGCTGCTGGACTACCAGGGACAGCGGCTGGGACACGGAGCCGGACAGATCCTGTCCCGGGCGCGGGAGCGCCTGGCCCGGGACAGCGCGGCGCTGGACGCCATGAGCCCGCTGAAGGTGCTGGGCCGGGGCTACTCCATCGCCCGAAATGAGAATGGAACATTGATCGCCTCTGTCAAGGATGCGGCCCCGGGAGAGCGGCTGGAGCTGCGCCTGTCGGACGGCAGCCTGGTGTGCCGGGTGGAGGAAAGGAAGTGCCTGTGATGGCGGGAAAAAAGCTGGATTTTGAGCAGTCCATGGCCCGGCTGGAGGAGATCGTGGGCCTGCTGGAGCGGGGGGACGCCCCGCTGGATGAGGCCATGGCGCTCTTTGAAGAGGGGGCGAAGCTGATGCGGGAGTGCACCAAGCGCCTGGATCAGGCGGAGCAGAAGGTGACCCTGCTCACCGCAGGGGAGGACGGACAGCCCCGGGAGGAGCCCTTTGGAGGAGAACTGTGATATGAGCCTGGAATTTGAGCGCCGGCTGGCCGGCGACCAGAAGCGGATCGAGGAGGCCCTGGGGGCCATATTCCGGGAGGACGACCGGTACGCGGACCTCCAGGAGGCCATGGAGTACAGCCTGATGGCGGGGGGAAAGCGGGTCCGGCCCGTGCTGACCCTGGAGTGCTGCCGCCTGTGCGGCGGCGACCCGGAGCGGGCCCTGCCCTTTGCCTGCGGGGTGGAGATGGTGCATACCTACTCCCTGATCCATGACGACCTGCCCTGCATGGACGACGACGACCTGCGCCGGGGGCGCCCCACCAACCACAGGGTGTATGGGGAGGCCACCGCGGTGCTGGCCGGGGACGGCCTGCTCACCGCGGCCTTTCAGATGCTGACTGCCCGGCGGGATCTGCTCTCCCCGGAGCAGATGGCAGAGGGGGTGGACTGCCTCTCCCGGGCGGCCGGTCCCTCAGGCATGGTGGGGGGACAGGTGCTGGATATGGCGGGGGAGGGGCGGAGCCTGTCCCTGAGTGAGCTGGAGCTGCTCCAGAGCCTGAAGACCGGCGCCCTGATCTCCGCCGCGGCGGAGCTGGGGTGTATTGCCGCGGGGGGGAGCCCGGAGCAGCGGCGGGCCGTGGCCCGCTATGCTCAGAAGCTGGGCCGGGCCTTCCAGATCCGGGACGACATGCTGGACGTGACGGGCACCACCGAGGAGTTTGGCAAGCCGGTGGGCTCGGACCGCTCCAGAGAGAAGAGCACCTTCGTCACGGCCCTGGGACTGGAGGGGAGCGGCGCGCTGGTGGAGCAGCTGACGGAGGAGGCAGTGTCCGCACTGAACGGATTCCCGCAGCCGGACTTCCTCATCTGGCTGGCCCGGGAGCTGGCCTCCCGGCGGAAGTGAAAACAGACGGGACAGAAGGGAGTGAAGGCAAATGTTTGAGGGGCGTACCGGTTTTTTAACGGGGAATCTGGTGCTGGATCTGTCCATCCTGGCGTGGTTCCTGGCCCAGCTGATCAAGACAGTGGCCAATCTGGTCGTGAACCGGAACTTGGACCTGAAACGGATGGTAGGCAGCGGCGACATGCCAAGCTCCCACTCCTCCTTCATCTGCGCGGCTACGGCGTCCATCGGGCAGATCTACGGCTGGCAGGCGCCCCTGTTCTCCCTGGCGGCGGTGGTGGCCCTGGTGGTGATGTACGACGCCTGTAATGTGCGCCGGGCCGCTGGGGAGCAGGCCAAGGTGCTCAACTATGTGATGGCCCACTGGAAGGAGATGCCGGAGGAGCTCAAGCCCAAAAAGAAGCTGAATGAGCACCTGGGCCACACGCTCCCCCAGGTGCTGATGGGGGCTCTGCTGGGCACGGCCATTGGCATCACCGGCCCCATGATCTGGTAAACCGGGAGGGGAGGCGCTGCGGCGCCGCCCAGGAAGCTGTGAGGGATTTTTTTGGATAAGAGAGACAAAACAACCTCATATGGCCCCATCCTGGCGGGGATGGGGGACCAGGAGGCCCGGGAGCTGTGCGGCCAGCTCCGGCAGGAGCTGATCCGGGACGTAGCCCGGACCGGAGGGCATCTGTCCTCCAACCTGGGGGTGGTGGAGCTCACCGTGGCCATCCACCGGGTGTTCGACACCAGCCGGGACCGGCTGGTCTTTGACGTGGGCCATCAGAGCTACCCACACAAGATGCTCACAGGCCGGCGGGAGCAGATGTCCACCATCCGGCAGCTCGGCGGGATCGCCGGTTTCCCCAAGCCATCTGAGAGCGTCCATGACGCATTCATCGCCGGACACGCCTCCAACTCGGTGGCGGTGGCGGTGGGGATGGCCCGGGCCAGGGACATGCTGGGGGAGGACTACCGGGTGCTGGCTCTCATCGGAGACGGAGCGCTCACCGGCGGACTGGCCTATGAGGGCCTGTCCACCGCGGGGCAGAGCAGGGGCCAGCTGCTGGTCATCCTCAACGACAACGGCATGTCCATCACCAAGAACGTGGGCGGCGTGGCGGAGCACCTGGCCCGCCAGCGCCTGAAGCCCCAGTACCTCACCTTCAAGAAGTACTACCGGAAGGTGATGAACGCCACCTGGTTCGGGCGGAAGATCTACCGGGTGACCCACCGGCTGAAGAAAGCGGTGAAGGAGAGCCTGCTCCCCAGCAGCCTGTTTGAGAATATGGGCTTCACCTATCTGGGGCCGGTGAACGGCCACGACCTGCGGGAGCTGACGGAGATCCTCCGCTACGCCCGGGACCTGAAGGAGCCGGTCCTGCTCCATGTCAGGACCATAAAGGGAAAAGACTTCACACCTGCTGAGGAGAATCCCGACGCCTACCACGGCGTGTCCCCCTTTGATCCCGAGACAGGGGAGCCCCTGAAGCAGGGGCGGGCCAGCTTCTCCTCCGTGTTTGGGCGGGAGGTGGCCCGGCTGGCCCGGGAGGACCCGCGGGTCTGCGCCGTCACGGCGGCTATGCAGACCGGGACTGGGCTGGATTACTTTGCCCTCCAGTTCCCGGACCGCTTTTTCGATGTGGGCATTGCCGAAGGCTGCGCGGTGTCCATGGCCGCCGGCATGGCCAAGCAGGGGGCGGTCCCGGTGGTGGCGGTCTATTCCACCTTCCTCCAGCGGGCCTATGACATGCTCCTCCACGACGTGGCTCTGGACCGGCTGCATGTGGTGCTGGCAGTGGACCGGGCCGGGCTGGTTGGGGAGGATGGTGAGACCCACCAGGGGGTCTTTGACGTGTCCTATCTCAACAGCGTCCCTGGGATGCGGGTCTATGCCCCCGCCAATTTTGCCGAGCTGAAGGCGATGCTGGAGGAGGCGGTCCTGCGCTGGGACGGGCCGGCGGCGGTGCGCTATCCCCGGGGCGGCGAGGGGGAGTACCGGGAGGACAGCGGCCGGGCCCCGGCGGCCGTCCTGCGACGGGGGTCCCACATCACGCTGGTGTCCTACGGGGTGGAGATCAACGATGTGCTCCAGGCGGCCCAGCTGCTGGAGGAGCGGGGCGTAGAGGCGGAAGTTGTAAAGCTGAACATCATTACACCGCTGGATGCCGCTCCGGTGCTGGACTCTGTGCGCCGGACGGGCGCCCTGCTGGTGGCGGAGGACAGCGTCTCCGCCGGCAGCGTGGGAGAGCGGCTCGCCTGCGCGCTGGAGCAGGCCGGCATCAGCGCCCGGGTGGCGCTGTGCAGCTCCGGCGATACCTTTACCCCCCACGGCAGCGTGGGAGAATTGAAGCGGCTCCTGGAACTGGACGGAGCCGGGCTGGCCCAGCGGGCCATGGAGGTGCTGCGATTTGACAAAACAGCGGCTGGATGTTGAACTGACTGCCCGGGGACTGGCGGAGAGCCGCCAGAAGGCCCAGGCCATGATCATGGCGGGGCAGGTCTATGTGGACGGACGGAAGGTGGACAAGGCGGGCACCCAGGTGGGGCCCGGCTGTGCCATCGAGGTGCGGGGCAGGACCCTGGCCTATGTGAGCCGGGGGGGACTGAAGCTGGAGAAGGCGGTGGAGCGCTGGCCCATCCGTCTGGAGGGGGCGGTGTGTGCCGACATCGGCTCCTCCACCGGCGGCTTCACCGACTGCATGCTCCAGCGGGGCGCGGAGAAGGTGTACGCCGTAGACTCCGGCTACAACCAGCTGGACTGGCGGCTGCGCAGCGACCCTAGAGTGGTGTGCATGGAGCGGACCAACGCCCGCTACCTCACCGGGGAGCAGATCCCGGAGCCCCTGGACTTCTTCTCCGTGGACGTGGCCTTCATCTCTCTCCGACTGATCCTGCCCCCCATGCGCCCCCTGGTGCGGGAGGGGGCCCAGGCGGTGTGCCTGGTCAAGCCCCAGTTCGAGGCCGGCCGGGAAAAGGTGGGCAAAAAAGGGGTGGTTCGGGACCCGGCGGTCCATCTGGAGGTGCTGGAGCACTTCCTGGACCATGCCCGGGAGGCGGGATTTTCTGTAAAGGATATCACCTTTTCCCCCATCACCGGCCCGGAGGGCAATATTGAATACCTGGGCTGGCTGGGGACCGAGGGGGAGGGCCCGGTCTGGTCCGGAGACCTGAGGGAGCTGGTGGAGGAGTCCCACCGGTCCCTCCAGGGGAAGGAGGGACAGCCGTGAGAGTGCTGCTCAGTTCCAACCCCTATCGGGACAGGGGCCTGCGGGTGGCGCTGGAGGCCCGCAGGATCTTGAACAACGCCGGGGCGGAGACGGCCCTCTGCCTCCCCTTTGCCCCCAGGAAGGGGGACCGGCTGGATCTGCCCCGGCAGGTGAAGCTGGGCAGCATGGAGGAGGAGCTGAAGCGGGCGGATGTGCTGCTCTGCTTCGGCGGAGACGGGACCATCCTCCACGCGGCCCGGGACGCCACCCTCCACGACGTGCCCATCCTGGGGGTGAACATGGGGAGCGTGGGCTTTATGGCGGAGCTGGAGCGGGGCGAGCTGAGCCTGCTCACCCTGCTGGCCGCCGGCGAGTATCGGACCGAGGAGCGGATGATGCTCTCCGTCCGGGTGCTCCGGGGGGAGAAGGTGCTCTCGGAGGACCTGGCCCTGAACGACGCGGTGATCTCCAAGGGCTCCATGGCCCGGGTGGCCGAGATGGAGGTCCGGGCGGACGGGGTGCTGGTCACCAACCTGATGGGGGATGGGGTCATCGTCTCCACCCCCACCGGTTCCACCGCCTACTCCATGTCAGCGGGCGGGCCCATCGTGGAGCCCACCTCACGGGACATCATCGTCACTCCTGTGTGCGCCCACCAGCTGTCCACCCGGTCCATGGTGCTGGCGCCGGAGCGGCTGGTCACCGTCCAGCTCCCCCGGGGGAGCCGGAAGCATCTGTACCTGGCGGTGGACGGGGGCAAGGCTCTGCGCATCACCGGAACGGAGCGGGTGGAGATCTCCTGTGCCCGTCAGTCCACCCGGCTGATTCGGCTGACGGAACGGAACTTTTATCAGATCATCTATCAGAAGCTGGGAGGGTATGAGCTGTGAAGCGAGCGAGACAGGCGGAGATTTTGAATGTGATCCGCATGATGGATGTGGAGACCCAGGAGCAGCTGCTCGCTGAGCTGAAGCTGCGGGGGTTCACCACCACCCAGGCCACCATTTCCCGGGACATCAAGCAGCTGCGGCTGGTGAAGGAGCTGGCCCCCTCCGGCAGCTACCGCTATGTGGCAGCGGACCGGCAGGAGGGAAAGAGCTCCGCGGGCCGGCTGCGGAACA
>ERZ827104.3791-NODE-3791-length-10290-cov-3.087934_pt1 | contig 10290 bp, 8 predicted proteins | sample MGYA00519781_ERZ827104 | MGnify/ENA primary metagenome ERZ827104 (study PRJEB31778, sample SAMEA3449257) | human gut metagenome | biome: human gut; feature: human-associated habitat; material: faeces | place: United Kingdom | collected 2010/2012 ... | reverse complement strand
CGGAACAGCCGCCCGGGACATGACTGACCACAGACGGCTGTTCATAAACAAAGACTTGGATTTTACCGGGCACCCTTCTCATAGGGGACACCGTCTGCCTTGGGAGCCACAGCCTTGCCGACAAACAGCACCAGTACCAGGATTGTGAGCACATAGGGCAGCATGGACAGCAGCTGGGGCGAAATGCTGGAGCTGCCGCCGCCGAGCATAACCACCAGTGCCTGTGCAAAGGCAAAGACCAGACAGGCCAGGAATGCTCCATGGGGAGTCCACTTGCCGAAGATCACTGCCGCCATGGCGATGAAGCCCTGACCCGAAATGACCGTGGGGGTGAACAACGAAACCACAGCCAGCGACTGAGCCGCGCCGCCGAAGCCAGCGAGGACGCCGGAAATGATAACAGCCGCATACCGCACCGCATAGACATTGACACCCAGGGTATCCGCGGCGGCGGGATGCTCACCCACTGCCCGCAGACGCAGGCCCCACTTGGTACGGTAGAGCACGAACCAGATCACACCGGTGAGCACCAGGGCGATCACAAAGGTGATGTCCACATCGAAGTTGCGCAGGGCACCCTCCGGCTGCAGGCCCAGCAGGCTCATCAGCTTGGGCATCTGCTTGGGCACCGGCTTGGACATGGTAGCGCCGTCAAAGAACAGACGGCAGAGGAACAGAGCCAGGCCCTGTCCGATGAAGTTGAGGGCAACGCCCGAGATGGTCTGATTGGCCTTGAAGGTGATGGAGGCCACTGCGTGCAGCAGAGCCAGCAGACCGCCTGCCAGACCCGCTGCCAGGAAGCCGATCCAGGGGCTGGCGCTGTAATAGCCAGCTGCCGCACCGGCAAAGGCACCGATCACCATCATGCCTTCCAGGCCGATGTTGATGACGCCGGAGCGCTCACTGACGACGCCGCCCAGAGCGGTGAGGATCAGCGGGGCTGCATACATAAATGTAATGGTGATTGCCAGAAAAATATTACTTGCCATTGCTTCTGCCCCTCCTCTTTTCCAGATAGTCAGCCAGCATGCGGAAGGCTCCCGACATGGCGATGAAGAAGATGATGGTACCGATCACGATATTGATGATCTCACTGGGAGCACCCAGATCCGCCTGAATGGAGCTGCCGCCGTACTGCAGTCCCGCAAACAGCAGTGCCGAAGCGATCACACCCAGCGGCGAGGTATTTGCCATTAGCGCCACCGAGATACCATCGAAGCCATAACCGGGCTGGGAGGTAAGGGTGGTGATGCGGTGAGGCATGGCGCCGGTGATGACAATGGCGCCGGCCAGACCTGCCAGAGCGCCCGCAAAGGCCAGGGACAGGATAATATTCTTGTTGACATTGATACCGGCAAACCGGGCGGCCTCACTGCCGGAGCCCACGGCCCGCATCTCATAGCCCCGGGTGGTGCGGTTTAGAATGAACCATACCAGGAAGGCCGCGGCAATCGCCAGGAAAATGCCGTAGTTGAGGTCGGTCTTGATGAGCACATCGCCCAGGATGGGATGGGTGCCGTCCAGCAGCCATTCCCGACCGGCATCGGAGGTCTTCCACTCGTTGAGGATTACGATCCAGGAACTGGGGAGCACCTCATAGGAAGCCTCGGTCTGAGGCTTCTTGAGCCAGGGCATACCGATCATGAAGTTATTGAAGTACAGGGCGATCCAGTTGAGCATGATGCCCGAGATAACCTCATGGATGCCGAACTTGGCCTTGAGCACGCCCACCAGGGCGCCCCACAGACCGGCAGCGGCGATGGCTGCCAGAGCCACCGCGATGAAGTGGATCACCGGCGGGAGCTCGATGCAGTAGCCGACCACGACTGCTGCCACCATGCCCATGATGGCCTGGCCCTCAGCGCCGATATTGAACATACCGGTCTTGAAGGCGAAGGAGATGCTCAGTCCGGTGAAGATGAGCGGTGTGGCCCGGATGATCACCTGGACAATATACTTGGGTTTGGAAAAAATGCCGCTGATCATCGAAGCATAGGCAGCTGCCGGATTGTAGCCCGCAATGGACAGGACAATGGCTCCGACAATAAAGCCCATCACGATCGAGATCAGGATACCGGTGATCGGCCGGCGAAGTGCTTTTTCGAGTTGTTTCATCACTTCTTTCCTCCTGCCATCAGAAGGCCGATGTGGTTCTCATCCGCGTTTTCCGCGTCAATGGTGTCCACAATCGTTCCGTCATAAATAATTGCGATCCGGTCAGATACATCCATGACCTCGTCCAGTTCCAGCGATACCAGCAGTACCGCCTTGCCCTGATCCCGGGCTTCGATCAGCGCCTTGTGCACATACTCGATGGCGCCTACATCCAGTCCTCGGGTGGGCTGCACCGCAATGAGCACATTCGGGTCGTTGTCCACTTCCCGGGCAATGATGAGCTTCTGCTGGTTGCCGCCCGAAAGTCCCCGGGCCGCACTGTTTTCACAGCCCGCAGGCCGCACATCGAATCGTTCGATCAGCTCGGTGGCATGGCTGCGGATGGCCTTGAGATTCAGCACACCCTTCCGGGAGAAGGGCTCCCGGCGGAACTTCTCAATGACGAAGTTCTCTGCCACTGTGAAGTCCAGCACCAGACCATGCTTGTGCCGGTCCTCGGGAATGGTGGCGATTCCGGCTGCCAGTGTATCCGACGGGGTACGGTTCTGGATCTCCTTATCCCGTACCCGGATGCTGCCCGCCTTGGACGGCACCATGTTCATGATGGCTTCCACCAGTTCATGCTGTCCGTTGCCGTCAATGCCGGCGATGCCCAGGATCTCGCCCCGGCGCACCTCCAGGCTGAGGTTCTTCACCCGCTCGATTCCACGGGTATCCTCAACGGTCAGGCCTGCAATCGAGAACAGCACCTCACCGGGATTGGCCTTCTCCTTGGCAACGGTGAGCTTTACTTCCCGTCCCACCATCATCGAGGCCAGTTCCATCTCATCCACATCCGAAACCTTGACTGTATCAATGTATCTGCCCCGGCGGATAATGGTGCAGTAGTCTGCCGACTTCTTGATCTCACCGAGCTTATGGGTGATGATGATAATGGTCTTGCCATCATTGGCCAGACGGTGCATGATCTCAATGAGTTCATTGATCTCCTGAGGAGTCAGCACAGCGGTGGGCTCGTCCAGGATCAGGATCTCCGCACCGCGGTACAGAGCCTTGAGGATCTCCACACGCTGCTGCATTCCCACCGAAATATCCTCGATTTTGGCATCGGGATCGATGGTCAGGCCATATTTTTCCGAAAGTTCCAGTACATCCTTCCGGGTGGCTGCCTCATCAATGACGCCGCCAAACCGTGTTTTTTCCATACCGAGCATGATATTCTGTGTAACTGTGAACGGTTCCACCAGCATGAAGTGCTGATGCACCATGCCGATTCCCAGCTTGATGGCTGTATTGGGATTCTTGATAACCGCTTTCTGACCGTTGATCCGGATCTCGCCTTCATCCGCCTGATACAGTCCGTACAGGACATTCATCAATGTGGATTTACCGGCGCCGTTCTCGCCCAGAAGTGCGTGGATGCTTCCCTTTTCCACGCTGAGCTGCACGCCGTTCAGTGCGCAGAAGGAGCCAAAATACTTGCTGATCCCCTGCATTTCAACGGCATACACTTTTTCTGAAGCTGCTGACACGCTCTTCACCCTCTCTGACAGATTGTTGATACAGCCCAATCTCAGTATTGACCTGGTACAAGCCATATATATTAAGTATATCGTAGTTTGACGAAAAATGCTACCAGAAAATCCCGCGCTTCCGCCTGCTCATTCTCGTAAATATTAACAAAATTTTAATTCCAGATTTTATCTATGATACAAAAAGGAACTGCCTTCCCCCTTCCGGAGAAAGACAGTTCCTTCGTTTCAGATCAAAGATACCGGTTACAGTCTGGCTGCCTGTGCTGCCACACGCTCACCCAGGGTGACAAACTGTTCCTTCTGCTCTTCCACATGACCGCCCAGTGCAATGGCGCCCAGATGGGTCAGCGGTTCGCCCAGTGCACAGCCGCCCGAGTATACCAGCATGCCCTTGCAGAGCATCCGTACCACATTGTTCTGCAGCGCGATCTCGCAGCCGCCCTGCAGGTATCCGGCAGTGCCGAAGGTGGCGCCGATCTTTCCGGCAAGCGGCAGCTTGGTTTCATCAAAGAACTTCTTCATCTGCCAGCAGGTATCTGCATAGAAGGTCGGTGCGCCGAATACCACAGCCTTGGCCTCTGCTACAAATGCCTCGTCGATCTTGTCCAGCTCAAACAGACCCACTTCCGCGCCTGCCTTCTTCATGCCTTCAGCCACATACTCCGCAGCCTGCTTGGTATTGCCCGATTCCGAATAGTATACGATTGCCAGTTTCATTTTCCGTTCTCCTTTCCATCACTGCCGGTGCCGATCACCGGTATTATCAGTTTCAATATACTACTTGCCCGGTATGGATTCAAGCCGTTTCCGCTCCATTCTCCCACCGGCACAAATCTGTACGGAAAAATCTGGTCACTTTGACTGACGCTCCGCCACAGCCTGCAACAGATCCTCCCGGCTGAACGCCGTTTCCAGATCAAAATAGGTAAACACCCAGACCGTATCCCCGGACTGAACGATCATCTCATTCCGACCGCTCCAGACCCCATCGAACCGGGAATCATTCAGGCGGGTGTAGTCCGCCGGACTGCTGCTCCAGGCGCTGTCCCACATGAGCGATTCCACAAAGGAATCCGCCATCTGCGGGCGGCGCAGGCGGTAGACATCCTGATAAAGCCAGACAATATCCTCCTTCTGGGGCTGGTAAACCTGTTCGTTGGTGTACCAGTTCTCGCTGAGCAGACCCTTCTCATAGCGAAGCCCGCTGGGCCCGTTGGTGAAATAGGAATGCCGCTCCCCTTCCACCCCCAATTCCTCCAGGGTCAGATAGGGGCCGTCGGACACTGCCGGCATATCGCCCCGGTAGGCACCCAGGTACTGGAACCCCATCACGGTCAGGGAATACACCACGGCACAGGCCGACATCAGCCGGATGCCTTTATAGAACCAGTTTCTCCTTCTGGGGGTGTGATCCATGGGAATGCCCTTGCGCAGGCGGCGGTACAGCTGTCCGATGCGGATGTTCCCATAGAGCAGTGAGAACAATCCCCAGAACAGCATCGCCGCCAGTGTCAGCACAATGCCGGTATCCGATACAAACACATGGTACCAGCTTCCCCACCAGTTGCCGAAAGTACGGCTGCCGAAGGAAAAGTAGAACAGGGTATTGACCGCAAATATCACAATGAGCAGAATCCAGCTGGACACATAGCTCCGGCGCAGTCCCCGGAGCACCAGGGCCTGCTGACGGGGATCGGTATAGAATTCCGGAGCATCGCTGTCCGCCGGGGAGGAAAAGATGTGGAAGAGCCCATGTCCGGTGACATACTTCCAGCCGCATTCCTCATAGACGCTGATCTGTTCCTCCGGCAGGCCGTGATCCGGGTCCAGAAAGCGCAGATCCGCCAACTCCACCCGGTAGCGCATGGCTGCCGGCTCCCCGCGGCGGAACCGGGAGAACCAGGCGCCCCGCTTCTCCAGGAACCACCCCTTTGCCGCCATTTCAGAATAAAACTGTTCGGTTTCCCCGATGGCAAATTCCATCGGATGCAGTGCGTACCGCCGTTTCATTTGAGTTCCTCCTCCAGTATGTTTCCATCCTGTACCATGGTCTTGAGCCGCCGGTATTCCTCCAGCAGCGCCTGTGTCCCCGCCTCGGTGATGGCGTAGACCTTGCGCCGGCCCTCCGCACTCTCCAGGCGGATATACCCCTCAGTGTGCATCCGGGTCAGAATGCCGTACAGCGTCCCCGGTCCCAGCCCCAGCCGTCCCCCGGACAGTTCCCGGACCCGCTGCATGACCCCATATCCATGCACCGGATGCAGCAGCGCCAACAGAATATAATACATGGCTTCGCTCATGGGCTGACGCTCCGGCATATCCGGGTCCCTCCTTCTGCTCAACTATTACGCGTCACGATATATCGTCTGACATAATAATAGCATAACCGGAACACCAATGCAACAAAATTCATATCAATCCACAAACTTATTCCCCCAAAATAGAATGAAATGTCGAATTTGGAAATTGTTTGGAAATTTTTATTGAACTTTGTCAATAAAAGTAATAAAATAATTGTGCAAGAATTTAATTTTAACACAATAAAGTTGGGAGCGAGAACGTTGAAAAGCATACGCACAAAAATCATGGCGGGTATTGTCTGTACCGTTACAGTATTTCTGCTGATTGTCGGCGGAGTGAGCATCTATATGAGCTACTCCAGTTCTGTCAGCCAGCTGGAAGATTCCATGAAGACCACAGCTGCCATCACAGCCAGCCGTATCGAAAAAGAGCTGGAAGCCTATCGGAATGTAGCTCTATCCTTCGGTGCCCGGAGCGACATCGCCGGAAACACCATGACCACTGAAGAAAAAGAGACCCTGATGAACCAGTGGGCTCAGAAATACAATATGACACGTTCCAATATCCTGGATGCCAACGGTATAGGCCTGTTTGACGGAAACGACTATTCCGACCGTGACTACTATACTGAGTGCATGAAGGGCAACAGCTACATCTCCACTCCGGTTGTGAGCAAGGTAACCGGTGAACTGACCATCATCGTTGCCGCTCCCCTGTGGGAAAACGGCGTTGTGGACAGCAATGTCATCGGTGTGGTATACTTCGTACCCCACGAGACCTTCCTCAATGATATTGTAAGCTCCATCAACATCAGCGAAAACGGCAGCGCCTACATGCTGGATAAGAACGGCAACACCATTGCCCATGAGGATATCCAGATGGTGCGCAACCAGGACAATACCATCGCTGATTCCAAGAACGATCCCACTCTGAAGGATCTGGCTGCATACGAATCCAAGATGATCGCCGGTGAGTCGGGCAGCGGTACCTATGAGTACAACGGCGAGACCAAGTACATCGCATACAGCCCTGTTGCTAATACCGACGGCTGGAGTGTTGCCATCAATGCTCCTGTCAGCGACTTCACTCAGGCCACTGTACAGGCTATCTGGGTTGTGATCGCCCTGGTGATCGTTTCCATTATTGTGGCTGTGCTGATCGGCTTCCGTCTGGCAGCTCTCATCTCCAAGCCCATCACCCTCTGCGCCAATCGTCTGAACCTTCTGGCTGAAGGCGACCTGCGCACCCCCGTTCCGCAGATCACAACCAAGGACGAAACCGGAGTTCTGGCAAAGTCCACCGGTATTATTGTAGATACCCTGTCTGCCCTGATCGACGACGAGTGCTACCTGCTGGAATCCATGGCAGCCGGCAACTTCGATGTGGACTCCAAGGATAAGAGCCTGTATCGCGGTGATTTCACCACCCTGCTGACCTCCATTGAAAACATCATCGACAAGCTCAGCGATACCCTGCATCAGATCAACATTGCGGCTGATCAGGTATCCGCCGGATCGGATCAGGTATCGGCTGGTGCGCAGGCTCTGAGCCAGGGCGCCACTGAACAGGCCTCCTCGGTACAGGAGCTGGCTGCTACCATCACCGAGATTTCCAACAACACCCTCAATACTTCCAATGCTGCCCGTCAGGCCAGTGATACTGCTACCAACGCCGGCAACCAGCTGATGACCACCAAGGATAAGATGGGAGAACTGGTTTCCGCTATGCAGGACATCAAGAACAGCTCGAACCAGATCCGCAATATCATCAAGACCATTGAGGACATTGCGTTCCAGACCAATATCCTGGCTCTGAACGCTGCTGTGGAAGCAGCCCGTGCAGGCGCTGCCGGACGCGGCTTCGCAGTTGTAGCCGATGAAGTCCGCAACCTCGCCTCCAAGAGCTCGGAGGCCTCCAAGAACACCTCTGCCCTGATCGCTGATTCCATCGTTTCGGTAGAGCGTGGCTCCAACATCGTGGACGAAGTGGCTGGCCTCATGGATACAACTGCTGAGGGCGCCCGTGCCGCAGTTGCCATCATGGATACTATTTCCCAGGAAACTGACAACGAAGCCCAGGCAATCAAGCAGGTTACTGTGGGCATCGATCAGATCTCCAGCGTTGTACAGACCAACTCCGCTACTGCTGAGCAGAGCGCTGCCGCCAGCGAAGAGCTGTCCGGTCAGGCCAATATGCTCCGTGAGCTGATCAGCGGCTTCAAGCTGCGCAATGTCAGCACCGGATCTTCCTGGCAGTCCTTCGGAATGTCTGACTCCGCTTCGAACACTTCGGATCGTGAATCCGTTCCGTTCGGCAGCGACAAGTACTAATCCAGAAATCTGAAAAGGCCGGGCTTTACGCCCGGTCTTTTTGTATGCAGTCCGATGCCTGAAACGGGTTTCCCCCAGCCTCCGCCAGACAGAGCAGAAGCTGTCAGGCCTGCCGCATCTCCCCTGCCCCATATCTCCAAGGCAAATGAAAATCCCCTGGCTTCCAAATGAGCCAGGGGATTTTTCTCTTTGCAGTCAGAACCTGGGATTGCGCTGTTTATACATCTCTGCGGCCTGCAAGGCAAACATGTCCTGATACAGCCGGTTCTCTTCCTCCTGGGTCAGCTCCACGAACTGACAGCCATAGAAGTATCCGCCCTCTGCCAGGCCGCGCATCCGCACCACCCTGCATTTGACAGTATGCTCCGGCCCACGCACCCGGAACCGCTGCCGGGTCAGCTCCAGAATGTCGCCGATCTGGAACAAGCCCGGGCTCAGCAGAGCGATGCCCGTGGCGCTGACATTGAGGATGGTACAGGGCACCTCCCTGGGCTCCTCGTTGACTTTGGAAAGCGCTGCCGGACGCATAATGTTCTGCCGGTAATTGTCCCGGGCCTCCTCCTTGATGACCGCCTGTACAGCCTGGATCATCAGGAACAGGCTCATGGATTTGACAACCTTGCCTTCGATCAGGATCAGTTCGCCTTTATTCTGGGTCAGCCTGATGAAGAGCTTGACCACTGAGCCTTCCGGCGCGCTGTTCCGGAGAATCTGCCGCCGTTCGTAATCCACCAGCCGGATCATATCTGTTTCTGGATCATAATGGGTGATCCTGCCCACAAACAAAAACTGATTGTCTTTTGTCAGAACGGTGCAGCGCAAATCCACCGCACATTCGATAAAATCCTTCATTGTCATAATATCACCCCCAAGTCTGCCTGGAATCACAAACCAGCGGAACCTGCGCCGCTTTCTGATGCCAGCAGCCTGTATACATCATCGAGTTCCATGGGCTTGTGGTAATAATAGCCCTGGATCAGATCACAGCCTGATTCCCGGATCAGTGTGTTTTCCTCAGCGGTTTCCACGCCCTCCATGCACACCATCTTTCCAAACCGGTGACAGGCATATACAATACTGGATATGAAATTCATCTTATCAGCCGATTCCACCATTTCACCCAGCAGGGAACGATCCAGCTTGATGATGTTGGTGGGATACTGAAGCAGCATCCGGAGTGAAGAATAGCCGCTGCCGAAATCGTCCAGCGCAATGCGGATGCCCAGCTTCCGGCAGACTGTGACAAAGTGCAGCAGTTTTTCCGGCTTCTCGTCCATGCAGCTCTCGGTCATTTCCGCCACCAGATGGCAGCCGTCCACCTGATACTTCCCGAGGGTCTCCTCCATGAAGTCCAGGAAATGGGAATCGGACAGCTGATAGAGGCTCACATTGAAGCTGAGATAGAAATCGGGATCATAGGACACCAGCCGCATGCAGGCACAGACAGCCTGTTCAAATACCCAGCGGCTTGCCAGATGGATCATATTGTCCTTTTCCAGCATGGGAACAAAGACGGCCGGAGAAACATCCTTGCCTCCGAAATTCCGGCGCAGCAGCACTTCGCCGCCGATGGCCCGTCCATTCAGTGTGGAAACGATGGGCTGGATCACAATGCGGAAGTTCTCCATGCCGCACAGCACATCCCGGCTGAGGGCCAGTGCCATATTGGACATATACTTTACACGCTCGATGTTGCTCTCCGAATAGCCGGCATAGAGCTGCTTGGTATCGTGCTTGGCAACACGGATCAGCGAAACCAGCTGTCCCAGGAAGTCAGCCGGCATCAGGTTGGACTGCGGGTACTCCATCACCGCAAAGGAGCAGGTATGCTGCAGGGAAATCCCCATGAGATGGTACCAGCTGTCCACAATGGCACGGATCTGTTCCACCAGCTCTTCCCGGCTCTCGGTACAGCCGGCATCCAGGATCGCTGCGCAGCGCATTCCCTCCAGACGGTAGAAGGACATCTTATCCGACAGCTTTTCCATCAGATCTGCGGCAATATTCTC
>ERZ827104.3785-NODE-3785-length-10303-cov-3.905933_pt1 | contig 10303 bp, 5 predicted proteins | sample MGYA00519781_ERZ827104 | MGnify/ENA primary metagenome ERZ827104 (study PRJEB31778, sample SAMEA3449257) | human gut metagenome | biome: human gut; feature: human-associated habitat; material: faeces | place: United Kingdom | collected 2010/2012 ... | reverse complement strand
CGCACGAATCCGCTTCGCGGCAAGCCGCGCTTCGAGTTCGGTCTTGTCCGGCGCATCATCGTCTTCGCCGAGTCCGTCCGCATCCACGAGCAGGACTTCGGTCTTGTACCGCTCGTTTCCGGCCTCCGGATAGTAGTCCGCACCGAGGTGCAGCGCCTCCTTGTCCGTGTACGCGAGGTCGCCCACGGTCTCGCCCATGACGGCGGCAAACAGGTAGTTGCACGCGTCCAGCACAGCCGCCCGCGAACGGAAATTCTGCCCGAGGACAACACGGCGCGGCTGCCCGTCGGCGGCATCCGCCGCCTCACCGAAGCTGCGGTATTTCTCCAGGAAAATGGACGGGTCCGCCAGTCGAAAGCCGTAAATGCTCTGCTTGACGTCACCGACCATGAACAGGTTGGTCTCGTCTCTGGAGAGTGCGCGGAAGATGGCATCCTGCACGGCGTTGGTGTCCTGATACTCGTCTACCGCAATTTCGGTGAACTGCTCGGACATGGTTTTCGCCAGTGCGGACGGCTTGCCGTCTGTGTACAGCAGACGCACGGCAAAGTGCTCCAAATCGTTGAAATCCGCAGCATTTCTTGCACGTTTCGCTGCCGTAAAGGCATCGTCGAAGGCATTTACCATGTCGATGAGCGCGAACAGCGCGGGTGCTGTCAGGCCACGGTCGTACTCCGCCTCTTCTGCGGTGACGGTCAGCCATTTCTCCCGAATATTATTGGCAACGCCCTTCCACTCCTCGCGCATGGCCTTGATCTGCTCGAGGAACGCCTTGTCCTCAAATTTTCTCGCGGCCTTGAGTCGGTCAAACGAGATCGACCGGGCAGCCTTCACGCAGTCGTCCCAGCTGCCGTTATACAGCGCATCAAGCAGACGCTCGGCCTGATTTAAGTCGCTCGTCAGCGCGGGCAGATAGTTGTCCGCCAGCTCGTCAATGCCGGTCAATTCATCCACAGCCATGTGCAGAAATGCCGCACCGTGCTGTGCCGCCGACCTTGCCTGCTCGCGCAGAACACAGCCGTGCGGCGTGTCCATGCCGCGCGTGTACAACCCCGCACGCACGTCCTCAAGGAACGCCCGCGGATCGGGATGCGCCTGAATTTTCTCGTAGGTGCCGAGAATGACCTCGCCCAGCTTTTTATCGTCGCGCCCCGCCGTCAGCAGGTCACAGAGCGCGAAAAACTTCTCGTCCGCCTGCTCGTAGGCCGTGTCGAGCACTTCTTCGAGCACCTCGGCGCGAAGCAGCTTGCCCTCGTTTTCGTCCATCAGGCGAAAGTCGGGCGCGATGCCGAGCACCGCCGCCTGCTCGCGCGCGAGCGACAGGCACAGCGCATGCACAGTCGTGATTTTCGCGCGGTGCACGAGGAACAGCTGCCGCCGCAGACGGGTATCCCGCGGGTTTGCGGCTACGGCCGCACCGAGGGCCGCACCGATTCGCTCACGCATTTCGGCTGCCGCTGCATTGGTAAAGGTAACCAGCAGCAGGCGGTCGATATCGACCGGATCGTTCTCGTCCGTCAGCCGCCGGAGCACACGCTCGGTCAGCACGGCTGTCTTGCCCGAGCCGGCTGCCGCTGAAACCAGCAGTGCGCCGCCGCGGTCGTCGATCGCGGTCTGCTGATCAGGTGTCCACTTCGGCATTGTCGTCCCCTCCTAACTGCTCCCAGAATTCCTTGTCCTTGATGTTTTTCAGCCAGCGCATCTTGTCTCCGGCGGTCTCATCGAACCGGCAGGCTGCCCGGAAATCACACCATTCGCAGTAGCTGCGGTCGGTCTTGCGCGGGTCGGCTTCAATGCTGCCGTTTCGCAGAGCCTGTCCCATTTCGAGCAGCTTTTTCTGCGTGTAGCGTGCCAGTCTGCCGAATTTCGCCAGATCAGCTACCGCAGACTTGGCGGCAAGCGTCGGCTCATCCTCGCCCTTCCTGGTCTTGATAGAGACCGGAATAAACCGTCCGTCACCCTCCAGACCGTGCTCCATTGCCTCGAGCAGCGACATATCGTCGCTCAGCAAACCCGAACGCCGCAGCGCCTTATCGCGCAGGATGCGCAGCCCTTCCTCGTCCGTGTCGCGCGCCGCGTCCGGCAGCTCATCGCGCACCGGAACGTACAGCACGCCCGCCGGTACGATTTCGTTCAGCTCGGCAGTCAGGCGGGCACGATAGCGGCCAAGACCCTCCTGCTGCAGCGCGTACAGATAGATGATAAGCTGCATGTTGAGTCCATACCAGATGTCGGACAGCGAAAATGACTTTTTTCCGCTTTTATAGTCCATAACGCGCAGATAGAGGCGGCCGTTTTTGATGTAGCCGTCCACGCGGTCCACCTTGCCGGAGAGTGAAACCGACACATCGCCGTCCTCACACTGCACGGGCGGCAGGTCGCCGCTGCGCGAGAAGTCCAGCTCATAGTCGATCGGCGCAAAGTCGGATACGCGAAGTTCTTCGATCACGTTGTCGAGGATCTGCTCCACGGCGCGCACCAGTCGGCGGAACAGGTACTGGAAACGCGCGGTTTTGTTCTCCAAGCCGCCCAGTTCCTCCGCGACATACTGCCGTACCGCTTCACGGCAGGCTTTGCGCACGGTCGGCTGATCGGCATGGGCGGCGCCGCCCTCGCACTTTCCAAGAGCATCCAGCGCATGCTCGAGCACATAGTGGATGAACGTGCCGGTCGAGAGCGCATCAAACTTCGCCACGCGGCGCGGCTTGGCCTTCAAACCATACTGCATAAAGAATGCAAACCGACAGGAATAGAACGTATCCACACGCGAAGCGGTCAGATTGAGGCTTTTTCCGTACAATCCGTCAATCGTGTGCGGACTGCTCAGCGGTCCTCTGCCGCGCCGCTGCGCCTGCGCGTTTTTGACGCGCTCATCATCCTTATAGTAGTCATAGGCAGCCCGCACGGCGGCTGTCCGGTCGCCCGAAAGATACGCACACGCGAGTTCGACCGCCGGTCGTTCTGCCTGCAGGCGGTCACGCACGGTCTCCGTCCGGTGGGTGGAAAACGGCACATCCGGCAGCAATTCGCGCACTGTGTTTACGAAGTAGGACGGCCGCGTTTCACCGCCGCCTGCGTCGATGGTATGATACGTCAGCAGCAGCTCGTCCGTCGGGCACGCGAGTGCTCGATAGAGCGTTTCCTGCTCCATCAGCAGGCGTTCCTCGCCGTAGGCTTTGAGTTCCACGCCGAGCGCGTCCATTTTGTCGCGGTCCATGTCGCTCAACAGCGAGGTCGAGGACGGGGTTTTCGGTATCAGGCCGTCGTTGACGCCCAGCAGGATGACATATTTCGCATTTTCCGTACACGCACGCTCGATGTTGCCGCAGGTCACGCGGTCGAGCGAAACCGGAATCGTACCCACATCATACTCGCCGAGCACCAGCCGGAACAGCTGCGCGAAACGGTCGAGCGTCAGCGGCATATCACCGCACACCCATGCAAACTGCTCCATCGCAGAGACCAGGATTTCCCACAGCTGGCGGTACTCGTCAGCCAGCTGCAGACGGCCCGCCTGCTCGTGTCCGGCGGCGCGGTCAGTCATGCGCTGCGGCGCATCCACCGCGAGAAGAAATGCATAGAGCGCACGCACGCAGTCGCCTGCAGGCTGCTCACCTGCAAGTGCCTCGCGCAGTGCGGAGAACGGCGCGATTGCCCGTTTGCGGAGTGTGTTCAGCTCGGCGAGCTGTGCCTTCGCGTTCTCGTCGATGGATAGACCGTAGCCTTCCGGATGCTCGGTCCACTCGCGTTCCCATGCTCCGCCACGGATGTTCCAGGTGAGCACATAGTTCTCTAATTTGTCAATTTCGTCCCAATCCAAGCCCGCGAGTCCGGTCTTGAGACAGGAGAACAGATCTTCATATCGGAAGTGATTTCGCACCGCTTCCAGTGCATTCGTGACCAGCGCCATCGGCGGACGGGACAGCAGATCCGGCTTTTCCGCGAGGAACACCGGAATGTCGTACCGCGCCATCGCCATTGCAAGGAACGCGCTGTACGGCTCGATATCGCGTGCCGCAACCACAAAATCGCGGCAGCGCGCGCCTTCGTCCCGCACCTTGCGCCGAATGTAAGCCGCTGCATGCTCACACTCGTCAAACGGTGAAGCCGCCTCGTACAAACGAACGCCGGCTGCGCTCTCCTGCGGGGTGCGCACCGGCAACAGGCTTTCGCGTTCGAGCGCAGCCAGTCCCTCCGGTCGGGCCACCTTGCTTTCGCCCAGTTCGATGCGCTCGACCGTCTGGTTATGATGCTTTGCCATCCGTGTTAATTTCTGCACTGTTTTACAGCCGGTAAGGAAAATCTCCGGGTAATCCGTATCACAGGTTACCGCCGCAGAGAGTGGCACACCTGCCGCCAGCATGGCATCAACTACTGCACTTTCCTGCACGGTAAAGCCGAGAAATCCATCCAGATAGACCGCTGCGCCGTCCAGCGTGTGACTTTCTGCCAGACGGTCGCGCAGGTGTGTCAGACGGTCTCTCGGGTCAGGCAGGGACTCATCGCACAGGCGCTCATATGCCGTCAAAATCTGTGCAAGGTCGGACAATTTTTCTGCAAGTACAGCGTCCTCACTCTCCTCGGCAGCCGCAAACAGCGTCTCCGGTGCGACTGCACAGGTTTTGCACTCGTCGATCAGCCGCAGTGCCTCCTGCAGCAGCTCCGGCTTGTCTGCCAGACCCTTCCACGCACTCAGCCCGCCCTGCACACGGCGTGCCGCCTCCTGCAAGGTCAAAAGCTGACCTGCCGGTGTCAGCATCTGCTGTGCCAGTCCGCCGACCTCAGAGAACACACGGTCAGCCAATCGTGAGAACGTCAGCACCTCGGCCGTGCGTGCGCCGTGGTTGTGCGTGGCCGCGGCAAGCCGCCGCTCCATCAGGTGCGAGTTCAGCTCGGGCACGAGCAGAATCTGCCGTCCCTCTCCCCTTTCACTCAGCGCCGCGATCTCCCGCAGGATGGCCGTTGTCTTGCCGCTTCCCGCTCGTCCGGTCCAGATCCGCATGGCACACTCTCCTTTCGTTTCATAGCTATTTGATTATAGCACAACCGAAGCAAATTGAAAATGGATACACCCACCGCAGTGGGCGTCCAGCGAGCAACCGCCCATAGGGCGGCTCTTAGCGAGTCGGAATGGAGAATGAACCCCGAGGTAGGGCATTCTCCATTTTTTCATTTTTATTGAGTGCCAGCCGGATAGCACGGTGCGCCGAGGTCGGCGCACCCTACGGTAAACATTCATTATCAAATTAAACTCGCAGGTGCCGTCTGTAGCCACCAGACCAATGAGTTGCGCGACACAGGTATCCCCCAGGGGACCCTCTCTTGCCCTTTGGGCAATTCACCTTGTGTTGCGCCTGCGGAGAGCAGGCCGCATGTGTAGTAGTACGTTATCTGTGAACTGCGAATATGTCGAGAAATGGGCGCACGCTGTGCGCCCCTACGGCAGAGTAATCCGACTGCCGTTCCCTTTTTCGAAGCGGTCGCCGGTCTCTGGTATGCGTCAGGTTAAGAAACAAAAGGAAGTGGGAGTTAAGAGGGTAGAAACCATTGGTGTCTACCCTCTTGCCCCCCGCCGTGGGTACGGCGCCCCCGCTGGGCGGGTGAGATTCCTCTCGCTTCGTAAGCGACCACTCCCCGAAATGTGAACATTTCGTGAAACCCGTTGACATTGCCGAGTGACGGTGTATAATATGTTAGCAAGCTAACAGTAAGGAGGCTAACAATGAATTGCTGTGACCATAATGAATGCTGCGGTCACTCGGACGACCGCATCGGTGCAGAAATCGGTATGCTGCATAATCTGCTTCGGCGGCAGATGGCGTGTATGACCGAAAAGACTGCGAATGCAGCGAATGTGACCGGCATGCAGGCGATGATCGTCCATCACCTGATCATACACGAAAAGCAGGGCGATATATTCCAGAAGGATCTGGAAAACGTGTTCCAGATGCGCCGCTCGACCGCAACGGGCATACTGCAGCTGATGGAGCAGCACGGCATTATCCGCCGTGAGCCGGTGGAGCATGACGGCCGCCTGAAACGTCTGGTGCTGACCGAGCAGGCGCGTGCAATGGATGAATACATTACTGAGCGCATGCAGCAGATGGAGCAGCTTCTGCGGCAGGGCATCACAGAGGACGAGCTGAAGGGCTGGTTTGCGGTCTGTGAAAAAATCCGCTCCAATCTGGAGCAGTACCAATGCAATATGTGCAGGGAGGGACAGAAATAATGATAAAACGACTGCTGAAAAGTGTGCGTGAGTTCAAAAAGGACGCACTGCTCACGCCGTTTTTCGTTGTGCTCGAGGTCGTGATGGAGGTCATCATTCCGCTGGTTATGGCGCTGCTGATCGACAAGGGCATTGACGGGCAGGATATGGCCGCCATTTGGAAATACGGCATCATCCTTGTGCTGTGCGCCATGCTCGCGCTGATGTTCGGCGCGGCGGCCGGCACCTTTGCGGCGAGAGCCTCAACCGGCTTTGCCCGCAATCTGCGTCACGATATGTACTACAATGTGCAGAATTTCTCGTTTTCCAACATTGATAAGTTCTCCACCGGTTCGATCGTCACCCGTCTGACCACCGATGTTACCAACGTACAGAACGCCTTTCAGATGTGCACGCGCATCGCGGTGCGCTGCCCGGTCATGCTGGTCTTTGCGCTGTTCATGGCGATGAGGATCAACAGCAGGATGGCGCTCGTATTCCTCGCGGTGCTGCCGATTCTGGCAATCGGCATGGGCATCCTGATGAAGGTTGTCGGTCCGGTCTTTGAGCGCGCATTCAAGATCTACGACCGTATGAACACGGTCGTACAGGAAAATGTGCGCGGCATCCGCGTTGTTAAGACCTATGTGCGTGAGGACCACGAGACTGAAAAGTTCGAGGGCGTTTCCGGCATGCTGTACCGCACGTTCTCCAAGGCGCAGAAGACCATGGCAGGCGTTATGCCGCTGATGCAGTTCTGTATGTACGCGTGCATGCTGCTCATTTCGTGGTTCGGCGCGCGTCTGATCGTCGGCGGCTCGATGACCACCGGCGAGCTGACCAGCATGTTCTCCTACGCGATGCAGATCCTGATGAGCCTGATGATGGTAGCGATGGTTTTCGTTATGATCACCATGGCCAAGGCGAGCGCAGAGCGTGTTGCCGAAATCCTCGATGAGCAGTCCGACCTGCACAATCCTGCAAACCCGATTCACGAGGTCAAGGACGGCGCGATCGAGTTCGATGACGTTTCCTTCAGCTACAAGGGCGATGAGCGCAAGCTGGCGCTTAAAAACGTCAACCTGCATATCAAGGCCGGTCAGACCGTCGGCATTCTCGGCGGCACCGGTTCCGCGAAGTCTACGCTCGTGCAGCTGATTCCGCGCCTGTACGATACCACGCACGGCACGGTCAAGGTCGGCGGCGTGGATGTTCGCGATTACGATATCGAGGCGCTGCGCGATCAGGTTGCCATGGTGCTCCAGAAGAACGTGCTGTTCTCCGGCACGATCAAGGAAAATCTTCGCTGGGGTGACGAAAACGCCTCGGACGAGGAGCTCGAGCGCGTATGCCGTCTGGCACAGGCGGATGAATTCATCCAGCAGATGCCGGATAAGTACGACACCCACATTGAGCAGGGCGGCTCGAATGTCTCCGGCGGTCAGAAGCAGCGCCTGTGCATTGCGCGTGCGCTGCTGAAAAAGCCGAAGATCCTCATTCTTGATGACTCGACCAGCGCGGTAGATACCAAGACGGATGCGCTTATCCGCAAGGCATTCGCGGAGGAAATCCCGGACACGACCAAGATTATCATTGCACAGCGTGTTTCCTCTGTGCAGGATGCGGATCAGATCGTCATTCTCGACGGCGGCACCGTGCAGGCTGTCGGCACGCACGATGAGCTGCTCGCCGCCAACACGATCTATCAGGAAATCTACAACCAGCAGAACAGAAAGGGCGGTGAGGAATAATGGCAAGACCTCAGATGCGCGGACCCGGCGGCCGCAGAGGCATGATGGGCGGCAAGCGCAGCAAAAATCCGAAAAAGACGCTCGGACGTCTTATGAAATATATTCAGAAGGGCTACGGCGTACAGTTTGTGGTCGTACTGATCTGCATTCTTCTGTCGGCTGTGGCAAACGTGGCAGGCTCCATGTTCCTCAAAAGCCTGATCGACGACTATATTTCTCCGCTGCTGCTGCAGGCATCTCCGGTGTTTACCGGTCTGCTGCATGCACTGATGAGTATGGCGGTGATCTATCTCATCGGCATTGCGACTACGTTCATCTACAACTGGCTGATGGTCGGCATTTCGCAGGGCGTGCTCAAAAAGGTGCGTGACGAGATGTTCGCGCACATGCAGAAGCTGCCGATTCGCTACTTCGATACGCATACCCACGGCGATCTGATGAGCCATTTCACCAACGATACCGATACGCTGCAGCAGATGCTCAGCCAGTCCGTGCCGCAGATGTTTTCCTCGGCGATGACCATTATCTCGGTGTTCATCGGCATGCTGGTGACGAATGTATGGCTGACGCTGTTCGTACTGCTCGGCGTGTGCGTCATGCTCAAGGTGGTAAAGAAGCTGGGCGGTCAGTCCGCGAAGTACTTCCTCGAGCAGCAGAAGTCGCTCGGCAGGGTCAACGGCTATATCGAGGAGATGATCAACGGTCAGAAGGTCATCAAGGTGTTCTGCCACGAGGAAAAGTGCAAGGAGCAGTTCGATGAGCTCAACGATGAGCTGCGTGAGAATGCTGCGAGTGCGAATACCTTCGCAAACATCCTCATGCCGATCATGATGAACATCGGCAACCTGCTGTACGTTCTGGTGGCGGTTGTCGGCGGTGCGCTGGCGCTGTCCGGCGTGGTCGGAAACAGCATCACCATCGGCGTTATCGCGTCCTTCCTGCAGCTGACTAAGTCGTTCACCCAGCCGGTAACGCAGATTTCGCAGCAGTTCAATTCCATCGTTATGGCGCTTGCCGGTGCCGAGCGTATCTTTGAGCTGATGGACGAGGAGCCTGAGGTAGACAACGGCTACGTTACTCTCGTTAACGCCAAGTACGACAAGAACGGCGAACTCGTTGAAACCCCGGAAAAGACCAACATCTGGGCGTGGAAGCACCCGCACGAGGACGGCACCACCACCTACACGCAGGTCCGCGGCGATGTCCGCTTCTTCGATGTGGATTTCGGTTATAACCCGGATAAGATCGTTCTGCACGACATCACGCTGTACGCCGAGCCCGGTCAGAAGGTCGCGTTCGTCGGTGCAACCGGCGCGGGCAAAACGACCATCACCAACCTGATCAACCGTTTCTACGACCTCGCGGACGGCAAGATCCGCTACGACGGCATCAATATCAATAAGATCAAAAAAGCCGATCTTCGCCGCTCGCTCGGCATCGTTCTGCAGGATACCAACCTGTTTACCGGCACCATCCGCGATAATATCCGCTACGGCCGTCTGGATGCGACCGACGAGGAAGTCGAGGCAGCGGCGCAGCTTGCCAATGCGGACGACTTCATCCGCCGACTGCCGGACGGCTACGATACCGTCATCGACGGCGACGGCGGCAGTCTGTCGCAGGGTCAGTGCCAGCTGCTTTCCATCGCGCGTGCGGCTGTTGCCGATCCGCCGGTTATGATCCTCGATGAGGCGACCAGCTCGATTGATACCCGCACGGAGTCCATCGTGCAGGCCGGCATGGACGGCCTCATGTACGGACGTACGGTGTTCGTTATCGCGCACCGCCTGTCCACGATTCAAAACGCAGACGTTATTATGGTGCTGCAGCTCGGTCATATCATCGAGCGCGGCAACCATGAGCAGCTGATCGCGGAACACGGCAAATATTATCAGCTCTATACCGGAGCGTTTGAGCTGGAGTAAGATCAAAGAACCCGAAACGAGAGTTTCGGGTTCTTTTTTGCGCCGAATTGAGAATTGAAAATGGAGAATGGAGAATTGACATGGTGGTTTTCCGTTGTGTGGGCGGTCAATGACCGCCCCTACGATTAAATGTGTGCAAATCGTTTGCTACGGTGCGCCGAGGTCGTCGCACCCTACGGTAAGGTTGGTTGATAAATGAAATTCGGAGGAACTGTCTGTAATAACGCGTAAAAGAGTTGCGCGGCACGGTCATCCTCCAGAGGACCCTCTCTTGCCCTTTGGGCAATTCACCTTGTGCCGCGCCTGCGTAGAGCAGCCGATATGTGTAGCAGTAAATTATTCGACACTGCGGATAGGTTAAGACATGGGCGCACACTGTGCGCCCCTACGGAAGAAAAAATCCTCTGCCGTTCTCCTTT
>ERZ827104.3770-NODE-3770-length-10338-cov-3.854809_pt1 | contig 10338 bp, 7 predicted proteins | sample MGYA00519781_ERZ827104 | MGnify/ENA primary metagenome ERZ827104 (study PRJEB31778, sample SAMEA3449257) | human gut metagenome | biome: human gut; feature: human-associated habitat; material: faeces | place: United Kingdom | collected 2010/2012 ... | reverse complement strand
GGAAGTCGGTCAGGTCACAGAAGGCCTCCAGCATCACCCCGACCACGTTGACCCGGCGGTCCGCCGGGATGTCCTGGTCTGGATACCGGGCGAGCAGGGAGGCGGCCTCCTCCGGGTCGTAGTCCTCCGGCGGGGTGGGGAACATGTCCTGCACGCTGTACAGAAAGGGGTAGAGGCAGCCCCGGGAGACAAAGACCTCCACATCCGACCAGGGGGTGATATGGGTGTCGTTGGCGGTGCGGTCATACAGGCTCTGGTCGCAGTAGAGGGCCGCATAGGACACCGCCAGCAGGGCGGCGGAGGAGCACAGGCAGAACCAGCGAAGGGGGCCCCGGCCTATCCCGCGGGGCAGAAGGAAAACGGAGAACAGGAGACCCAGGATCAGGCAGGCCGCACACAGCCACACCAGCCAGGTCAGGTCCAACTGATAGTGTCCCACGATCCCCCCCGCCTCAGTGACCAGGCGCAGGTCGGCGGCCAGCAGAGGGTCCCCTCGCAGGCGGATCTTGAAGTAATTCACCAGGGCCAGTCCCACACAGGGGAGGAAGCTGCCCAGAAAAGCTGCCCAGGCCCGGCGGGTAAGAAAATAGAAGAACCAGATGAGCAGGATGGGCGGCAGGACATTGAGGAGCAGGAGCATGGGCTCCAACAGGAAATAGGACAGGAACAGGTCCGTGCTGTCCAGTTTGAGATAGGCGGTGGCGGCGAGCATCAGCGTCAGGACGCCGACACAGAAGCCCAGCCCTGTCAGGGCAAATGCCAGCCAGACGTGGTGCCAGCGGAGCAGTTTGGGCTGGGTCCCTGGGGGAGCCAGCAGAACAGCGCGCAGCTGAGTCATTCAGATCACCTCATGCGGGATGGGGGACGCGGCCCCATAATGGAGCAGTATATCACAGCGGACCGGAAAAAGAAACAGCGGATTTCCCAGGCGATCCAGCCCGATGCCCGGGCAGCCGCCCCCTGCGTGGAATGCGGGGCCCAAGAGACGGGAAGGGGCGGCGGCTCCAAGCATCCCGTGGGGGGCCCAGACCCGCCCCGCAAACTCCCGTCTTGCCTCTGCTGCCGTTCCAGTGGTATAATGTTTCCCAACCTATCACAGATACGGGACTATGTCCCGGGGAAAGGGTGTCGCTTATGGGGCTCAGAGGTATTTTTGATCCGGAAAACGGCTTTTTCCGCACACTCTCCCGCATGGTGGACGTGGTGGGGCTCAGCCTTTTATGGGTGGTGCTCTCCCTCCCTCTGGTCACCTTCGGCCCGGCTTGTGCCGCCCTGTACCACACGGTGACCCACTGTGTGGTCCGCCAGGGGGACAGCACCTACCTCACCTTCTTCCGCTCCTTCCGGGCCAATCTCCGGGTGGGCATCCCCGCCGGCCTGCTGGTCCTGGCCGCGGGCGCCCTGCTCCTCCAGGGGTACCAGATCATGGTCCTGGCGGCCAATTTCGTGGGCGGCGGCGCCCTGGCCATGTACGGCTGCTACTGCGCGGCCCTCATCGTCCCCGCCGGCGTGTCCTGCTGGGCCTTCCCTCTGCTGTCCCGCTTCCAGATGGGGCTGGGACACCTGCTGGTCACTTCCTTTCAGGTGACCCTGCGCCACCTGCCCCAGACCCTGCTCCTGATCCTGCTCCTGTTCGTCACGGTGTGGACCACGGCCGGCTTCTTCCCGCTGGCCGTCTTCACCCCCGCTCTCAACGCACTGCTCGCCTCCATGCCCGCGGAGCGCGTTATCCGCCGGTATCTCCCAGAGAAGGAGCCTGAAGGGGAGGAGCTGTGACCCTCTCCGCACCTCTCATTCGACGGCAAACGGGCGGGGACACCATTCCCGGTGTCCCCGCCCGCTTTTTTCACTGCCCGAGCGCCCCCGTGGCCGGATCGGAGAGGACCGCTCCCACCCTGGCCGCCAGCTGGGCATGGCCCGCCTGGGTCAGGTGCATGTGGTCCACTCGATTCAGCTCACAGCCCTCCCCGTCCAGGAAACGCGCGCCCAGCCTGGCTGCCAGCCGGCGGTAGTGCTCCGCCAGCTGACGGGACTTCTCCGCGCATCCCCGGCCCATGGCAGCGGCCACGGGGGAGTGCTCCACCTCCGGACGAATGGCGGGAGGCGCCACGACCAGCAGGTCGGGTCCCCCGGGTCCCCAGCAGTCCTCTGACATGGCCTGCCGGGCCAGCCGCTCCATCCCACGGGCGATCTCCTCCGCCGAGAGGCCGAAGCGCTCCTTGGTGTCGTTGGTACCCAGCATCAGGATCAGCAGGGAGACCGGGGCATGGCTCAGCAGGCAGGGACGCAGATAGGAAATGGCGTCCAGCCCCGGCTCCAGAGGATCGGGGAATACCGTGGTCCGCCCGCACAGTCCCTCCTCGATCACCAGATATTCCTCTCCCAGGGCGCGCTGGAGCAGACAGGGCCAGCGTTCCGCCTCGCTGAACCGGCCTCCGCAGAGGGTTTCCCCCTCCTGAGCTCCACAGTAGCCGTGAGTATTGGAGTCGCCCAGACAGATAACATGGCGCTTCATGATATTTCAGTCCCCCGTTTTGTTTATTTTTTTGTACCTATAACCTATCAGTTTTCCTGAAATTGTCAAGGTTTTGTTTCGATTTGGGTCTAACTCCACGTTAAAAATTTTCTTTTTTTGCAATTTGTGAAAATTTTTTCATTCCGTCTTGACAAGCTCAGTGATTTCCTATAAAATTTTCTTAACCCAATCGGCAATTATTTGTGAAAAATGATTCACAAGGAGGACAATGAAATGAAATTTAAAAAAGTAGCAGCTCTTGTCTTGGCTTCCGCCATGACGCTGGGCCTGGCTGCCTGCGGCAACGGCAACAGCTCCACCCCCAGTCAGTCCAGCGGCGGTGCCTCTTCGTCGGGCACCACCTCCAGCAGCGCCACTGAGATCAGCCTGTGGTCCTTCAACATCGGCGGCTTCACCGAGGCCTCCAACTGGGATTCCCTGATCGCCGCCTTCAACGAGGCCAACCCCGACATCAAGGTCACCGTCACCCCCATCAACTATCAGGACGGCGACCAGAAGCTCACCTCCGCCATCACCTCCGGCAGCGGCCCCGACATCATCTTTGAGGGCCCCGAGCGCATCGTGGGCAACTACGCCCGTGAGGGCCTGATGGTGGACCTGGGCGACGTGTGGGGCGATGCCTCCGCGGATATTGGCGAGAATATTTCCAGTGTCTGCCAGCTGGACGGGACCTACTACATGTACCCCCTGAGCGCGGCCGCCCACTGCATGGCCATCAACTACGAGGTCTTTGAGGCCGCCGGCGCCCTGCAGTACATTGACGAGGAGACCCGCACCTGGACCACCGAGGGCTTCGAGGCCGCCATGGCTGCCATCAAGACTGCCATCGACAACGGCACCGTCACCGTGGCCACCCCCGGTATCGTCTACTGCGGCGCCCAGGGCGGTGACCAGGGTACCCGCGCCCTGGTGAACAACCTGTACTCCGACTACTATGTCACCGAGGACGGCACCTCCTACAATGCCAACAGCGCCAACAATGTGAAGGCTCTGACCCTGCTGCAGAACATGGTGAACGCCGGCTCTCTGTCCGCCAACGCCAGCTACGCCGCTGCCGATGAGCTTCAGGCTTTCGCCAACCAGACCTGTGCGGTCAGCTTCTGCTGGAACTTCTCCAACTACAGCCAGTACGCGGACCAGACCCAGTTCACCCCCTTCGCCATGGCGTTCCCCTCTGACGATGGCACCCCCGAGCTGGAGATGGCCGGCCCCTACGGCTTCGGTATCTTCGACAACAAGGACCAGGCTAAGATCGACGCCGCCAAGAAGTTCATCGACTTTGTCTGCAACGATGCCACCGCCGGTGTGGAGGCTGTGAAGACCTCCAGCTTCTTCCCCGTGCACTCCGACTGGGGCGATGTCTACGCCGACGCTGAGGATGCCGACCTGCGCGCTCCCTTCGCCCTGATGAGCAACTATCTGGGCCGCTACTACAACCTGACCGGCGGCTGGACCGAGCAGCGCGCCCTGTGGTGGCCCATGCTCGCTGAGATCCTGACCACCGGCGCTGACGTTCAGACCGCTGCCGACAACTTCGTGTCTCAGGCGAACGCCAACATCGGCTGACCTCCTGCGGAAGCACGTATCCTGTTCCATGCGATCCTGTGCCCGCTCCCTGAATGAGAGGGGGCGGGCACTGTGTATCTTCCGTCCTCCCCGGGGGAGGGCAGGCAAATTCTTGTCAAAGAGGGGGAAATCTTATGGCTCAGAACACTCCTGCTCCGGCTGCCGGACAGAAGCCTAAAAAAGTCAAGAAAAGCGCTACCTCCGGTATGAGCCGCGCGCTGGTGCGGCGGGAGACCACCTCGGCCTACCTGTTCCTGCTGCCCAGCCTGATCTTCTTTGTGACCTTCGTGGTCGTCCCCATGTTCATCTGTGTGTATTACAGCTTTACCGACTACGGACTGGGCGGCGTCAAGGGCTTCGCCGGCCTGTCCAACTACATCAAGCTGTTCCAGGACCCCATCTTCCACCGCGGCTTTCTGAACACGGTGCTCATGGTGGTGGTGGCGGTGCCCAGCGTCACTGCATTCTCCCTGTGGGTGAGCTCCGCCATCTACAAGATGCATTCCATTCCCCGCTCCTTCTTCCGATGTGTGTTCTACCTGCCGGTAGTCACCGGCTCGGTGGCCATCACCGTGGTGTGGAAGTGGATCCTGGACCCCTACAACGGCATCCTCAATCAGGTGGCCGGCACCTCCAGCTTTGACTGGCTGGGCAATCCCAAAACCGCCATCTGGTTTATCATCCTGATCCTGTTCACCACCTCCATCGGTCAGCCCATCGTGCTGTATGTGGCGGCTCTGGGCAATGTGGACAACTCCATTATCGAGGCAGCCGAGGTGGACGGCGCCACCAAGTTTCAGGTGTTCTGGAAGATCAAATGGCCCTCCATCATGCCCACTACCCTGTATGTGCTGGTCATCACCACCATCAACACCTTCCAGTGCTTCGCGCTGATCCAGCTGCTGACCAAGGGCGGCCCGCTGAACTCCACCATGACCATCATGTACCAGGTCTACGACACCGCGTACCGGCTCAACGACCTGGGCTATGCCTGTGCCATCGGCGTGGTTCTGGCCCTCATCATCGCCATTTTCTCCGCCATCCAGTTCAAAGTGGCGAAGACTGACAATTAAGGAGGGGCGAGAACATGAAAAAAACCACTGATCTGAGCGGCACCTCCAAGGGGTATAAGGTTTTCTCCGTGGCCATCCTGGTGGTCATGGTGATCTTCTTCCTGTTCCCTCTGTACTGGATCGTCACCGGCTCCTTCAAGAACAAGCTGGAGATCACGGCCCGGACGCCCATCTGGTTCCCCATCGAACCCACGGTGGAAAACTACGCCCGGCTGTTTGACAACCCCGCCTTCCTGTGGCTGTTCAACATCATCTTCATTTCGGCGGCGGCTATGATCCTGACCTGTCTCACCGCCTCCCTGGCGGGCTACGCCCTGGGCAAGAAGCGCTTCATCGGCCGGGGCGTCCTGTTCACCATCATCATCTGCGCCATGGCCCTGCCCAAGCAGGTCATCGTCATCCCTCTGGCCCAGGAGATGACCAACTTCTTCCATCTGAACGATACCCTTTGGGCCGTCATCCTGCCCACGGTGGGCTGGCCCTTCGGCGTATTCCTGATGAAGCAGTTCTCCGAGACCATCCCGACAGAGATCCTGGAGGCGGCCCGGGTGGACGGCGCGGGTGAGCTGCGCACCTTCATTACCGTGGTCTTCCCTATGATCAAGCCCGGTATCGGCGCGCTGGCAATCTTCACCTTCGTCAACACCTGGAACGACTACTTCCTCCAGCTGGTCATGCTCACCAGCAGGGAGAGCTGGACCCTGCCGCTGGCCATCGCCAACCTTCAGGGCGAGATGTCCACTGACTTCGGCCTGATCATGGCGGGCGCGGCGCTGGCCTCCATCCCCATCATCATCGTATTCGTGGCCTTCCAGAAGTACTTCACCCAGGGTATCGCCATGGGTGCGGTCAAGGGCTGATCCTAAAAAACTTTAAATCTTTGCAAATTATATTGGAGTGATCGATTTATGCGCGATTTCAGCAAATATCAGGGCGTCATCCCGGCATTCTACGCATGCTATGACGATTTGGGCGCCGTCAGCGCCACCAAGGTGCGGGAGCTCACCCGCTATCTGATCGGCAAGGGCGTGAAGGGCCTGTATGTGGGCGGCTCCTCCGGCGAGTGCATCTACCAGAGCGTGGAGGAGCGCAAGCTGGTCCTGGAGAATGTGATGGCCGAGGCCAGAGGCAAGGTCACCATCATCGCCCACGTGGCCTGCAACAACACCTCTGACAGCCAGGCCCTGGCCGCCCACGCGGAGAGCCTGGGAGTGGACGCCATCGCCGCCATCCCCCCCATTTACTTCCACCTGCCTGACTACGCCATCGCCAAGTACTGGAACGACATCTCCGTCGCCGCCCCCAACACGGATTTCGTCATCTACAACATCCCCCAGCTGGCCGGTGTGGCCCTGAACGGCTCCCTGCTCAAGGAGATGCTGAAGAATCCCCGGGTCATCGGCGTGAAGAACTCCTCTATGCCCGTCCAGGACATTCAGATGTGGAAGGATGAGGGCTGCATCGTATTCAACGGCCCCGATGAGCAGTTCCTGTCCGGCCTGGCGGCGGGCGCCATCGGCGGCATCGGCGGCACCTATGCCGTCATGCCCGAGCTGTATCTGAAGATCTATGAGCTGTACGGCAAGGGTGAGATGGAGACCGCCCGCCAGATCCAGAACGAGGCCTGCCGCATCATTTACAAGATGTGTACCGCCAAGGGCAACCTGTACGCGGTCCAGAAGGCCATCATCCGTCTCCAGGGCGGCCCCGACGCAGGCAGCGTCCGCCTGCCCATGCCCCCTCTGGCCGACGGAGACGCATCCATCGTGCGGGAAGCGGCAGGGATGATCTCGGCTGCCATCGGGAAGTACTGCTGATCTAACGAGACCAGGGCCGTGGAACTACTCCATTCTTCATAGTCCTCGGACCCATAAAAAAGGAGGAAGAAAAGACCGCCGGCCGGCGGTGCGGCAGTGTGGAGACCTGTCGTAAGCCCCGGGAGGGACAGTCCGTCCGGGGGAGGGGCCTGCTGCGGAGGCAGAGGTCTCACGGCCAGAAGCCATGTCAACTGTCAGTCTGAAGAACATCTACAAGATCTATGACAACTCGGTCACCGCGGTGAGCGACTTCAACCTGGAGATCGCGGACAAGGAGTTCATCGTGCTGGTGGGCCCCTCCGGCTGCGGCAAGTCCACCACCCTGCGGATGGTGGCGGGCCTGGAGGAGATCAGCAAGGGAGAGCTGTACATCGACGGCAAGCTGGTCAACGACGTGGAGCCCAAAGACCGGGACATCGCGATGGTGTTCCAGAGCTACGCACTGTATCCCCACATGACGGTGCGGGAGAACATGGAATTCCCCCTGAAGCTGAAGAAAGTGCCCAAGGAGGAGATCCAGCAGCGGGTGGACCAGGCGGCGGAGATCCTGGGCATCACCCAGTATCTGGACCGGAAGCCCAAGGCGCTGTCCGGCGGCCAGCGGCAGCGTGTGGCCATCGGGCGAGCCATTGTCCGGGAGCCCAAGGTGCTGCTGATGGATGAGCCCCTGTCCAACCTGGACGCCAAGCTGCGCAACCAGATGCGTGCGGAGATCATCAAGCTGCGGCAGCGGATCAACACCACCTTCGTGTACGTGACCCACGACCAGACAGAGGCCATGACCCTGGGCGACCGGATCGTGATCATGAAGGACGGCTTTGTGCAGCAGATCGGCACCCCCCAGGAGGTCTTTGAGAAGCCCATCAACATCTTCGTGGCCGGCTTCATCGGTACGCCCCAGATGAACTTCTTCAACGCCCGCCTGGAGAAGAAGGGCGGCGACTACTCGGTGGAGTATGCCGGGGCCAGCTTCCCGCTGGACGGGGAGATGAGCGCCAAGCTGGCCGGGAAGGGACAGCAGAGCGCCGACGTGATCCTGGGTGTGCGTCCGGAGCACATCGCGGTGCAGAAGGACCCCTCCGCCTCCGCCATCGAGGCATCCATCGAGGTGTCCGAGCTGATGGGCAGCGAGCTGTACCTCCACGCCACCGTGGAGGGCGGCCAGGAGGTGGTCATCCGCACCCCCACCGTAGAACTGCCGGCGGAGTACCGGGGCGGCGTGCCCTATGGCACCAAGCTCCGCTTCACCTTCTCCCCCAGCCTCATCCATCTCTTCGACCCCGAATCTGAGAAGAGCCTGCTCGTCTGAATCGAGGAACAGAAGTAGGAAGACACGGATAAGCACCCGGTGCGGCCCCCGTCCGATCATGCGGACGGGGACCGCGCCTTTTTGCAGAGGGCCCCAACACCCGCCCACCTCCGGACGGGACCGTGCCCGTTCCAGCCTCCCTGTTCCGGCGCTGACGAGCCGGAGCAGGGAGGCTTTGCGCCCGGGCGGACATGTTTGGCGGGCCTTTGTCCGGATATACCATATTTTCCCATAGTTTTCGGTATTTTTAACAAAGTCATAGGGCGGCCTGCGTGCTCTCCCCGGCAGCCCCGGCGGCCAGTCTGGATTTTGATGCAGCTCATCCGTCTTTTTTGCATTATAATTTTTACGCTCCTTTGTTTTTAATGGATTTGGCGGTAAAAATCCGTCATTTTCGTTAAAATATGAATTATTTATTTTCCCATCTTGCGTATCAATTTTTAAAGGACTATAATAGCATCACTTCGCTAACTCAATAAAGTACCTGGTGCCAGAGAAAACAAATTTCTAGGAGTGGTCAACAATGTCCTTTCAGAACGCTTACCTTAATTCCGTGATGGATGATCTGCGGGCCCGCTACGCCCACGAGCCCGAGTACCTCCAGGCTGTGGAGGAATTTCTGGAGCCCCTTTCCCCTGTGATCGATTCCGACCCCCGCTATGAGCAGCAGAACATCGTGGGCCGCATGGCCGAGCCGGAGCGCCTGATCTGCTTCCCGGTGTCCTGGGTGGACGATCAGGGCAAGACCCGCCTGAATCACGGTTTCCGGGTGCAGCACAGCTCCGCCCTGGGCCCCTATAAGGGGGGGCTGCGATTCCATCCCTCTGTCAACCAGTCTGTCATGAAATTCCTGGCCTTTGAGCAGACTTTTAAGGACTGTCTGACCACCCTCCCCATGGGCGGCGGCAAGGGCGGGTCCGACTTCGACCCAAAGGGTAAGTCCGACGGCGAGGTCATGCGGTTCTGCCAGGCCTTTATGAATGAGCTCTACCGCCACATCGGTGAGAACACCGACGTCCCTGCGGGTGACATCGGCGTGGGCTGCCGGGAGATCGGCTACCTCTTCGGACAGTACAAGAAGCTGAAGAACCAGTGGACCGGCGCCATCACCGGAAAGAGTCTGGCCTCCGGCGGCTCCCTCACCCGCACCGAGGCCACCGGCTTCGGCCTGTGCTACTTCGGCGCCGCCTATCTGGCCGACCACGGCCAGTCCTTCCAGGGGAAGAAGGTCATCATCTCCGGCTCGGGCAATGTGGCCACCTACGCCAATCAGAAGTGCACCGAGATGGGAGCCACCGTGGTGGCCATGAGCGACTCCAACGGCTATGTGGTGGACGAGAACGGCATCGACTTCCGCATCATCCAGCAGATCAAGGAGCAGAAGCGGGAGCGCATCAGCACCTATCCCAACTATGTCCCCACTGCCAAATACGTGGAGGGCTGTGCCGGCATCTGGTCCGTCCCCTGCGACATCGCCATGCCCTGCGCCACCCAGAACGAGATCGACACCGACTCCGCCAAACTGCTGGTGTCCAACGGCTGTAAGGCCGTCTTTGAGGGCTCCAACATGCCCTGTACTCCCGAGGCCATCCAGGCCATCAAAGCCTCCGGCCTCCTCTACTCCCCCTCCAAGGCTTCCAACGCCGGCGGCGTGGCTGTCTCCGGCCTGGAGATGAGCCAGAACAGCGAGCGCCTGTACTGGACCTTTGAGGCGGTGGACGCCAAGCTGAAGGAGATCATGGAGAACATCTACCGCCAGTGCGCCGACACCGCAGCTAAGTACGGCCAGGAGGGCGACATCCAGGCCGGCGCCAATATCGTCAGCTTCCTGAAGGTGGCCGACGCCATGCTGTGGCAGGCCGGCCTCCTGGATGAAGGGGTGGACGCGGCCGTCACCAACGGCGGCGGCATCCGCGCCAGCATCGCCGCCGGGGACATCACCAAGAAGGACATCAACACCGTCCTCCCCTTCGGCAACACCCTGTACGTGGTAAAGGTGACCGGCGCAGAGCTGCTGGAAGCTCTGGAGGCCTCCAC
>ERZ827104.3769-NODE-3769-length-10340-cov-3.370734_pt1 | contig 10340 bp, 12 predicted proteins | sample MGYA00519781_ERZ827104 | MGnify/ENA primary metagenome ERZ827104 (study PRJEB31778, sample SAMEA3449257) | human gut metagenome | biome: human gut; feature: human-associated habitat; material: faeces | place: United Kingdom | collected 2010/2012 ... | reverse complement strand
CCAGATAAACCTCCTTGGCGGAAGTTACCAGTATCTCTCTGAAAATACCCGGCTCATATCCCATAAAGGCTGCCTCTACCGTATGCCGTCCAACAGGAACCTGTGGTATGCTGAAACGCCCGAGACTGTCTGTTATCGTACCTGCTCCCTCTTTTTCGGATAATCTCACCGTTGCATACGGTATCGGGTGTTTTGAATCCCCGTCAATAACCATTCCCCGGATTGTCTGTACCGGCCGTCCTTTTCTCTGCGGTGTCTGACTAAACGCCACTGCGGATACCAACAAAGCAACCAACAAAAGTATCCACCCGCCATAACGATGTATTTTCCGGGTTAACTCTTCACTAAGAACTCTTTCAAAGGTTTTGAGTACTGCGCTGCATTCATCTGCGGAGATACCTGACTGAATAGATATTTTTTCTAATAATCTAGTTTTATTCATCTTCATGATTTTATTCTGTTTTTATTTCGTCACGAAGATAGAGTATAGAAGATTGTCGATTTTTGAAATGAGACGAATGCATCCCGTTTGTAGACAAAACGCAAAATTGATAAGACGAAAAAATCGTCCGAACTATGGAATTTCACTTAAAGAAGAACCTCTTTTTAAAAGACACATCACTTTCAGAACGATTTATATCCTCTAAAAGTGATGTGACTTTTTTTAATAGCACACGCCAACCTACCCTAAAAAGTCGGTCTTATCTTTATCCGTGATCTCCCGAATTACTTTACATGGCACTCCTGCAGCGATTACATTTTCCGGCACATCCTTAGTCACTACACTTCCTGCTCCGATTACCGAATTTCTCCCAATGGTAACACCACCCATAATATGAACGCCTGCACCAATCCAGACATTATCCTCTATTACAATCGGATGTGCATAGCAACCTCCCATAATGCGTTCCCGGGCATCAAGTGCATGATTTGCTGTGTACAATCCTACACGTGGCCCCAACAATACATTATCCCCTATTGTAATAAGATTCCCATCCAACATGATGCAATCAAAATTAGCAAAGAAGTTGTTTCCTATAGTGATATTAAATCCAAACTCACACCGGAAATTGGGTTCGAAGTGAACATTCTCCCCAATGCCTTTCAACAAATTGCGTAATAATGCTTCACGAACCTCTTTGGGTTTTCCATAAGTAGAGTTATAATCATTAGTCAGAAAAACGACTTGTTCTCTTCTCTGAACCAGTTCTGTAGACAAATCATTATACATAGTCCCCGACAACATTCTTTCATACAATTCTCTATTTTCCATATCTATATCATAATGATTGATTAAAGTCCTTTTGTAATCACCGGTAATCCGAAAAAGCCTTTTTGTAAAGTCAGTATCTTCGATGCACCTGCCTTGGTCTTATTATAAGTGGAAAGTGACACATGCAATTCTTCCACAGCTCCATTCTCAAAAGCTACCTGCAAATAGTATTCCTTACGTATGCCATCCGAAACATAACGATGCCTGCCTACTCTACGGGTCTTCTTGTGTGTTTCTACATATTTTTTCTGTACCATCACTGTTTCTTCGTGTGTGGAAGCAGGATCGGCAAACCAATAATTACCGCCAAGAAACAATACATAACTGATGGCACCGATGCAAGCCAAATGACACAAACAATTAATTACTTTATCATCCATGGTTGTCAGCCATATCCATTTCTTATAGAATGGGATAGTAGCAAGAGCAATCAAAAGCGCCATACCAACAGGTATCCACCAGGCAGTCAGTGTATCTTCATAGATAACATATCCGATGCCACACGAAGCAATAAATACCAGAAGCATCAAAAAGCGAAGTATCTTAATAAATAGAGTTTTCATCATATTTCTTTCATTTATACGCAAATATAAAAATAAGCTACTGAAAACACTGATTATTAAGAAAAATACTTGATTCAACCTACTAATTCATGATTAATCAAAAGCCTTTTGCCGATATATCAAGACCTTTTGATTTTCCATCATAACTGAAATTCATGCTTATTGTATCTCCTAATAAAATGACAGCTATACAATCATTCTTTTGTGAAAGAAAGAATATGACTAATATGTCTGGAGGATGTTCCTAATAAAATAGAATATTGACCGGAATTCACTTTCCAATCATGCGTTTCATCATCCCAGAAAGCCAAATCCTCTGGCGTTATTTCAAATTCTACAGTTTGATTCTCTCCTGAATTTAAAAATATCTTCTTAAACCTTTTCAGTTCTTTCTCGGGACGCAACACAGATGGTTGATTTTCTTTGAGATATAGCTGTATAACTTCAGCTCCTTTCTGACTTCCTGTATTTGTAATAGTCACCGAACATCTTATCATTTGGTCATTCATTTTTTTAGATGACAAACGTGGTTTAGTCAATGTAAAAGTTGTATAAGAAAGCCCATACCCAAAAGGATAAAGTGGTTCTATATTTTTTGTATCATACCATCTATATCCCACTAATACACTTTCTCCATAATTCACATCATACACATTGATAAGATGCTCATTTTTAAGTTCATTATAGAGTGACGCCCCTTTAGGTAAGTATCCCCATGCCGGTGAGTCCTCAAATGTTTTTTCTATAGTCATTGGTAACTTACCAGAAGGAGTTACCTTACCTGTGATAATATCTGTAAGTGCTTCAAAACCCGATTGTCCTCCATACCACCCGTAAATCAAACCCGCCAATCGATCATTCCATGCAGACATATCAATAGCTGATCCCGTATTGAGGATAGCAATAGTATTAGGATTATTTTTAGTGACATATCGCATTAATGATTCATCTTCTTTTGGCAAAGCAAATGGACGTTCTATTGCTTCTTTATCTCGCGTACCCATACTTAGCAAAACGATGTCAGCCTCTTTTATATCAGCTACAGTAGGCTTTTCTATATAATACACTGTTCTGCCAAAAGCTCTCTGTAATGCTTCAATCAGACTTACATTATTGTAGCCGATTACTTCTGCAGCTCCATAGCCACGAGGTATTTCATATATAAACTTACCTGTCAATAATATTTTTCTATTCTTTGTTGGATCAAGTGGCAAAATATTATCTCTGTTTTTAAGTAAAACAATTCCTTCTTCTGCCACTTGTCGTGCAATTTTTTCATGCTCCTGATACTTATCAAGCAAAGACAAGTCATATTTGGACCTATCATAAAATCCCATTGCAATACAAGTAGCCAAAATAGGACGCACCATATCATCTAAATCTTTTTCTGTGATTTTTTTCTGATGGTATAAACCCAACACAGATTCTCCAAAATTATATGAACCAGGCATCTCCAAATTCTGTCCTGATTTAATAACTTTCTCCAAATTCCACACCGAATTCCAATCACTCATTACCAACCATTTAAATCCCAATTTTTCTCTAAGAATATTCTTAATAACATATGAACTTTGCCCAGCCCACTCTCCATCAATTTGGTTATACGAGGTCATTACAGACATAGCACCTGCATCTATTCCTGCCTTAAAACCAGGTAAATAGATTTCATTCATAGCTCGTTCGCTAATGATAGAATTACTCCGTTTACGATAGAATTCGGTGTTGTTCCCATAGAAATGCTTCAAACAAGCCGCTGTGCCTGTACTTTGAAGTCCCGTTACATATTGACTTACCATTTGAGATACTAAATAAGGATCTTCTCCAAAATATTCAAAGTTTCTTGCACATTGAGATTGTCGATAAATATTTAATCCAGGACCCAACAAAACTTCGATACCTCCGGCTCTACATTCCTCACCAATAGCTTTTGCATATTGGTAAGATAGATCTGGAGAAAATGTAGAGGCTAACAATATAGGAGAAGGAAAAGCTGTTGAGCGTTCCAATTGTTTCACCACATTAGGATCAGGCAAATTATTTCGGATATTTACTCCTTGTGTTGCATCCGACAAGTAAATGGGAAGTATCCCTTTCTCTTCGAATCCTTTAATAAAGAATTTATTATATCCTCTGACCATAAGTGCCTTCTCTTCTATCGTCAATCGTTCCAATAAGTCATTCGCCTTTTTATATGCCGCAGTTGCGTCCATTATTTGTTGAGCATATATCCCAATGCAACTAATAAACATAAAAACAAGTGAGATAATTTTTTTCATATTATGAAAACTCTTTAATGTAGAACTCCTCTTTATAATAGAGAAGTTCTACCTATTAATATTTAATTATTATATAATTCTTTTATTTCACTTTCTGATAATATTCTTTCGTACAAAATAAAATCATCCAGATAACCATTTAAAAAGTTTTCAGGGGCAAATGCTCCATTAGTAAAGCGATAATTACAACCAATGTAATATGGCCAATTATCAACTACTTTGTCAATAACCCCTTTCTTTTCAATAACTTTTTCTCCGTCTATATAAAGATAACTATCCCTTTTGCCATCAACTTTTTGATAAACACAAACATAATGATGCCATTCACCATCATCCATCCGTTTTCCTTCATATTCAGCCCAGTTTCCAGCCTTACCTTTATATTCTACGCAGAACACAACAGTTTTACCACTAGTATCAAGTCTGAACCAACTTTGTCTTGGGACAGGATCAGTATATGTAGCACCAGGACCAACACCTTGATGGAATATAGCATTCTTTCCAGTCATATTTGAAGTCTTCACCCAGAATGCAACAGTAAACTCACTCTCCGTATAGTGGCTCTTTAACCCTTCTTCAGGAATAGACAATATTGAATAATTTTCTTTATCTCCCTGGAAATGAGCAGCGAATCTACATTCAGCACTTTCGCCAGAAAAACGTGCCGGAGCATTATAGACATTTGCCCCAGTTCCTCCTATAAGTTCTTCAGGGTTCAATTGATTGGGACCTATATCTTTATTATCACCATCGAATGGTAAATATAACACTAGTTTTTCTGCAGAAATGACATATACGTATCCTTCTTTCTCTTTTACGGAACTGTTCACCGAGTTTTTGGCCGTTAACGTCACTTTATATTTTCCAGGATTTACATACTGCACCACAGGATTCTGATCTGTTGAAACAGAAGGATTACCTCCTTCAAAAGTCCATTTCCAGTCTTCCACCATTCCCAATGTTTTATCTAAAAAGTGAATATATCCTCCGGCATATGTATTCCGGCATTGTGCTCCAAAATCTGCGGCAATCGCATTCTTATCAATAACAGTGATATAATCCACCATTACTTTATCAGAAGATGCTTTCGGATTTTTTGCCACTAATTTAACCGTATAAATTCCCGGAGAGAACATCATTTGTGGATTTTGTTCTGTTGAAGTAATAATTTCTCCACCTTCTTTAGGAGTAAAACTCCACAACCATTCATTAGGATAGCCTTTAGATAAATCTTTGAAAGATATAATATCTTCATTTGTTGCAGTAGTCTTATCTGCAGAGAAGTTGGCTGTTATCTGAGATGGGTAGTTGACAGTAATATATTGTTCTTTCACAATTTCATTAACATTGCTTCCTCGTCCAACAGACAAAATGACAGAATAAACTCCAGGTTTATTGTACACAACACTAGGACTGAATAAGACCGAAGTCTCCGGTTCTCCTCCATCAAAATGCCAGTTCCACTTAGTCGGTTCACCGGTAGAAGCATCTTTGAAAGTGACACTTTCACCCATTGTGACTTCCTGAACATTCGATTCAAATGCTGCCTGTAATGATTGCAAATCATCTTCAGAACAAGCAGACAATACTATCATAACGACACACTGTAATAAATATAAAACTTTTCTTTTCATATCAGTGATATATTAAATTCATTGTATTTTATTAATTCTAATTCTCTCAAAACTAATCTTTTCGTATAGCTTTGAGCTGCCATTTTCATATAAAATTCCTATTTCATTATCAGAGAACATTACGATATCAGAATAGGCGAAGCCCCACTATATACGACATATCCTGCCGACCATGTTTTACCATTATCCGCACTTTTCTTTATACTCATATTTATGCGTGTTAAACTTATATCTGTATTCTCCTGCACATCAGAACAGGAAAATAAAAACAGTCTGAACAATATGTATTGACACCAATTCATTGTATCGATTTTATATTGACAACTTTAAAAGCCAATCCATCTGTATATCTTTTTTCTCCACCTTCATATATAAGAGCAATCTGTGAATCAGAGAGTTCAACCAAATCCGAATAACCAGAGTTTCCTTCATACACAATATATTGCCCTTTCCAACTTTTTCCACCATCAGAGCTTTTCTTAATAGTCATATTAATACGTTCTGTAGCAGAAGCTGCATTTGAGAGAAAAACAGATTGTCCTATTGATAGTATACTACCCTGACATTTACAATCTATTTGATCGTTGCTAGCTTGAGGATTAGACCACGTTATACCACCATCCTGACTAATACTATTTTTTCGGTAGAATCCTTCATCCGCTCTCATATTCAACATTAAAGTTCCCTCTCCTATTTCAGCAACAGAACATTCGCCAACACCACTAACCGGAGTTGGTTCACCTGGTTTCCATGTCTTTCCGTAATCATCAGAATAAATAATATGCGAATAACTTTTTACTTTTCCATTTTCCCTAGTAGTAAAATAGTTTGGAGCAATTAAACGTCCCCTATTGGTCCCTTTCTGAATTTGAATACCATGACAAGGTCCAGTAGCGTACCAATCCCATTTTTCTTTTTTCACAGCAGAAGTTATCTCAACAGGAGATGCCCAAGTGACACCGTCATCATCCGAATAGGTATAATACGGACGCCGAGTGTTTTCTCCGGTTCCATTGGTTATTGTTCCCCACTTATCTGTTTGATAATTCCATGTCATTAACAAATGTATTCTACCTTTATCATCAACAATCGGAACAGGATTTCCACAAGTATTCTGCCCATCATCCCATATCATTATTTGTTTACTCCATGTTTTTCCATTATCAGACGAACGCTTAACAACAAGATCTATATCTCCACTGTCTCCATTACTTCTAGCTTTTCTAGCCTCTGCAAATGCCAATAAGGTATTACTCTGCGTTTTAACAATAGCAGGTATTCTATAGACTTCATATCCGTCTACTCCCTGACTATAGACATAATCGAATTGGGATGCTGGAACTTCCTCTTCAGGTGAAGGTGGAACCGGAGTATCTTGTGAATCATCATCTTTTTGACAAGCCTGTGTAAATAGGCTCGTCATAAGAAATATACATGTCAGAATCTTATAAGTTTTCATATCCTTGGGTTTGTTTCAGATTAGGATTAATATTCATATCACTTAGTGGAATTGCGAGATATAATGGAATAATAATATTATCAATAGCTTTCTTTTTCAAGTTCGGAACTTCCTGATAGACATCTATTGTTCCACCAAAATGGAATCTGAGAAGATCAGGCCATCTTTTCCTTTCAAGATATAATTCTCTTGCACGCTCATTCAGAATCTCCTTTTCCACTACTTTTTTATCCGTACTTCCATTATAAATACCTATCTTAGCACGATCCCTGACTTTATTTAACTCAATGATAGCCTGCGGTGTCTGATTCAATGCTGCATAAGCTTCGGCCTTGAACAAATACATCTCTGCAAGTCGATAAATGATAATATCCGAATCATAGGTACGATCACCTTCTGTTTTTGTCCCCTTCATCTTATTATCGAAAATACCGATCTCATTTCCTCCCGCATCCTTAGCTATTATAAAAGACTCTTTTGTTCTAATATCAGTGGGATTAGCATAAAAAAGATCTATTAAAAAAGAGCTTGGTGCATAAGTACTGCGAGCCCCACCTTTTGCATAAGGTATTTCATCTTTATTTACTGCCTTTTCCACAAATACATCTCTTGGCTTCAAACTTTGACTATATTGGGCTTCCTTTTCATAAATCTCAAAGTGAATAGTCCATATCACTTCTTTTCCATATTTAGTACCATAAATATCGGCAAAATTGTCTTCAAAAGAAAGACCTTTACTTGCTAAATCAGCATAAGTGATAACATCTTTCAAATCCTGCTCAGAACCATTCAAGACTTTCGCTTTCCATAACAAAATATCGGCTTTCAGTGCATAACATGCCGGTTTTGAGGCTCTTCCTTTTCCATTCGTATAACTTTCTTCCGGGAAGAGATTGATTGCTGCATTCACATCACTTAGAGCCCGTTCTAAAACTTGCTCTGCCGGCTCCCTTGCTAATTTAGGCTTATTGGAACTTTCTGTCGGTTCCAGTTCTATAGGAGCATCTCCCCATATACGAGCTACACAGAAATACATATATCCCCTTATGCAATATGCTTCTGCCAACAGCCTGTTTTTATCAGATTCCACTCCAAAACTTATTCCAGGAGTATACTTTAATAACATATTACAATGCTGAATTACCGAATAATAACTTGACCAACCATATCCGTTTTGTGAAGTCAGATTCTGCGCCCACAAATTCGATGGACCACCTTCCAGACCTGTTGTAAAAGCATCTCCTCTATCTTCAAAATGAAGAGTTGAATTAGAAGTATCACGTAACTTAGTATAAATACCTATCAAATAGCTTTCTACATCCCCCTTTGTATTCCAGTACCCGTCTCCCGTTATACTTGAAACTGTATCTACATCCAACAAATTGCATGAATGTAACAAAAACAATGAAATTCCTAATAATATTGATTTAATTTGTTTCATAATTACAAGTCTTATTTAATTAGAAATTAATTTTTACTCCCATATTATATTGTCTTGGCCTTGGGTATACCCCATAATCCACTCCGGTATATATTTCAGGAAACATACCATCATATTTCTTTATATAACCTATGTTATATGCTCCAGCAAAAACTTCCACTCCACTCAATCTTATTTTTCTAACCCAAGTTGATGGTAGCATATAGCTTAAAGACACTTCTCTAAATGCCAGATAATCTCCTTTACTAAAATACAGGCTATTGTTGGTACTCCCACTTTCAGAACTGCCTATTTGATTATCCCATCTCATATGATTTCGATATTGATAATCGTAATCACTTTGAACTGTATATTTAGGATATTTCGTTCCATCATTCGCACTTTGCCAGGAATTGGTCATTGCGTCTTTTATGGCATTATTGTTATTACGTGAACTACCCATTATCTGTCCTTTAAAACCATTATCTATCACATGTCCCATAGCCCAGTCCATTACAACTCGTACAGTAAGTCCTTTATATTTGAAAGAGTTGACAATACCTCCTACCTTATCCGGTCGGATATATCCCATGAATTTCATCTTCAGAACTGTTTTATAACCTCTTTTCATCTTCTCGTTCCAGCGTCTCTTTCATCATCCCATAGTGTTTCTTCACCGTATTCCGTGCCAGTCCGGTTCGTTTGGCGATGGTCGAGAACTCTGTGACCTCCGGGTGGAGGCGCATATAATCCCACAGCTTGCGCTGCTTCTTTGTCAATTTTGTCGGCGGGGCGATGCCCGCAAGCTGCTCCTTGAGATTTTTGCGTTCCTCGTTCATCTCCGTGATCAGCGCCTTGAGTTTTTCCTCGCACTCCTCGCGGGTGTGGGCGTAGACGTTGCGGGAATGTTGCGTTCCGTCCGGCCATATGGGAGAATAGCGTCCCTCAAACAGGTGGTCATTGAGTTCGCTGACGTAGCCGGTACCCGGTTTCCTTTTCTTCCCCACATAGGGCTGGAAGTCCACGATGCCTTTCCGCTCCGGCTCCGCTTCTTCCTGCGGTTCTGCTTTGCCGATGCTCCGGTCAATGCTGGCGGCAGCAGCGCGCTGCATATCGCCGGTGATGTGGGTGTAGATGTCCAGCGTTGTCACCGCAGACACATGCCCCAGCATGGCGGAGAAGGTTTTCACGTCCATGCCGTTCTCCAGCGCCAGCGTTGCGAAAGTGTGTCTGCCGGTGACGGTGTGCCTGCTGGGGCAAACGGTGGCCCTCACCGCATTGCTGGACACGGGCAACAGCCTGCGGGACACCGCCGGGGAACCGGTGCTGACGGCGGAGCTGTCCCGGTTTCCGCAGCTTGCGGCGGCCATTCAGCACCGTCCGCCGGCAGAGACCCTGCCTATGCTGCGCCAGCGCTTTCCAAAGCTGCGTCCCCAGCTTTTGCCGATGCGGACGGCGGCGGGAGGCGGGCTGCTGGTCAGCGTGAGCAGCAATTGGACGGAGATCGGCGGCGTTTGTTATCCAAATTTGCGGATCGCCCTGACGGATACAGAGTTGGGGGGCGGATATACCGCTTTATGGGGCGGGGAAGGGAGAAGAGATCATGAGAGAATGGCTGCGGCGGCTGCTGTGCCGTCTGGGATTGTGCCGGGAGCCGGAGCTGCATTATATCGGCGGCAGCGATACGCTTCCACCGCCGCTGAGCCGGGAGCGAG
>ERZ827104.3759-NODE-3759-length-10356-cov-4.060480_pt1 | contig 10356 bp, 9 predicted proteins | sample MGYA00519781_ERZ827104 | MGnify/ENA primary metagenome ERZ827104 (study PRJEB31778, sample SAMEA3449257) | human gut metagenome | biome: human gut; feature: human-associated habitat; material: faeces | place: United Kingdom | collected 2010/2012 ... | reverse complement strand
GCGGCATTCGGGCACCCGAAGGCATTTGCCTTATCAGAGGAAGGCTTTCAGTGGATTGGAGATTATGAGATTACTGTGGATGAGGTGCTTGGCGGCATTGCACCAAAGGCAAATAAAATGGAGCTGGCAAAGCAGATGTTACGGGAACTTGCAGAAACACAGAATGCGGTTTTGAGCAACGAAATCTTTGACCGGGCAGAAGAACTGGGAATTTCCAAACGAACACTGGAAAACGCAAAGAAAGAGCTGGGTATCCGGGCAAGAAAAATCAATAACGCTTGGTACTGGGAACTGGATAAGGTAAAGCAGGAATAGAGGAAGAACGCAACAATGCAGAGTATACAGAAATGCGGTCTTGAAGATTGCAAGGTTGCAAAAGATATAGACATTGCGTTGTTGCGGTCTTGCAGAAAGGATTGGTCGATTGAAATGAAGAATGTGCAGATTTCGCAGGAACTGTTCTTTTTGCTCGTGAGATATTTTCTCATAGGGCAGGAAGAAACGGAGCCGGAGATAGTTAAGGCATTGGAGAAAAAGATGGATGCCCTGGTAATGAGAGAGCTGTATACGCAGTATAAAACTGCACCGACAGAGGAAGAAAAGGAAAAGGCACGCAGGGAATATCTAGACAGGCGTGGTGTGCCGGACAGCTTCCGATGGTAATTTCCTTAGACGAATAAAACGGGAGCGTGGCACGCACCCGTAGGAAACGATTAAGGAAAAATGGTGCGGTGACAGCGATGACAATGTGACCGGAACGGGCACAACTGCCGCAGGCAGAAAAAGCTTCCGGCAGGACGCAAAACCCGATTTATCGGGTTGCATTTTTGATGGCGAAGCTGTCAAAAGTGCTTTTGCGTTACTTTCGACGAAAGTAACAAAGCCTGTGCCTATCGGCACTAAAAGATACAGATAAAAAGAGATGAGAGGTGGTTTTATTGGAGAGAACGATTAGCGGAATGATGGGGAAAGGCTCTGTGAATCACAATACAAGAGCATTTTCAGCAAAGAATGTAGATAAAGAAAGGAGCCGGGACAATGTGGAATTTTGTCACGAGGATATAAAGGCAGTGTATCATGAATTGTTTGACGAAGCTCTGGAACGGTACAATGCGAAGCAGAAACGCAGTGACCGGAAGATTGAAAACTATTATGAGAAAATCCGGCAGGGGAAGCAGGAGAAACTGTTTTACGAAGTGATTTTCCAGATAGGTAACAGAGATGACATGAATGCACGGAGTGAGGAGGGGCAGTTGGCAAAGCAGATACTTATTGACTTCATGACAGACTTTCAAAGCAGGAATCCGAATCTTCATGTATTCTCGGCACATCTGCACATGGATGAGGAAACACCGCATATTCATATTGATTTTGTTCCGGTCATTACCGGGAGTAAGCGAGGACTTGATACAAGGGTTTCGCTGAAAGGGGCATTGGCGGAGCAGGGATTTGAAGGCGGCACCAGAGGAGCAACAGAATGGAACCAGTGGATAGAATCAGAGAAAAAGGAACTTGCGGCAGTCATGGAACGATATGGTGTTGAATGGCTGCAGAAGGGTACGCACAATAAACATCTGTCGGTGCTGGATTATGAGAAGCAGGAGAGGGTAAAGGAAGTAGCAGAGCTAGATTCTCAGCTTGCACAATCAGAAATTGCATTGCAGACAGCAAGTAAAATGGTGGACAGTCAGCTTGCTCGTGCGGAAGAATTGGCAGAGATGGGAGATAAGTTTCAAAGACAGAACGAGGAAATTAAGGCAGATAATGCAGAACTGGAAAAAACGTATGTAGATACAAAGCAGAGTTATAACAGTTTGTTGGCAAAAAACAGTCAGTTGATTTTCGAGAATGAGGATTTGGAGCAGGAAAAGGAAAGGCGGTTGTCCGGCAACCGGGAATTAGAAAAGCAACAGCAGAAGCTTCAAAAAGAACTGGAAGCTATGGCAGGTTCTAAGGTCGCTCTGGAGCGTAATGTGAGAGCCTATGACGAGGAAAAACAATGGCAGCTTCCAGAGCCGGGAGTGATGCAGTCGGCGAAATCCTATCGTGAAAAGGTGGCATTACCATTGATTACAAGATTAAAGGAACTTGTAAAAAGCCTAACAATTAAGTGTGTGGGTCTGATGGAGCAGGTGAAGAAGCTGACTGCAAAGGTAAATCAGCAGGGAGAGGATATTGCATGGTATAAGAATAAAATCAAGGAGCAGAATAGCACAATGGAGCATTTGCAGGAGAAAGCGGAGGATTTGGAACGAGTGAAACAGTATGTCGGGGCTGACAAAATACAGGATATTATTGACAATGTGAAAGAAGCGGAACGGTTACAGGCAGAGCAGAAGCGATTGCAGAGAAGCTATCAGAACAGAATGAGCAGATAAGGAGATAGATGGATATGACGGATAAAATCAAAGAAACAGAAGTGTTGAGAAAGCACATCATTGGAGAAAACGGAATCCGTTACACTTTGGGAGAGGATGGTCTGTATTATCCAGATCTCCGGCTCCCGGAGGGAACGCATTATGAAATTGGCAGATACGGAAGAATGAGAGCAGAGTATCTGAAAGAGTACCATAGAGCATTGTATCTGGAATTGCTGTTGGATGGAAATTTAAATGAATATCTGCACCAGACGGACGAAGAATGTTATCAGATGATGGAGCGACTGGTGGAACAGATGAAAGCAAAGCAGGGAGTGACGGAGCAGTTGAAGTCGGAGAATCAAATGCAGTGGGTTGGAATGATGAACAATATCCGGCACTGTGCGGAAGAAGTGGTGTTGAAAGATATAGTGTATGTGTGATGTTGGGCAGTTTTCAGACTGCCCTTAATAATTTTGAATAGCAGAAACAAGAGCTAAATGATATAATACTGTTAAAAGTGGTGCGGAGGTAGACTATGAAAAAATTTCAATATATAGTTGTACTGTTGTTTGTGATAGTTCTTGGAACAGGATGTTCTAATGATGAAAAACAAGAAAATTTTTTATCAGAGACAGAGAATGAGATAGAAAATAAAGAAGATGGCGTAATTTATGAAGTGTATACGGGGAATTGGTCAAATGATGGAAGAACGCATGACCAGATTTTGTCAGAAGGTGGAGTAGAATTATCTTGTACAATTACAGAAAGTAATCGACTTACGGGTACGCTGTTTGCTCAACAGGAAATGACTGAACGCTTTGCTGTTGTTGAAGATATTAGTGGAGAGATAGAACAGAACGAGCTGCTTTTTGATTATGCTGATGATGGTTGGGGAAATAGTGGCACATTACATATGCAATTTAGAAATGATAGCATTTATGTAGAGATATTAAATTATTGTGAGGCAGATGGAGGAAGTGACTATGGTATTAGTGGTTATTATGAGTTGATAAGGGAAAATGAAGCGGAAAGTAGAGAAAAGGAGTTAGAAAATACGATTGACGAACGAAGTCAATATTATAGAGCCAGTGCATATTATTTGGAAATAGTTGATTATTGGGAAAATGTCAGAGAAGCCAGAGATGTATCAAATGTAAATGAACCACTATTTGCAACTAATAAGCAATACTATACAAAAGAGAACTTTGAAAATGAACCAAAATTAGTTATTCACTTGGCAAAAAATGAAATATATGCAAGGCATGGTTATATTTTTAAGAATGAAGATTTGTATAATTATTTTATGGGTTGTGTGTGGTATAATCCAACTTGTAAAGCAGAAGATTTTGATGATAGTGTGTTAAACGAGTACGAAAAAGCTAATCTTGAGATATTGGCATCAATGGATACCTATTAAAAGCGAGAGGAGTAATTTATGAAAAAGAGATGTGTTTTGTTTATACTGTGTATGATGTTTTTGGTTGGATGTTCAGAACAAAATGAAGAAATAAGAAATTCAGTAATAGAGGAGAGTACGGAAACAGAAAGCAGTCTAATTATTGAAGAAGAAACAGAGGAAAATAATGTCCAAATAGAACCAGTAGCACCTACGAAAGAAGAAGTTTTTGCTATGAGAGAAAAAGTATTGGACGGAATGACTGACGATGAGAAGGAAAGATTAACAGAGAATATTAAAGTTGCAAATCTTCAAATGGAACGAGCATATCTGAATGATGGCATCTTTGATAAACTAGAAGATAAAGACAGTCTTGCTTGGAATTATTTCGACCAGAAAGGTGATATTCAAGTTGGGTGGGCGTATGACAGTAATAAAATAACAGTCATGAATGAAGAAGGTATTACGGAAAGTGAATTTTATCAAAAGTATGGTAAACCCGTAATGGTTTATAATAGATTTGACGGAGCAAATTTTGTAAACTTGATTCAAGATATGCAGAAGTCAATTCATAATGAGGAACTGTACGCAGACCTTCAGAGATTGATAGATTTGACTAATTTGGCAACCGAAACTCACGAAATGGAATATGCAAATGATATATATAAAATTCTGCATGATATGGATTACTTCCTTTTGAGATATGGAATCGAAGATGTAGGGAAGTATACGCAGGATGGAGGCGTGGTAGCAAAGTATTATGGTGTACTTACTGTGTATCAGAATGAAGATAAGGGTGGATGGCAATAGTATATAATTGATAATAAAAGACAAATTGAATTTGTAAATAACTTACTGTTCATGGAGATGGGAATATGATAGTAGAAATAATTTTCTCAGATTATTATAGAACATTTTTATTATGTATACTTTCAATGGGAGTTACATTTTTTATACGGAAATTTAGTGTAAAAGAAGGAGTATTGGCATTAGTGATGTACGAATTTATTATGTTAATACCATTTGTTTGGATACTTATTGTAAGTGTAGTCTTTACTGAATTTAACTTTCAGCAAATAATAGAAATTGTTCAGTGGGAGCTAAAATGGATAATTTATTTTACAACGTGTACGGTGTTGCAATTCATAATGTACTACCTTTTTTGGAAAAGAAATGTAATATACAAAATAGGAACTTTACTCTTTTGTGTCACTGTTGTTGTTGTTCCTTTGTATGTGATTAATTTTAACTGAAACAGATAGAATGAATAATGAGAATTATAATATTATGAAACCAACAATCGTTCATAGATGCCATTAGAAGACAAGTTGTTTATGTGTACTTGGGATGTTATAGTTAACTTAAATAAATAATTTCTATGCGGTGCCAAAACGGTGCCAAGAAATCGAACAAATTGAAATACAGAATGCAAAAACAGCAGTTTTCTGCGAAATTTGCCACCAAAAAGCATAGAAAATACGAAGAAATACGGTATTCAAATAACGTGAGGGTGGTAGAACAGTAGGATCAGGACGTGTTGCTACAATCATTGAGTAATTAATAGAATTACACTAAATTTAAGGCTTCCAAGGTTTTCCTTGGGAGCCTTTTTGCGGTGTGCCGAGCATGGCACTAATCTTACTGGTGCAAGTCCAGTGGTGGCAATAGAGGTGGTAGATAGGAAATTATATAATCATATTGACAAGTGAGACCACAGGTGATAGTCTGTATATAAGACTACTGCATGTGGTCTGTTGGATTTAGGAGGATACACATATGGAAATTCAATTAGGTGTGATCGAGGCAAGATATGCAGATATGATTTGGGAGCATGAACCGGTTACTTCATCGGAACTGGTAAAGATGACGGCAGTGGAATTTAACTGGAAGCGCACAACTGCACACAATGTTTTGAGAAGATTGATTGATAAGGGATTGTTTCGGAATGAAAATGGACTGGTAACAGCCGTAATATCCAGAGAGGAATTTTATGCCAGACAGAGCAGACAGTATGTAGAAGACACCTTTGCGGGTTCTCTTCCGGCATTTATTGCAGCATTTACGCAGGATGCAAAACTGACACCGAAAGAAGCTGAGGCAATTCGTACGATGATTGACCAGGCGGAGGAAAAGTGAGTATGGGAGTAATTTTCTTAAATCTATTGAATATGAGCATCACAGCCAGTTGGTTGATTTTAGCAGTATTAGGTATTCGACTTTTATTCAGGAGAATACCTAAGTGGATTACCTGTTTATTATGGGGTGTGGTAGCAATCCGACTGATATTTCCGTTCTCCATAGAAAGTGTATTTAGTCTGCAACCAAGTGCAGAGCCTATCAGAACCAGTACCATGGTAGAGGGAGAACTGATACCTTATGTGCCGTCCGTAGACAGTAACATAGGTGTTGTAGAAAATACGATAAATCCCGCACTAGCAGAAACCTTTGCATATCAGGAAACCCAAAGCGTGGCTCCGCTACAAATAGTGACAGAAATCGCAGGGGGGCTTTGGTTATGCGGAATGGTGGTGCTTCTTATTTTGGCATTGGTGAGTATGATAAAATTGCGCCTATGTGTAAGGGAAGCTGTGCTATATAGAGAAAACATCTATATTTGTGATGCAGTAAAATCCCCTTTTATTTTGGGAATTATCAGACCCAGAATATACCTTTCCTCTTCACTATCAGAGGAAGAGATGGCATATATTATAGCGCATGAGAGTGCACATCTTAAAAGAAAAGATCACTTGTGGAAACCTTTTGGGTATTTGCTTCTTTGTATCTATTGGTTCAATCCTCTTTGCTGGGTTGCATACATTATGCTATGCAAGGATATTGAGCTTGCCTGTGATGAAAAGGTGATTCGTGATATGAACTTTGAGGATAAGAAAAAATATTCCAGAGTGCTATTGTCTTGTGCAACGCAGAGGCGATTAGTAATGATGTGTCCGTTGGCATTTGGAGAAGTGGGAGTAAAGGATAGAGTGAAGTTGGTGCTGAATTACAAAAAGCCATCCTTTTGGATTGTTTTGATATCCATGGCTGCCTGTGTAGTAGTGGCTGTATGCTTTTTGACAGAACCGAAAAGTGATTTTTCGATAGCAGACTACAAGGCAATCAGTTATAGAGAATATCAAAAATTGACAGGATATGACGCGGAATTCTATCATGCCTTATATTATATCGGGGAATTGCCCAAAACGGAATTATCAATCGTTTTTGAGGGAGACTATGATGAAGATTTAGCAGGGGCTGTTCTGGCTGAGGATGCGAAAGCAATAAGGATACAGGGGAGATTATCAGAGTTGTTTGGCGATGATACTAAACAATTAAGTGAGTCTGAACTCCTAAAAAAAATAAGTGAAAATTACGGAAATGTTATTTCCATAGATTATAGGGAAGGGGCGGGAACCGCATATTATGTGGGGGATTATTATGCACATATAGCAGTTGCAGCTGATACGGATGATAATAGGAATACGGTGTTTGAGATTGCAGTGGAAAATCAGACGAAAAACGAAAAAATATTTTCAGGCAGCAGTTCTTTTTGGCTTATCTGGGAAGAGGAGGAGCCAGTCAAAGAAAACGAAAATGTGGAAAACGCAAAAGATGACAATGGATACATATGGCTATCTGATACAGTGTTTATAAGTGAACTTGAGGACTTGGATGGCAATGGTACAAAAGAATATGTGGAGGTCGATCTAGGAGATGAATCAAACAACTTCTATTCCCATTTCAAGTTTTATTGGAATGGTGAGATGATTTATGAGTATGAGGATCCTTGTAGAATTGCCCCATGCGTAGCAGAATATGTAGACTTGGATCATGATGGGGAAAAAGAAATTTTCTTTTCATTTGCTCCAAGAGTAAATTCCATGCCACTGGAGGAATATATCGTATTAAAGCAGTACAATTCAAGTTGGAAACCGCTGGAGATGATTCATGGCGAAACGATGATGGATAATGCATTTCCATTGTCTGTTACAAAGGGAGACACCAAGTGGCAGGCTGTGATATCCTGTGAAAATTTGGATGAATCAGTTACTTTCGATGTAGAATCACATTATTTAGATTTGAAAAGAGAATTTCTTTCAGACAACGGGGAAGAAACGGAATTTACCAGTCAGTTGGTTGAGTGGTATGAAACAGAATTTGTAGATTACCCTTCGGGAGAAATCTGTGGGAATGTGTCAGCGTGGGGAATTTGGAATATAGAAGTAGGAGAATATGAAGGAAAAACCTGCCTGATTGCAACACATGGGATTCAGTGTTATGATAAGTTTGATTTTTGGGGAGAGGCAGATGTCTACTTTGATTATGATGAAAAAGGAAATACAAGATTTTTGAGCATCCGGTTTAGACCACAGTACCAGTATTTGGATCAAAATAAAGAAGCCGAAGAGAGAATTTATGAAGGTGAGACGCCCGGCGTATCTTATGGTGATATTGCGGAAAGATATTATACTGTAGGTCAATATATGAAAGAGGTAAAGGATGTATCAAAGGCTATGGCCGCAGCAGGGGATTCGTATATATGTGATGAGTACCTAAATGCGATGGGAAGCCCGGAGGCTGAATCTGTATATGTATTGCATGATTTAAATAATGACGGTATAGAGGAATTTTTTATAGGTCTTAAATTTAATTATGATATACCTTACTATGTAATTTATGATGTATATACGTGGAAAGACGGAAGAGCGTATCAGTTAATGAGAGGTATTGGATATCGTAATGGCTCGTGTAAGATATGTGAAAATGGAGTAATAGAGGATAATTATTCAGGGTCGGCATGGGACGGGCAAACATTATACCATATTTTACCTGAGGGAGGAATTGAACTTGAGACAATAGACAGTGTTTCTTCAAGGCGAGACGGCACAGTTCAATCCTATTATCACTGGAATGAATTGATAGATGAAAATTCGCTACAAACGATATTGGAGCAATATCAACCGGAGTCTGTCACATATGTCGATTGTAATAGGGAGACAATTGAGCAACTACGTCTGAGTGGAATAAGAAAATAACTTACCGATTGACTTATAACTGATATTAAGGACAAGATGCATATTAGCTGATCAGGAGCAAGTATTCCGGTGCCAAAACGGTGCCACGAAACCATGCAAATAAAAATAGACCATGTAAAATCAACGAAACTATGCAGATTTCAGCCATAAAAAGCATAGAAAATATGTTGAAAAACGCTATTCAGATAACGTGAGGGTGGTAGAACCGTTGGTTCCGGCCGTGTTGCTACCATCATCGAGTAATCTTTGATCGATAGTATATAGCTTTTATTCTGGGGAAGTACTTGTACTTCCCCAGTTTTTTTAACACTAACTCAGAACACTATCTCTAACAGTAATTCAGAACAGCAACTCAAAACAATAATTCAAAATATTAATTCAAAGATCAGTTTTTCTTTTAACCATTTAATGACACAGCTCTGTGTCGGATATTTCAAGATATTTATTTCAATTATTACTTTAATAACATTATTTTTTTAGAGGTTAGTTTGTGAAAATTATACATGTATAGGAAATATATGAGGAGCAACGTGTAAAATACATGCGAGGGAGGGGAGAATTATGGATTAGGTATGTGCCAGAAGCAAAGGAATACATGCGAAATAAGGAAAAAGATGAAATAGGTATGTGCCAGAGGCAAGAGAATACATGCGGAAACAGAAAAAAGATGAAATAGGTATGTGCCAGAGGCAAGAGAATACATGCGAGAAAGAGAAAAATACAGATTAAATGAAAAGCAATAAATGAAAAAAATGTACAACGGGAGGAAAAGGCTATAAAGGACTTTCTATATGAACAATTGCTAAAAAGAGAACATTGGCTAAGGGATTTGAAACAAAATTTGGAAACGAGTATACAGAATGCACCTTTAGGCAATCTGAAAATAATTAACTGCAGAGGAGTTGAGCAATATTATTTGGACTCTGCTGAAACTAGAACATCCTATCCAAATGGAAAATATCTGCGAAAATCTGATTTTGAATTGGCAGGTAAGCTTGCACAACGAAATTATGATGAAAAATTGCTGTCAGAGGTAGAAAAGCAATTAAAGAATATACAAAATATTATTAAAAAATATGGAAAACAAGAAATAGTACAGGTAGAAGAACTATATAGTGTCTATGACAGAATGAGTCCATCCAGGAAAAAAATGGTGGATTCGAGGATAATGTCGGATAAGGAATATGTGAATCAGTGGTCAGCACAAATATATTCAGGTAAAGATTTTGCAGAAGGACAGGCGGAAATCTACACAGAAAAGAAAGAAAGAGTCAGATCAAAGTCAGAAAAGATCATTGCAGATATGTTGTACCATAAAAATATCCCATACAAGTATGAATGCCCTGTAACCCTAAAGGGATTGGGAACGATATATCCGGATTTTACCTGCCTGCGGTTAACAGATCGAAAAACGATTTTATGGGAGCATTTGGGAATGATGACAGATCCGATTTATTGTCAGAAAGCTATGAAAAAAATAGACATTTACGCCAAGAATGGGTTTATACAAGGTAGAGACATTATATATACATTTGAATCAGAAAAATACAGTCTAAACACAATGAGT
>ERZ827104.3758-NODE-3758-length-10358-cov-3.745705_pt1 | contig 10358 bp, 9 predicted proteins | sample MGYA00519781_ERZ827104 | MGnify/ENA primary metagenome ERZ827104 (study PRJEB31778, sample SAMEA3449257) | human gut metagenome | biome: human gut; feature: human-associated habitat; material: faeces | place: United Kingdom | collected 2010/2012 ... | reverse complement strand
AGAAAGTAAATAAAATTTATTTGAAAAAGATTGAGGATAGTGAAATAATAAAAGTTGATACAGTTGAAAATAAAATGATAGACTTTTATGATTTGTCTCAAGGAACTAGAAAATTCTTAATGTTTATGTATAGTGTAATTAGGGTAATACAAAATGAAGGTATTCTAATATGTGATGAAATAGAAAATTCTTTGCATATAGATTTAGTAAGGTTTATTTTAAAAATGTTTAAAATAGATAATAATGCATCTCAAATAATATATACTGCTAATACTGAAAGTGCAATGGATGAGAAAATAATAAGAAAAGACCAAATAAATATTATTGAAAGAGAAAATGGAATATTAAAGATAATAGATATAGGTGAATAAAATACTATTTAAAGAGTTAAGGATTATACTGTAAATGAGCTTCTGTAATGTATATTTAATGTAGTAAATTACAGAAGTTATTAATATATTTAAGGAAAATATGTATTAAATATATAAAAATAAATTAAAATGGTATAATGGGCTTAAAATAAAGGAAAATGAAATAATTATGGATTAAAAATTAAAAAAATAATGGGAAAGAGAGTTTTATGTTAATGGGGGAGAAAAATGTGTAAGATTAATGATCAAGTGATTAGTATATTAAATGATATAATTTACACTCATAATCTTGATCCAAGTAAATATAAAGAGGTAGAGTGGAGAGAGTTATTTGAAAGTGCTGAAAAGAAAGGTTTATTACCTATAATATTTAGGGAAGTAAGTAATAGTAAAATTTTAAGTACTATTGATAAAACTATTATAAATGAATTTAAAAATAAAAGTGTAATTATAGAAAAAGAACTTAAAAAAGTATATGCTTGTAGTAAATGAACTTAAAAAAACAAATATTAAATTTATGCTTACAGGAAGTTTAATTAGTAGAGAATTATATTTAAGGCCTGAAACTAGAAGTGTAGAGAATGTAGATATATTGATTAGCGAAAATGACCTAAATAATGTGGACAATATTCTTCAGTCATTAGGGTATGTAAAATTTCCACAGGAAGTAAATAAGAAGGATGTAATATTTGTAAATAAAAATATGTCAATTAGAGTTAGATGGACACTAATTAATGATTCGTTTATTGAGGTGAAAAAATTATTATTTAAAGAAGGATTATTAAAAGAGTCTAGGGAAATGGAATTCGAAAATATGAATATTTTAGTAACCTCTTTAGAAGATACATTAATTAATTTATGTTTAGATATGTCAGAACAGGTTTATCACGATGAATTGGATTTGAGGGAAATACTGGATTTAGTATTATTGGTTGAAAAATATGAATCTAAAATTGATTGGAAAAGCTTTTTAGATAAATCAAAAAGGTGTGGGATTTATAGATTTGTTATAGCCATATTTACAATAGGAAATAAAATGTTTAATAAACAAGCAAGAAAAAGTAGAAGATAAATATATAGAGTTATTAATAGATGAATTAACAAGTGAAGTAGTTGATAGTAATGAGAATAATTATTTTAGCCATAAGTTACAAAATAATATATTAAATAGGACTATTAATAAAATAAAAGAAGTTTTTAAAAATTTAATTTCTAATAAAAGTGATAGTGGAAGTTATAACTATAGAGATGAATTATTAAAAGAATTAGGAAAGATCAACAAACCAATCTTATTAAAGCGAGGACTTGCAGCAACGATCGAAGAATGGTTAATGAGTGCAGAATACATTATGGCAGGTGGAAATGAAAATGTAATCCTTTGTGAGAGAGGAATCCGAACATACGAAACAGCCATGAGAAATACGTTAGATCTTTCTGCAATCCCTATGATCAAGAAGAAATCCCATCTTCCAGTCATGGTAGATCCATCTCATGCAACAGGAATCAGAGATATGGTAGAGCCAATGGCATTAGCAGCGATCGCAGCTGGGGCCGATGGATTAATGGTAGAAGTTCATAATGATCCAGCCAAAGCATTATGTGATGGACCACAATCATTAAAACCAGCCAAATTTGAACAATTGATGAAAGAATTAAAACCAATTGCTGATGCTGTTGGTAAAGAAATTTAAGGTGACTGAGATGGAAATGATCGTTAATTTAAAGGAACATAGTTATCCTATTTATATAGAAAAAAATATTTTAAAGATATCAACAAAGTTATTTCTAGACCAGGGTTATGATAACACAACTATTCGACAAATTGCAGAAGCCTCAGGTATAGGTCGAGGTCATTTATATTATTACTTCAGAAAAAAAGAGGATATACTTATTCATATCTTTAAGCAAATACTCAATAAGATATACAATGACGTCATAGAAAGTAGTGATGATAAAACAGAAGTATTATTAAGTTATGCCATGATTCAATGTATTTTTACTTATACTCTTGTTTTTAATGAAAAATTATTTAGAATATATCTTCAAGGGTCTAAGATTGAAATTGTAAGAAGAGCAGCTCAAAATATTTTAGTTGAGCTATGCAAAAAAAAATCTAAATCTATGAAATACGACATAAAAGAAAAAGACATATACTTTAGCATAATCATTGGATATGCCGGTGAGTGTGAATTGTTAAAAAGATTTTACAATGGAGAGGAAAACTTCGATATAGACTCAATTATAAAAAGTATCATTTCCACTAGATTACTCTTGCTAAATATTATTAATCATCAGGAAGTTGAAAGTATTGTAAACCAGGCAATGATTGAAGCTAAAAAATTTGATTATAATAATATAATTGAAAAAATTCATTGTTTTGATTTTTAGATTAATAATAAAAACTATTCATTTTTTATCACTTTAATCTTATTTAAAATTTTTCCAAAAACAGTTGACACAAATTTGGGCGCGCCCTATAATCTTGTTATAAAAAATTGGGCACGCCTAAAAACGTTCCTATTTTGGAGGGGTAAATATGGGAAAAATAGCAGAAAAAATAGTAAAACATAACAAGTTCATTTTACTATTAGCAGTAATTCTTTTAGTTCCATCTGTATTTGGTTATCTAAATACAGGTATAAACTATGATATATTGAGTTACTTGCCAGAAGATCTATCTTCAATGAAAGCAGAAAAGATATTAACAGACGATTTTGATTGTGGAGCTTTATCTATGCTTATACTCGAAAACATGGATAATAAAGACATTACTTCAATCAAAGAAAAAGTTAAAGATTTGGATGGAGTTAAAGAAGTTTTGTGGATTGATGATTTAGTTGATTTATCAATTCCAAAAGAGATTTTACCAAAAGATCTTACTGATTTTTTCTATAGTGGTGATAATTCCACTATGCTTTTAATCAAATTTGCAGAAGGTACTGGTGCTGAAAAAAGTTTAAATGCTGTTGAATCTATCAGAAAAATAGCATCAAAACAAGCCTTTCTTAGTGGTATGAGTGGTATGCTTGAAGACACAAAAAATCTATTAGATACTGAAATGCCAATATATATATTAATCGCAGCCATCTCAATATTAATTATTCTAGAATGTACAGTTGAATCTACTGTTATACCTTTCATTTTCTTATTAAGCTTAGGCATTGCAATCATATATAACTTTGGTTCAAATATATTCTTAGGCCAAATATCTTATTTAACAAAAGCTTTAGCAGCTGTATTGCAGCTTGCAGTTACAATAGACTATTCTATATTCTTATTACACAGATATGAAGAAGAAAAAGAATTATCACCAGATGATAATAATACAGCCATGGCAAAAGCTATTAAAAATACTGTCACATCTGTATTTGGTAGTTCAACAACTACGTTTGCAGGATTTTTAGCTTTATGTGTTATGGAGTTAGGATTAGGTCGTGATATGGGGATAGTAATGGCAAAAGGTGTTGTCATTGGTGTATTATGTACCGTTACTATATTACCTTCTTTAATGCTAATATTCGATAAACAAATTTCAAAATATAAACATAAAACAATTTTACCTAAGTTTAACAAAGTATCTTCTTTAATTGTCAAACATTACAAAAAATTTGTTGTTGCATTTGTAGTTATTCTTATACCTGGTTACTTTGGATATACTCATGCAAAACAATACTATAACTTAACAGATACTTTGCCAGATTCTTTTGATTCTATAATTTCAACAAACAAAATGAGAGATGACTACAATATGGAAAGTACAAATTTCATATTAATAAAAGATAGCTTAAAATCAGAAAATGTAAATAAAATGATTAAAGAAATCGAAAATTTAGATGGTATAACATCTGTTGTAGGCCTTGAAAAATATCTTGGTCCACGAATTGATCAGGACTTCCTACCATCAAATTTAACTAGTGCAGTAAAATCTGGAGGCTATGAACAAATAATAGTTAATTCAGAATATAAATCTGCCAGTGATGAATGTAATAGACAATTAGAAAAAATAAATGCAATTGTCCAAAAATACGATAAAGATGGCTTAGTAAGTGGTGAAGCACCTTTAACTTATGATTTAATAAAAATCGCAAATAGTGACTTTGCCAAGGTAAATGTAGTTTCCATAATTGCCATATTTATTATAATTATGATTGTATTTAAATCAATATCTCTACCAGTTATATTAGTAGCAGTTATAGAATGTGCAATATTTGTAAATTTAGGTATCCCTTACTATACAGGAACTGTTGAACCATTTATAGCTTCCATAACTTTAGGTACTATACAACTTGGTGCAACTGTTGACTATGCAATATTGCTTACTTCTAGATTCAAAGAAGAACGAAATAAAGGATTTAATAAAACAAAAGCTATGACTATTGCTATAAAAAATAGTGCACCTTCAATATTGACAAGTGCCTTTAGTTTCTTTGCATCAACTGTTGGTGTTGGACTTTACTCTCAACTTGAAATTATAAGTGCTCTTTGTACATTAATGGCACGTGGTGCTTTGATAAGTATGATTATGATTATATTTATATTACCAGCAATTTTATTATTATTTGAAAAAGTAATAATTAAAACTTCAAAAGGTTTTATTGAACCTAAAAAAGATAATGAACAAGGAAATCCTGTATTTGCAGGAAATAATTAATTTATTTCATAATAGGGGGCTAAAAAATGAATAATAAAGAAATAAAAAATAAATCTGTTGCTCTTGCAACTATAGTATTAATGCTTGGTAACTCTTCTTGTGTATTTGCTGATAATAATATAAGTAAAGATGAAACTGTATATTCAATTTTAGATGAAAACGGTAATGTAAATAGAAATATTGTTTCTGCTTGGATAAATAGCTCATCTTCTCTTGGTACTATACATGACGTTAGTACATTAAGTAATATAAAAAATGTAAAAGGTGATGAAAAACCAGAAATTGATGGGGATAAATTAACTTGGGATATATCTGAAGATGATTTATATTATCAAGGTGAAACTAATAAAAGCTTGCCAATTTCTGTGAATATAAAATATGAATTAAACGGTCAAGAAGTAAGTCCAAAAGATATCCAGGGTAAAACAGGTAAATTTAAAATCACTTTATCTTTAAAAAATAATGAAAGTCGTGAAGTAAAAATAGGTAACAAAAATAGAACTATTTATGTTCCTTTTATAACTGCTTCTGAAATTATTTTAAATAGAGATAATTTTAAAGATATAAAAACAAGTACAGGAGCTTTATTAGATGAAGGAAATAACTCTGCCATTACTTTTGTATCCATACCAGGATTTAAAGAATCTCTTGATTTAGATAGCCAATATTCTAACTATCTAAATTTAAAAGATGAAGTTGTTATTGAAGGTAATACTACAGGATTTAAAACTCCTACTATCATGGTGGCTGCTACAAGTGATGTTTCTAAATATTTAGAAGATATTGATGAAGACACTAGTTTTAATGATTTAAAAAGTTCTTTAGACAAATTACAAGAAAGCGGTAAAACTTTAGTAGATGGTGCTAAACAAGTTAGCGATGGTGCTTCTACATTAAATACTAATTATAAAAAATTTAATGATGGTGTTAAAACTTTGGATTCAGGTATTGATACTTTAAATAAAGGTGCTTCTCAATTACTTACTAAGTTACCTCAATTAGATAATGGGGCTGCATCTTTAAGTAGTGGACTTGGTACTTTAAGTTCTTCTTCTAAGCAACTTAGTGACGGAGCTAAACAAGTTAATGATGGCGCTTCTTCTTTATACAATGGTCTTGGTACTTTAAGTTCTTCTTCTAAACAACTTAGTAATGGTGCTAAACAAGTTGATGATGGTGCTTCTTCTTTATACAGTGGACTTGGTACTTTAAGTTCTTCTTCTAAGCAACTTAGTGACGGAGCTAAACAAGTTAATGATGGCGCTTCTTCTTTATACAATGGTCTTGGTACTTTAAGTTCTTCTTCTAAACAACTTAGCGACGGGGCTAAACAAGTTAGTGATGGAGCTAGTAAATTAAATGATAATTACTCTACTTTAGATAGTGGAATAAATTCAGCTTATGAAGGTTCTAAAAAATTAGAATCTGGAGCAAAAGAATTAGAAAATGGCACAAAAGAATTAGAATCTAAACTATCAAGTGGTAATGAAGGCTTAAATAATTTAATAGACTCTACAAAAAATATAAAATCTCTTGCATCTAATCTTCGTAGTATTGCAGATAGCTTAGAAAATACAAATAGTAGTACAAATTCCAATGTAGATGTTTCTGCTCTTGCAAAAAAAGCTAGAGAAGATGGAGATGAAGACTTAGCTAAACAAATTGAAAATTTAAATACAAAATCAAATTCATCCAATGATTATTCAGGTGTTGCAAATAAATTAAGAACTATTGCTGGTACTCTTGATAAAATAGCAGATGGACAATCAAGTGGATTGAATAATTTAGCTACTGGAATAAATGCAGCTATGGGAGGTTTACAAAAGCTTTCTAAAGGTGCATCTGACTTAAAAAATGGCTTAAGTAATTTAACAAATGGATTGTCTAAAGTAAAAGATGGATCTAATTCAGTTGCAAGTGGATTAAATACTTTGGCTAATGGCTCTTCTTCTTTAGCTGATGGTTCTGCTCAACTTTCTAAGGGGGCTGCTTCTGCTTTTGACGGCTCTAAATCTTTAAAAAGCGGTACTTCTTCTTTAGCTAATGGTTCTACTCAACTTTCTAAAGGGGCTGCTTCTGCTTTTGACGGCTCTAAATCTTTAAAAAGCGGTACTTCTTCTTTAGCTAATGGTTCTGCTCAACTTTCTAAAGGTGCTGCTTCTGCCTTTGATGGTAGCAAAACTTTAAAAAGTGGTACTTCTGCTTTAGTATCTGGTGGAAATCAACTAGCTTCAGGTGTATCATCATTAAAATCTGGTTCTAGTGAACTTAGCAGTAACTCTGATAAAATATTAAATGGTATAAGTACTTTAGCTAATGGATCTAATAAGTTATATGAAGGAACTCAAAAACTTCAAAGTGAAGGCTTAGATAAATTAACAAACGAAGGAAATACATTAATAAGCTCTCTTGATAATGCTATGGAAGTAAAAGATAAATTAATAGATGCTGCTGATAGTTATAATAACTTTACTGGATTAGATAAGAGCATGGATGGTAGCGTTAAATTTGTTATGAAAGTTAGCTCAGATGATTCTGACAATAATTCTACTAAAGAGAAAACTACAAATACTCAAAATGATAAATCTGATAACGATAAAAAGTCAAGCTCAAAATTTATAACATGGTTAAAGGGCTTGTTTAATAAATAATATCATATTTACCTCATTTTAAAGGGAGAAGAATACTGATTATGTTTCTTCTCCCTTTATTTCAAAGTATTTAATTAATAAAATGATTTTACTTTTTCTAAACCTTTTTCATTCATTATTTCAACTGTTTCAGCTTCAATAATCAAATTATTATTTTTATTTTTTAACTTTCCTATAACCTTTATCCAATCATCTTTTTTAGGTAATTTTTTATCATAAGAAAATTCTAAACCACATTTTCCCTCTACAATTTCATTTTCTTCATGGCTATGATTATCTTCATGTTCTTCATAATCATTACTATCTACTTCCATATCTGACCATCTATAAACATAAAAATATTCTTTATCATTTTTGTCTTTTTCAACAGTAAATAATCCTTCTATTTCTATGGTTTTTCCTATGTATTTTGATGAATCCAAATAAATATCATTTATATAATCTACATAAACATCTTCCATTACTTTAATTGTCTCATCTGAGTTTTCAACTTTTTGACTATTATCTACTTCTTTTTGAGTGCATCCGACTATTGCCACTAATGAACATATACTAATTAGCATAACTTTAAAAAATTTCTTCAATCTCTTTTCCTCCGAAATTATTCATATTGTTTTTTATATTATCACGAGAAAAAAAGTGTGTCAAATAGTGAATTTTAGTCTTCATCTGTTATTTCTACTTGTGATAAACTCTCCTTTTGAATTGTTTTTTGACTATATATCTCACTAATAAAAGTAGATCCTAAAATTAATATTCCTCCCATAATTTGAAGAAAACTCATTCTTTCGTTTAATAATATTGATGACATTATAATAGCAGAAATGGGATCCACATAAGAATAAATAGCCACTGTCTGACTTGATAGTCTTTGAATTACTGTAAAATATATTAAATAAGCAATTCCAGTATGGACTATACCTAATATAAGCAATAAACTTATAGATATTATATTAGCAGAAAATTTTATACCATCAGTTAATAAAACATACGGAATTAAAAAAATCCCTGCTATTAACAATTGAACAATAGAACTATCACTGCCTGATATATCTTTTAAAAACTTATTTAAAATTATTACACTAGCATATAAGCATGCTGCTCCTAATCCGCATAAAATTCCTATTATATTTCCACCTGATATATTTCCGTTTTCTATGCCAACTATACATAACATACCTATCATAGCTGCAATAATACATATAACCTTGATTAAATTTAATTTTTCCTTCAATAAAATTGGTGATAAAAACATAACTATAATAGGTGATAAATAGTAACAAATCGTTGCTATAGAAATTGTAGTGTAATTATATGCTTGAAATAAAAAAATCCAATTAAAACCTAAGCAAACTCCACAACATATAAGTATTATTATATTATCTTTTATTTTTTCCTTGGATAAGTTTTTATGAGAAATTAAACTAAAAATAATTAAAACAATACTCCCCACTACAGCTCTTGATAAAGCAATTTGACTAGAAGTAAAATCAATATATCTTACAAATATACCCATGCTTCCCCAAATTAACATGGCAAATATAAGTCCTAATTTATCTTTTTTCATATACTCACCCCTACTAATTTATTCATTATAAATAGATTCTATATACTGAGCTACAATTTTTGATAAAAGTATTTTTTTATTATTATAAGAATGGTCTGCATGTATAAGTATTTCTTTTACATTTTCTTTGCTATATTTATAAATTTCTTTCATTAAAGGCTCATGATGAAGCTTATTTGGTCCAACTGTATCTCCAATGGCAGCTATAATCAATATTTTTTCTTTTGATAATTCTTCTGCTTTATTTTTTAGTTTCCATTCTTCACCATAGTTCATAGTTTCTTCAATTAAAGCCTTTGCATCTGTTCCTGATAACGGATGTAATGCATTAGAAAACATCTCCATGCCATCTTTTAATTCATTTTTATCTACTTTCATAATACATCCTTTTAGGCCAAAATCATAAGGACTTATGGCTACTGATGCTTTTATTCTTTTATCCATACAGTGGGTTAAAGTTAAAAATCCTCCCATGCTATGACCTACTAAGTATATATTATCTTTATCAATGTTATAAGTTTTAACTATTTTTTTATCATTTACAAAATCTATAATATTTTTAGCATCTTCTATACAATTTTTAAAAGAAAAACTTCCTCCAACTCCCCAAGAACCTCTATAGTGAAAAATCAAAACATTTAAGCCACATCTTCTAAGGCTTTGAGCTAAATCATGATTATCTTCATATCCAGGAAATCCATGAAATAATATTACTGTGGGATTTGGTCCTTTATTTCCTGGAGTTAACATAGCTCCTATTAATTCTTCCTCTCCACTTTTTATTTTTAATTCATATAAACTTGGAAACTCTTCACATCCCAATTCTATTTCTGGATCAATAAAAATTTTACTGCTATCCATTTTCTCAACCCCTTTAATATAAAATCTATTATTTAAATTATAGCTAAGGAAAATAAAAATTTGTGAAATATTATTTTTTAATAAATTTTTTATTTTTAGGACATCTCCCCACCTTTTCACTATATAATATTATATAGAACAATCTAAATTTTTTATTAAAGAGGACGATTTTTATGAGAAGATTTAAAAAGAACAATAATTTAGCTAAGGTATTTTATAGTGTATTTGGCTCACTACCTTTATTAGTAACGCTTTAT
>ERZ827104.3754-NODE-3754-length-10368-cov-2.884321_pt1 | contig 10368 bp, 15 predicted proteins | sample MGYA00519781_ERZ827104 | MGnify/ENA primary metagenome ERZ827104 (study PRJEB31778, sample SAMEA3449257) | human gut metagenome | biome: human gut; feature: human-associated habitat; material: faeces | place: United Kingdom | collected 2010/2012 ... | reverse complement strand
TAACGAGTTTTCGAATAAAGAGGGCGACATCGTCACCGGTACTATCCAGCGTATCGAAAATAAAAATTACTATATTGATTTAGGTAAAATCGAGGCTGTTTTGACCCCTGCCGAGCAAATAGCCGGCGAGGAGTACAAAGTATTTGACCGTATTCGCACCTACATCGTCGAGGTCAAAAAATCCTCCAAAGGGCCGCAAATCATGGTCAGCCGCACGCACCCCGGATTATTGAAGCGCTTGTTTGAGTTAGAGGTGCCTGAGATCCAAGACGGTACCGTAGAAATCAAATCTGTGGCGCGTGAAGCGGGAGCCCGCAGCAAAATTGCCGTTTACTCGGCAAACAGCGACGTCGACTGCGTCGGTGCTTGCGTAGGACCGAAAGGCACGCGCGTGCAAGCGATTGTCAACGAGCTCCGCGGCGAAAAAATCGATATCGTCGAGTGGAGCAAAAATCCCGAGGATTACATCGCCAGCGCCTTAAGCCCGTCCAAAGTAGTGGATGTCGCTGTTTTTGAAAATGAGAAAAAAGCCCGCGTCATCGTACCTGATTACCAGTTAAGTCTGGCTATCGGCAAAGAAGGGCAAAACGCTCGTTTAGCCGCGAAATTAACCGGCTGGAAAATCGACATTAAAAGCGAAAGTCAGGCGCAGACTGCCGGTATCGAGTACGGTCATACTGATGAGTATGATGACGAGTATGATAATTATACTTACGGCGAAAACTATGATAGCGGCTATGATTATGACGACGAGTACGGCTATGACGAAGAGTATGATGATTACGATGAGGAATACTCGGGCTCTTATGCCGAAGACTACGGCGAATATAACGACGATTACGATAACGAATACGACGAAGCAGAGCCGGACGAGGAGTATGGAGAGGAAGAGGACAGATAAGGAGGTAAGCTATGGTAAAAAAAATTCCGCAGAGGATGTGTTTGGGCTGTCAGGAGCGGAAAAACAAAAAAGAGCTGATCCGCATTGTCCGTTCGCCTGAGGGCGATATTTCGATTGACACCATGAACCGTATGGCATACCTCAAACGCGAGAAGGAAGACAACGGCATGGCGTGGAACGATGCAGCATCCGCAGCATTCCATGAAGTAATCAACCAGCAGTAAATAAGGAGTGTATACATCATGACTATCAATACCAATATTAAGATCAGCCCGGGCAATTCCAAGATGGGAGCAATCCCGTCCGTCAGCCTGCCGGCCATTAAGACCTGCCGCGACTGCAAGTGCAAAGAGAAGTGCTACGCAGCCAAGCTGGAGCGTCTGAGACCGACCGTAAGAAACGCTTATCAGCATAACCTCGAGGTGCTCCAGAGCAATCCTGAGACATTCTGGCGTGAAGTAGAGGCAACCGTAATGCTTAACCGGTACTTCCGGTTTCACGTCAGCGGCGACATTCCGAGCAAGGATTATCTGCTCCACATGATCGGTATCGCCGAGCGCAATCGGCATTGCGAGATCCTGTGCTTCACCAAGCGATATGGTTTTGTAAACGCTGTCCTGAGTGACGGCAAGCATATCCCCGACAATTTACATCTTATTCTTTCCGGCTGGGTTGACCTTGAAATGGTCAATCCTTTTTCTTTGCCCGAAGCGCACGTTCGCTTCAAGGATGGCACGACGACCGCAAGAGCAGACGCAAAGCCGTGCAACGGCAACTGTGCAGAGTGTGCAATGACTGACACCGGCTGTTGGACGCTGAAGCGCGGCGAGCAGGTTGTGTTCAACGAACATTAAAACGACCGAATGAAAACAACAAATCCGACCGATTGGAGGAATCAAAATGAAAAAAATCTATGTTCTGCGCCACTGGTACGATAATGAAGATAATTCCGGCGGTGAAGTAATTGCCGCCAGTGAGAACCTGCACACATTGAACAGCATCATGCGTGACAGCGTAAAGCGCAGCGGTGTTCTGGATGAGGAGGAAATCGAGTGGGACGAGGACGAAACCGAGTTCCTGACCGACGATCCCAACCAGATGTATGTCTGTTACTCTTTTTATTGCAGTCCCTGCAATTACGCAAAAGCCGTGTGGGAAATCACCGAAGTCGAAGTGAAATAAGGAGGAAACGACATGAAAAAGATTTTCAAATGCACCGAATGCAGCAAGCCATTCACGCTTGACGATTGCGAGCTTCCCGAGCCGCGCACCATCAACGACGACACGAAGCATGAAAGGATTGTCTGCGACACTTGTTTTGATAATATGTGGGATAACGATGACCTCACTCATTGTGATAACTGCGGAATCTGGTTTGAGAACAAGCTCATTCATGAGGAAATCATCGGCGACCATTGTTTTGCTCCGTGTCCGAAGTGTGACCGCGATATCATCGACGGCATGACTCGAGAAGAGCTCCTCGACGAAGAGAACCCGAGCTTCGCAGCCACTTTTGCCTACGATGACGGCGACAATGCCACTTATCTCTTCCCGACGGAAGAAAAGCGCATCGTGTTTATCGACCAGAGGATTAGAGACCTAAAGGAAGACGGCGTTTACCTTGGTTCGGCCAGCATCCATCCCGATGAAATCATTGTCATCACCGAGGACGCAAACAAGGAAAAGCACCGCATGCAGATCATCAAGAGTAACATTTATCGATAAGGAGAATATTTATGAACGACAGAGACATTCGCCGCGGCGACATTTTTTACATCAAGAACGACGACAACGCAGTAGGCTTCGAGCAGAAGAAAACCCGACCGGCCATCATTGTATCCAACAACGCCAACAATCGCGCTTCCGGCGTGGTAGAGATCGTGTATCTTACCACTTCGCAGAAGCACCGTCCGCTTCCGACCCACATTCGAGTTCGCGGTTATGTTCCGTCCATCGCTCTCTGTGAGCAGGTTGTGACGGTCGATGTGAGCCGCCTGATGGAACGAATCGGCTGCTGCAGCTACGATGAAATGGAAGCGGTCAATTGCGGACTGGCGGTTTCGCTCGGCTTAAAGAGCGTAAATAGTTACTCATATCAGCAGGTTAGAAGTGAAAAGCCGTGGTTATTTGCCAAATAAATTGTTCACAAATTATTAACAGGTTTCCGCGTCCTTTTTTCGGGTCAGACGTATAGTAGATAGTATAGGGAAAAAACTCGGAGGACAAAGAAAATGAAAGAAAATACCAACCGAGTGAGCGACTTTCCGTTCATTCGCTTTCCGGCAGCACTGGTCAAGCTGCCCTGTTTCAAATCACTTTCCGCTGACGCCAAGCTCCTGTACGCCTTAATTGTAGACCGCTTTAACCTCTCTATCGCGAACAAATGGAAAGATGAAAATGGTACGCCGTATGTCTACTTTTCAATTGACTCGGTGATGGAAAGCGTAGGCTGTGCAAAGGCAAAAGCGGTCAAGCTGATGGATACGCTCGAAGATTGGGGTCTCATTCGCAGAGCAAAACAAGGGCTCGGCAAGCCGAATCGCATCTATGTTCTCGACCCGGCATTGCTCGACCAGTTCGAAAACCGAACCACTTTATCCACAAGCTCATCCACAGACCAGTTCGATTCTGATACCAGTTCGGAAATCAAACCGGTCGGAAATCAAACCACTTTATCCACAGACCAGTTTGATTCTGAAACTACTTTATCCACAGACCAGTTCGATAATCAAACCGGTTCAGACCAGTTCGATTTTGAGACCAGTTCGATTATCAAACCCAAGAAGTTTGATTTTCAAACCCCAGAAGTTTGGAAATCGAACCCTAATCAGACTAAGTATAATCAGACTAAGTCTAATCAGACTGAAAGGGAAGAGAGAGAAACGAAAGTCCCGGCTCTGGTCAGCGGCGTTATGAACCAGAATGCAAAGGAAATTCTTTGCAGAAGTTTTGACGAAGCATTAGTGAAGCGGACAACCAGTCTGCTCTATGAACTTGTAGCAACGCCAAGCCAGCACGTTCGCGTTGATAACACACTGACAAGCGGCTACGCCCTCAGCCAGCAGTTGGCTAATATCAGCGTAGAGCAAATCCAGTCGGCGCTGAATAACTTCACAGCAAGAACATATCCTGCAGCAGAGGAACGAGATTACTTACTGACAGCATTGTATGATGCAGCTAAGAATAACAGAACAGCATAAGGAGAATGACACATGAACAAGATGAACCGCAAGCAGCTCAGCGACCTGATCAGCCGTATCGAAACCATCCACGAGGAACTGGATGAAATCAAGGACGGCGAGGAAGAGAAGTTTGATAACATGCCGGAGAACCTGCAGGACAGCGAGAAGGGCGAAACACTTTCCGAGGTCATCGACTTTCTCGATTCTGCATCCGAGAGCCTGAACGAATGCGTCGAGAGCATTCAGAGCGCAATTGACAACTAATTGAAATCATATGTTGCATTTTTGTGCAGATGTGCTAAAATGAAAGGAGACTACACAATATGGCAGCGGAAGTAATTAAACTTTATCAAGACGAGAACGTAGAACCGTTGCAGAACATGATCAAATATGCAAGTATTGATACAGGCGCTCTCACTAAAGCTCTGATTTCAAATCCAGGTTTCGTTGAGGCTTTAGTTACAGCGCAAGATGAACTTGCTAAGCAAAAGGAAGAAGAAAAGAAACTCGTTAAAGCGAAAGCATCGGCTAAACGCAGAACAACAGTCGGCGCAAACGGCACGGTTGACCCCATTCGAGATAAAGCAGATGTATTGAGAATTGCGAAGTATTTCTACGGAAAAGGTCAGCTTCGTAATGCACTGATGTTTTTAATTGGATGCAGTATCGGTTTGCGTTGTGGCGATCTTTGTAAGGCAAAGGTCGGAGATATTTCAGAGGACGGTAAATGTCGTTTGAAAGAAGAAAAGACCGGCAAATATCGCACAGTCGTTCTGAATGACCTCGCGATGGAGTGTTATCATGAACTGGTTGCTTCTATCCCAAACTGTACTGATGAAACGAATCTGTTCCTCAGTCAAAAAGGAGAGAACAAGGGTATCAAACGATCTTCGTTTGGCCGAATCCTCCGCAATGCCGGTAAGGATTTGAATCTGCCGTACAAGCTCGGCACGCACAGCATGAGAAAGACGTTCGGATATCACCTGTTTATGGATAATCAGCAGTCGCCTGAGATTCTGGCGTATCTGCAGCGGATGCTCAACCACACCAGTGGAGCGACAACACTTCGTTACATCGGTCTGGATGAGGAAAAGAAAAACAAGCTGTACGAGAACCTCGACTACGGCTTCACACTGGACGATATCAAAGACGCTGAATAATTACGATAATGACAGATTTACGATAAGGAGATAATTTTTATGAATAAGAAAGCACCGAAGAGAGGTTCGGCAGAGGAGCGTTGGTATTACTTAACGGAAGAGGGTCGCAACAGCATCGACCTCGGCGATGAGTTTGATTATCATAGAGCATTTGAACTGTTGTTCGAGGATGCCCCAGAAGTCAACTGGGAGCATTGCAGTATGAAAGATTTTCAAGCTCTGCGTGATGCAGGCGTTATCACAAAAGAGGAATGTGATAATGCCTGTGATATTATTGCTTTTATGATTGGGCACAAATTCTGTAGCGCACAGGTGAAAACTTCCCTTTCTGAAAAGATAGCGTATCTTTTGTTCGGTGATGCCTATTCAATATACATCTGGTTGATGATTGCGGCAGTCATCTCAGGACTTTATCAAGGATTCTGCGGATAAGGAGGAATTGCAATGTTACCCGGTTTCAAATTGATTCTCGGCTTGGGTGCTTTGTTTACAGCAGATGCACGCCAGCGGGCTGAACAGGCTAACAGACCCGATCAGGCCACGCCGGAGAGTATGGCTTTGTTCGAAAAATATCTGGACATCAGAGCGAAAGCCATTGAGTATCCGGATGAGGACTGGCCCAGATATCGTATCGCTAATAAAGGATTCAAAACAAACTGGAAGCGTCTCGCAGGGTATTGGAACACCAGTATCCACGGATTGCAGATTGAATATTTCGAGTGGAAGTGTGCGCAGCTCGGAATTGAATTCAATTATAGGTTAGTGCATCGTGCCTATCACCGTGATGATGTGACAGGCAGAGGCTGGCATTATCCGGAATACGATATTGAACCTTATAACCCCATTGATGAATCCATCGATCCTCGCGTAAAAGAAGACAAGGAGAAGAAACGCAAGGAAGAGGAGGCTGCGCGAAAGCAGGAAGCCTACTTGAACAGCGACGAGCGAAAAAAACTTGACGATGAAATTCGTCAGCGCCGCGCCGCTCACCGGGCAGAACGTCTGGCCAGAGAAGCAGCAGAAAGGCGAAAGTAAAAAAAAGAAGCAGAAGTGAGAAGTCCCTATATTGGGACTTCTTTCTTTTGCATGAAAAACTTACCATTGCATAGACAAGGTAAAAATGGTATTATAAACATATCGAAAAATACGAACACTTGTTCGATAAAATGGAGGAGCAGTCATGACCACAATTTTCTTTGATGACTGGAGAAGTTTGAATCATTTTCTCCAAGAAGGGAACTTCATCAGCCTCGAGATGGAACTTTCCCATCACAAAAACGATACAGCCGCAATCGAAATGATTTGCGATTCGGTCGAGCCACTGGAAAACGGTGTGTACTTAGCAGCCGTGATGACAGGCCAGGTCTTCATCGAAGGTGACCTGCTCTGGGCGGTTGCAAAAGAAACCGAGCCGGACATTTTCTTTCTCAGTCTTCGTGTAGCAGGACAGTCTCCGTATTATTTCACGGTCGGCGTCGGAGAAGACGAAGACTACTGATAGCCTTGTTAAATTCCTCGTATTTGTGTTATAATAGCCGTATCAGTATGAATGCGAGGAATTGCAATATGGACGGTAAAAGCGATTACAAGCCATTGAGAGAAGCGTATATGCAGTCGTTAGAGCGCGAAGACTATATCAAAATCAAAAGAATATTTGACCGATCTAAACCGATAGAACTTGCAACCGGAAAATCAGTTGAAGAGTTTTCTGGAACGGAGTGGAATCAACTTCTGAAAAACTCCGTCTGGGATAGACCGGAAACTGCGAGTAACGTGCGGTATGACGTGCGAAAGTATGCGGAATTTCTTCAGGAGCACAACGTTCCAAGCACGCTGAATACAATCGATGAAACAGTCGGCCAACCGGCTGGAGCATGGTCAGAACAGTTCTTTGATTCATTTGAAGAGATGAGCAACGTGCTCGCCTCAATCCCATTCCGTTCCGGCAGGAATAATAAAAAGGCTCTCGCCTTGGCTATGTTCTCTTTGGGTTTGTCCGCTGATGAAATCGCGGAATTAACGACGGACGATATGGACGAGGACAGAATGCAGGTAAAAACAAAATCTCGCGTGATTAAAGAGGTGGAGCCTTTCATTTTCCGATTTGTTCCTCTGGAGAAAGGGCGGTTGATTCAACTCAATTCTTCCCGACCAGTCACCGCAGCGGCCATTCAAAATCTTGTTTACCGACTGGATCGCTATCAGAAGTTTGAAGCGCCGCATTCTCTCGTGCCGCAATTTCTGGCGAAGTCCTATCTGTTCCTCAAAATAGAGCAGTATGAGGAAATGTCCGGTGAGATTATAGGAGAGCTTAGCAAAAAAGCATGGTTCTTTGAGCAATGCCGAAATTGGAGCGGAATCGTCACCAATGAAAATCGTTTTTTATCGCTGATTCAAGAGTTTAACAGGCTTCAAAAACTAAAATAATGTGTGCAATATAGATAAGGACGGCTAATGTTAGCCGTCCTTTTGTTGTGCAATCATACAAACCGAAAAAACTTTCAAAATTCGCGTCCCAAAATCGCGTTTTTTGTATAGTAGTATATGTAGAGAAAAAACGAGAGCGACCACAGAAAGAGAGTGAGCACATGAGAGAATACCGCAAAAGGAAGAATGAGTATGAGAAATCCGGCGAGAATTGATGAGTTCTGCGACCGGCTGAAGATCGCATGGAAGAAGCTGCCGGACTGGCGCTTCGGCCAGTTCATGATGAACTGCTTGGGGTCTATGCACGCGCAAGGCCGCGACCCATTCTTCCCGGAGGAACCGGAGATGATCGAGTTCATCGAAAAATACGCCAAAAAATACGGAGTCGGCGATTAAGTAAACTGGAGTTTCGCAAAAGGCAATAAGTACGGAGGATCGGAAATGAATGCAAGGAAAGAACGACAATACCTGATTTTTGAACTGGATGATGGCTCGACAGTTAAATATGACCTATCGACGGGCGTCACCTATGGAAACCTTGGCAAGCCAGTGAAGGATCTCAAGACGCAGCTCCGCGGACTTGAGCTAGGCGACATAATCGACAGTTTCGAGGACGAGAAGTACCGAGCCTTCCTGAACTTTGTAGAATGCTCTCAACGCATTCGGATTACGAATCCCGGAACATTACTGGAGCGAGCGGCTAAGATGAGCCGATTTGAGCAGTTCTTCTCGGCAGGCATCACGAGCATATCTTCTATCTACCGTAAATCCATTGGTGAAACGCCTAAATGGCTTTTGCGAGCTTGTATGCAGTATGGTTGGTTTTTAGATAATGATTTACTCGCAGCCTATTTAGCGATGCCAGATGCTTTTCAGACGGTTTGCAAATTCGAGTATCAAACACTCGACAAGAAAAGACTGCCACAAATTATGAAATGTATTTGTGGTAGTTGGATGAACCCGAAATATAGTATTCAAGAACTGATCGAAGAACATGGATACACTGCCAAGGCGTTGTTTCAGTATATCGACCACTTAATGACCTATGAGGCCATAGAACATGAGGTCAGCCTGCCCGGCGAAATCTTGGATTATGCTCGCATGATGCACGAAATCAGTCCCAAGTTTGACAAATATCCGCGAAACTTCCTTACGACACATAGAATTGCATGTCGGAATTACAATCGTCTGAAGAAACAGTTCGACGAGCAGAAATTCCAAGAACGGCGCGATCCGTCTCTGGAATGTAAGATTGGCCGGTACGTCTTCATTTACCCGAATACGCCGCAGGATATCAAGGATGAGGCAGTACAGCAGAACAACTGCGTAGCCTCGTATATCGACAGAGTTATCGACGGCCGTTGTCACATTCTCTTTATGCGATACGCGGGATACCCCGACCAGAGCTTGGTCACCATCGAGGTTCGCGGGAACAAAATCGTACAAGCTCTGCAGAGATACAACCAACCAATGACAGAAGAACAGCGTCGAGCAGTCGATGCTTGGAATAAACGGTATGAAAATAAGGAGAAAGCAGCATGAATTTAGCAAAAGGAACACGAGTAAGAATGACCAAGCCGCTTCAGGAAGGCGACAAGGTCGGCGAGATTTACACCGTAGAACGTTCGAATGAGAGCGTCGTTGTCTTGACCAGAAGCCGTGAATATGAAGTAGACGACTTCATGGGCAGCGGCTTTGGAGTCGGTATCTGCGGTTACGGCGTAACTCCACAGGAGTTCTCCGAGCATTTCGAGGTTATCGGCATGGAAGAGCCGAAACAGCAGTCCGACGGCAAGGTAATTAACCTTGGTTTCACTGAGGAAGAGCTCGATGCTCTCTGGGCGAAGTCCGCTTCTTTCGAGCACTTCAAGAAGAAGCTGAAGTCTGCGGCTAAGGAAAAGGACAAGCCGACGAAGGGAAAGCGACAGTGGACTCCGTGGACTACACATCCGCTTACTGGTTTCGCCTATTCGGTAAGCCATCCAGCGGGGAAGTCGGCAAAGGTTAAGGTCAAGTCCTGCGGTTTTGTCGGCATTGCGTCTTGCAATCCGGAAGATGTTTGGGATCTTGATCTCGGAATTGAACTGGCCGCCGCACGCGCAGAAGAAAAGAGAACCAGATTCTTAGCTACAAAGGCTGCAGATGATTATTTAGAGAAGATGGATGATCTTCGCTTCATTATGAACCGTATTTACAGAAGGGTAGGGAAATAATGGCAGACAAAACACAGTTTTTAAGCCCGGAGCAGCTCGCCAAGAATCGGAAAGAGTTCCTGCAGATCCTGCGTGACAATGTGAAGCGCGACGGTGTAGAGGATTTGATTCACTATCTGGAGAACAATGATTTCTTTACTGCTCCGTCTTCGACCAGATTTCACGGCAACTATGAAGGCGGCCTTTGTGAGCATTCGCTGAATGTTTATGATTGTCTGGTGGCTCTTCATCAGAAGTACGAAAAGTTCGAATACACAGACGAAACACTGGCGATCGCGGCTTTAATGCATGATTTATGCAAGTGCCTAACGTATAAGAAGCAGCCGGCCTTCCGCAAAGACGCAGACGGCCGCTGGGAGCAGTACATGTCATACAAGTTTGATGAGGTATTTCCGGGCGGCCATGGCGAGAAATCGTGCTTCATCATTCAGCAGTTCATGAAGCTGACGCCCGATGAGTATCTGTCAAAACCGTTCATGTGCCAT
>ERZ827104.3750-NODE-3750-length-10369-cov-13.831394_pt1 | contig 10369 bp, 9 predicted proteins | sample MGYA00519781_ERZ827104 | MGnify/ENA primary metagenome ERZ827104 (study PRJEB31778, sample SAMEA3449257) | human gut metagenome | biome: human gut; feature: human-associated habitat; material: faeces | place: United Kingdom | collected 2010/2012 ... | reverse complement strand
TATTGTATACAATAGTATGGAATATGGTAATCTTTCAATCGATAATATTTCAAATCAAAATGTGGATGTCTCGATGGCAGATGGTGTGAGTCTGGCAGATGAGGCAGATCAGCTTGATGTATACACAATTCACAGGGCTACAGAAGATGAGGCGAGGGAGCTTGCCGACGGGTACTTTTCAAAGTATGGTGTTTTAATAGATGACTCAAAAACAGACATATATGATGATACTATTATTTTTTACAGTACCAGCCTTGATGATGAGGGCAGTAACCTGAGTATCTGGTGCGATTACGAAGGACCAACAGTAAGTTTCACGGATTTTTCAAATATAGATGATGAAAATTCGTATGCTGACGCTGGACTTTCAGAGGAATTTGTCAGAGAAAAGCTGGAAAATCTAGGAGTGGTTATTCCCGAAAACGCAGTTTTTGCACCAATCGAGGAATATGATGCAGGAAACTATAGGTTTACAAACGATGGAGAAATTCTTGACGATGGCTTGTATTATAAGGGAACGATAGAATGTTGTATTAATTCGTCAGGTAAAATTGCAAATTTCAGAGACTCCATGATAAAATATACGCCTTATAAAAAGGTAGATGTTATTTCAGAAAAAGAGGCTTATGACAGGCTATGTGCAGGAAAATTTTATTTCCCGGATTATGATAAAGATGAACAATTATCTGATTTAGTTGTAAAATCAGTGAAGATAAGTTACACACCGGATTCGAAGGGATATTATCGTCCGGTTTATGAGTTTGTGGCAAATGCAAATCAGGATACAGGCAAGAGAGAAATAAGTATAATGGTAGATGCTATGGAAATTTAGGGAGGAATAACTTACAAAAATTAACTGACAGCTGCATTAGGTCTGGTAAAAAACAAAAGGGCTGTAAAAAAACTCCCCTGACAGAAAATCGCCCAGACCGTGAGGTCTGAGCGATTTTTTGGTATAATTAATTATGCTACTAAATAATAATACCAATGGTAATTATACTATGCGTCAGCTGAAATTACCATTAGAAATCGAAAAATTGATCGATATTTCCGATCCGGTATACACTTTTTGTGAGGTTATGGATCACATTGACCTATCCAGATATTTTGTAGAGGAAGGCTATAAAACAGGTCACCCAAGATGTGATGCTCAAAAACTCCTTAAAGTAATACTTTTTGCCTTTATGGAAAATGGCATCTGCTCCTTACGAGAAATAGAAAAGCTCTGCCGTAATGACATTCGTTACATGTATCTTCTTGATGGCATGAAAACTCCTTCTTTTGCTACATTTGGAAACTTAATTCGAAACGAACTAACCGATTCTATCGAGCAGATATTTGAAGACATTAATTCATATATTTTTGCCAAAAATCACGTGGATCTGCAGCATACATACATTGACGGGACAAAAATTGAGGCAAATGCCAATCGATATACCTGGGTATGAAAAAAATCGTGTGTGAAAAACCGGCAGAAAGTCTTTGACAAGATTTCACTCTTGATTGATGCTATGAATCAGGAAGTACTTGGATATCTCGGAATAAAATTTGAAAAGCGTGAAGCGTATGCGGTTGATTATGTCTCTGAATTACTTACGATGTACAAAGAAACAACCGGACTGGATGAAACTTCTTTCGTTTCCGGACGTGGTCGTAGAAAAAGCATTCGATAAAAACAATACGAAGAATTGCATGAATATCTGGAACGTTTGAAATCCTATGCATATCACATCGAGACCTGTGGAGAAGAAAGAAACAGTTATTCCAAAACAGATCATGATGCAACTTTCATGCGTTTAAAGCGTGATTACATGGGAAACGATCAGCTACTTCCGGCATACAACCTACAGGCAGCCATCTGTGATGAATCAGGAATTAACTGTTATCCATCAGGAAGTGCTGCAAAATCTTGAATCCATACATGGTGCTCTCTTGAGAATGAACCGAAGTATTCAATCGGAGGGAACTTTTGGTGTATTAAAGTGGGACAAATCGTATAAAAGATTATTCCGGAGAGGCGAGAAAAATGTAATTCTCGAGCTCACACTGATTTCATGTGGATTCAATCTTTATAAATATCATAATAAAAAGCAACGACAGACGAAAGCTGCATAAAACTTAAGCGGACGTGATTAGCCGAGCTTTATTAAATGCACCATTTTTTATACCCAAAGATGCATACTTGCTTAGAAATAGAAAAGTTAATACAAAGAAACGCCAAAACCGACATTTGCCGGAATTGGCGTTTCTTATATTAGGGACTTATTTTACAGCCCCTTTTTTATTTTGTGACGCGCAGCTTATTGAAAGTGCTATGTATGTAACTACGCCTCGTCCTGCTTGAAAATTACATTTCTGTATTTCGAAAGTATTCCCTTTAACAGGCTTCCAAGTACACAGATTGAGATAATCTCACCGATTCCGACTGTAACTGCATTGAAAACAAGAGAGATATCAACACCCTTGTATACAGTCGTAAAACCGTATCCGTATCTGAGCACGAGTGGCACGATAATTATGTTGGCGATGACCGGTGGCAGGGTGTATACAAACTTCTTCTTTCGAAGGAAGTAAGTGCCGAGTGCGCCGAGCAGTGTAGCGATGCTTCCGAAGATGATATCCCAGATGATGCCACCTGTGATAAGGTTGGAAATCAGACATCCGATAAAAAGCCCAGGAATGGCTGCCGGTGTGAAAACCGGAAGGATGCAAAGCGCTTCAGAAAAGCGTACCTGAATGGTGCCTGATGCGAGACCTAGCAGATTGGTGATATACGTGAGCACAACGTAGAGTGCTGCAATCATAGCTGCCTGTACTGCAAATAATACTTTTTTGTTTCTCATATTTAGTTCTCCTTTAGTTTTGTTTTACGTCAGGAAGGTTTCGAACTGACGTATTTATTTTCGCCTTGCTATGTTAACAAAAAATGCTTTGAATGTCAAGAAGTACATAAAGCTAACAAAGGAAGAGTTTGACGGCTCAGGATATCCGTTTGGATATAAAAATAGCGGCAGTGCTGTAGAATTATATACGAGGATTAATTGAATAAAATTACTGTAAATGGGAATGCTTTAGATAAAGAAATTTATCCGGAGGATTCCCATGTCTGTATATAAGGTTGATATATGTGGAGTGACCACATCAAAACTGCCGGTACTTAAGGATGATGAAAAAGAAGAACTGTTTGAGAAAATAAAAAAGGGAGATAAGGCTGCAAGAGAAAAATATATTCGTGGAAATTTAAGGCTGGTGCTTTCGGTAATCAGAAGGTTTTCAAACCATAATGAAAATATGGATGATTTATTTCAGATAGGATGCATCGGACTTATGAAATCAATTGATAATTTTGATCCGACTATAGGTGTTAAGTTTTCCACCTATGCTGTGCCGATGATTATCGGTGAGGTGAGACGCTATCTGCGTGACAACAGTGCGTACCGCATTCCGCGTTCGCTCAGGGATACGGCATATCAGGCTATTAAATCAAAGGAAAAGCTATCCAGAAAGCTGGTACACGATCCGTCTTTAGCAGAAATATCAAAGGATTGCGGCATTCCTGAAAACGATATACTATACGCACTTGATGCAATCCAGACACCGCTTTCCCTCTTTGATCCTGTATATACTGATGGTGGTGATACACTTTATGTGATGGATCAGATATCGGACAAGAAAAACAAAGAGGAAGCATGGGTGAAAAATCTGGTTCTCGACGATGCATTAAAGCTGCTTGATGACAGAGCGAGACAGATTATTAAGCTGCGATTTTTCGAGGGCAAGACACAGATAGAGGTGGCAGAGGAGATAAATATCTCTCAGGCACAGGTATCAAGGCTTGAGAAAAATGCGCTTAAAAATATGCACGGATATCTGGAAGCATAAGCAGATAATTGAATATTTAGTCTGCCTGTGCTAAAGAAGTTTTTTTAAGCACAGCCGCAATTATGACTGCATATACACCTCCGATAACAGCGGTGATAAGCTGTGTCACTGAAAACTGAAGCTGTAATACCGGCAGCATCTTGTGCATTGGAGCAGGCAGAAATGCCGGTAGAATGATAAGAGCAATGGCTATTCCCATGAAAACGGCCTTTAGTATGGCACCTATTGCAATTGATACAGGAAAACCGGCAGCTTTACCGCATTTTTTGCGAAGCAGTCCCACACATACCACGAGAATGATATTTCCTATCATGATACATGGAAACATCGCAGGAATAGCCGCCATAACAGGACTTCCTGTGATGAAAAATGATGTGACAGGTGTGATAATGCTTAGGATAATGCCACATGCCATTCCGGCATAGAGCACGGTAAGTATTAAAGCTGCATTAATGATTGGACCTGTGATGTATACGCTTAAGTTCTTAAAGAACTGGCTGACAAGACAGATTGCAAGCATAATTGCAGTAACGGTTATTTGTTTAGTTTTTATCTTCATTGATAAGACCTCCTTTAATTTTTCATATGCAATCATACTCCTTTAGGGGAGCAAATGCAAACGCTATATTTCGTGTAATGCGTATCCATTCCTGTAGCTCTTTACGGGCTTCGTCGCCTTTTCGGTAGACAGCGGAGAAAGGAATTTTTAAAGTAGGATCTCCTACCTGCAGTATAATGGAATCAGGAGAAAGCTTAAGGGTTGACAGATAGCTGTTTAGTGTAAATGCTACACCGTAGCCCTGCTCAGCAAGGCGTATGCCTGCATCAATGCTGCTGATTTTATATGTCAGCTCAGGCAGGACATCAGAATAAAGCAGTGCATCCTCCTCAAGCTGTCGTATACTCTGATTACTGTGCTGCAAGATGAATCGTTCCTTTGCCACATGCGATAAATCAAGCCAAGGATATATACAGGTATCCTTTTTTTCGGCATAGGCTGCTGCAGGATGTTTTTTTGGAAGTACTATTACGAGACGGTCTTCATATATTGTCTCATATGATAAACGTGAATTGCTTACACTGTTGTAGCCGAAAAACATATCAAGTTCGCCGGATAAGAGGCTTTCCTCGTGGGCTGAGAGATGACCGTCGATGGCATAGACAACAGACTGTGGATAGAGTCTGTGAAATTCTGTCATGACAGCAGGAAACAGAGTTGCAATCTGTCTGACCATGTATCCTATATTAAGTTTCACTGCCACGTTTTTGCCTATATCCTGCATGCGGTCTTCAAGCTCGAAGCATTTCATGGTGATTTCACGCGCTGATTTTACAAATTCCTCACCGGCATAGGTGAGAATCATACGTCTTCCCCTTCGTTCGAAAAGAGGGGTGCCTATTGAAGTCTCAAGCTGTTTGAGATGTATGCTGAGTGCAGGCTGTGACAGAAACAGGGCATTGGCAGCTTTGGTCAGATTTCCGTAATTTGCAATAGTAAGGACATATTGCATGTCTTTTTCTGTGATCATATCTATAAATCTCCTTTATAGTCTGGAATAACAGTGGATATTTCAGGATAAAAATTAATACTGAAACGGTTGATACATAAGCTGTATATAGCACATTATATTAATTAATTCCCACAAATTCAATAAAACTATAAAATAAATTTATACTTTTGATAAAAACATAAAATTTCACATTCTGGCCGCGCTATATTAGAATAAAAGCAAATTTAAATGACTCAGAGCCCATAAAATTCACTGGGAATTACCAGAAATCTGAGAGTGAAAGGAGCAACAGATGAATACGCATACAGAATTTAGTGAAGATGCAAACAAAGAAAACGTAATACAGCCAAAGAAAAAGTGGAAAACACCGCATACATTTGTCATTCTTGTGGCAATTATCTTGATAGCGGCGGCAGCTACTTATTTCGTACCGGCCGGAGAGTTTAACAGATATGAGGATAAGACAACAGGAAAGACTCTTGTTGAGGCGGGCAGTTATCATACTATAGCTTCTAAGCCTATTAATCCACTCAAAATCCCGGTTGCTATATATACAGGAATTGTTGATTCGGCACCGATTCTTACATTCATGTTGATAATTGGTGGCGCATTCCAGATTATTACATCGACAGGAGCACTCACGGCTCTTTGCAAGAAGCTGTCGAAAACATTTTCAAAGAAAAAATATTTCGTAATTCCGGTTTTTTTAACAATATTTTCAATATTCGGTTTTACAATGGGCATGTCATCTGAGGTCATGATATTTGTGCCAATCGGAATTACACTTGCAATGCTTTTGGGGCTTGACAAGGTGACTGGTACAGCGATGATAGCTTTAGGTGCCGCAATCGGATTTACGGCCGGAATATTAAACCCATTTAATGTCGGAGTGGCGCAGGATATAGCTGAGCTTGCGCTTTTTTCGGGAATGGGTTACAGGATATTTATTCTTATTGTTTTGCTTGCAGCGACAAGTGCATACATCATCTGTTATGCAAAAAAGGTTGCTGCCAATCCTGAAAAGAGCATTATCTACGGAATAAAAGAGGAACAGGAATATATTTTTGACGATGTCTCAGATACTATGAGCAAAAGACAGATTGGAGTGCTTGTCGTTATGGTGGCGTGCTTTGGCATTCTGATATACGGCTTGTCTAAGCTGGGATGGTATTTTGAGGAGATGTCAGCACTGTTTATTTTCATGGGAATTGTCTGTGGATTTGTAAACGGATATGGCCCAAGCAGGATTGCAAAGGAGTTTGGTGAGGGTGCCAAGGGTATCGTTGTGGGTTGCCTCATTATAGGTATTGCGAGAACGGTAGAGGTCATTTTAAGTGATGCATGTATTCTTGATACAATCGTATACGGCATCGTAAATATCGTTGGAGTGCTTCCAAACTCAATCAAGGCGGTTGGAATGTTTTTGTGCCAGTCATTGATTAACTGTGTTATCGTATCGGGAACAGGCCAGGCTGCGGTTACAATGCCGCTTATGGTGCCTGTTTCAGACCTTGTAGGCATATCACGCCAGACTGCTGTACTTGCTTTCCAGCTTGGAGATGGATTCTCAAATTCAGTGCTTCCAATGTCATCGTCACTCATGGGATATCTTGCAGTTTCAAAGATTCCTTACAGTAAATGGCTCAAATTCATGCTTCCATTGTTTGGAATCTGGACGGCACTCGGCTGTCTGTTTATGCTTGGCGCACTTATGATTGGATACTAAATAGTGATGGTTCATACTATTCGGAGGTGTGATTAAATTATGTCGCAGGATTTGAAAAAGCTTCTTGGTGAAGTGATAGAAATGCATAGGGCAGAATTATGTAAAATGGCAGATTTAATATATGATTTTGCAGAAAAAAGCGCAGAGGAATACAAGTCAATGGAACTGCTGACCGACTATCTGCAAAATGAGGGATTCACTGTTGAGCGAGGAATAGCGCTTGATACTGCTTTTAGGGCAACATGGGATAACTGCAGGGCGGCAGTAGATGATGAGGGGAAAAATACAGCACCTGTGCTTGGAATACTCGTAGAGTACGATGCACTTGAAGATATTGGACATGCGTGCGGACATCACATGCAGGGACCGGCAGGAATCGGAGCTGCAATTGCGATAAAAGATGTGATGAAGGACTATCCGTTTAAGCTTGTGATATATGGCACACCGGCAGAAGAAACACTGGGCGGTAAGATAGTGATGTTTGATGCTGGTTACATGAAGGAGCTTGATCTTGCACTCATGTCACATGGTTCACCAAATACATCAGTTGATGAGAAATGCATGGCATTGGAGAATTTTGTTGTCACGTTTCACGGAGTAAAGAGTCATGCGGCTATCAGTCCGGACGAGGGCAGAAGTGCACTGGATGCAGCACTTTTATCATTTCATGCTATCGAGATGCTTCGTGAGCATGTGAAGGACGATACACGAATGCACTATACTATAAGAAATGCCGGAGGACCGCCAAACGTAGTTCCGGATTTGACCGTTGCTGAATATACACTTCGCTCATACAGCACAAGCTATCTTAACACGGTAGTTGAGAGATTTTACAATATTTTAAAGGGTGCGGCACTTATGACAGACACGACCTACGATATACAAAGAGACCTGCCTTTTAAGAGCAAGATAGTCTGCCACAGTGTAAATGACCTCCTTATGAAAAATGCTGCATATGAAAAAGCACCTTCCATAGCGGCACCGCGAAAAAAGACAGGCTCTACAGATTTTGGAAATGTGCTATATGAGATTCCGGGTTCCTGCATCAGGATTGCATTTACAAAGCCTGATGCACAGCCACATTCACAGGAATATCTGGAGGCCGGAAAGACTGACAAGGCGCATGATGCAATATGCTATGCCGCAAAAATTATGGCAGATACATTTTGTGATGTAATCACAACTCCAGGGCTTTTGACACAGATAAAAGAAGAGTTTTATGCTGCAAAGCAGAAGGAATAAAGAAATAGGTCATAGAACTTGATATTGAAAGCAATTCATTTGTGTGCTAATATAAGTATATTCGCTGTTTGACGCAAAACAGCTATATATCAGGAGGAATACAATGAAAAAACTGATTAATTTGATATCAGAGGAAGTGACAAAGGCATTCGTCAGTGCAGGATATGACGAGAAGTACGGAAAGGTTACACTTTCAAACAGACCGGACCTTTGTGAGTTCCAGTGTAACGGAGCAATGGCAGCGGCAAAAGAGTATAAGTGTGCACCATTTATGATCTCAGACAAGGTAGCGGCGCTCCTTGAGTCAGATGAGATGTTTGAGTCAGTAGAATCAGTAAAGCCGGGATTTCTTAATATCAAAATGGATACCGCTTTTCTGGCAAAATATATGAACGATATGAAGGATGATGAGGGCAGATACGGCTTGGAGAAGGCCAAAAAGCCACTCACTATAGTAGTGGATTACGGCGGACCAAACGTCGCAAAGCCTCTTCATGTAGGACACCTTCGTTCGGCAGTAATCGGAGAGAGCGTTAAGCGCATCGCAAAGTTCATGGGACACAATGTGATCGGTGATGTGCATCTCGGTGACTGGGGACTTCAGATGGGACTTATCATCACAGAACTTCGCGAGAGAAAGCCTGACCTCGTTTATTTTGATGAGAGCTATACAGGAGAGTACCCGAAGGAGGCACCGTTTACCATATCAGAGCTTGAGGACATCTATCCGACAGCCAGCGGCAAGTCAAAATCAGATGAGAGCTTCAAGGAGGCAGCTCTTCTTGCCACAAAAGAGCTTCAGGGAGGCAGGAGAGGCTATCAGGCACTGCTTTCACACATCATGAATGTATCTGTAACAGATCTTAAGAGAAATTATGAGAATCTGAATGTTCATTTTGAGCTGTGGAAGGGCGAGTCGGATGCACAGCCATATGTACCTGAGATGGTTGAAATGATGAAGGAAAAGGGCTTTGCACATATGAGTGAGGGCGCTTTGGTTGTGGATGTGAAGGAGGATACAGATACAAAGGAGATTCCGCCATGTATCATCCTAAAGTCTGACGGAGCCTCACTTTACAGCACTACAGACCTCGCAACACTTGTTATGCGTATGAAGGAGAACAACCCTGACCGTGTGATTTATCTGGCAGACGCACGTCAGTCAATGCACTTTATCCAGGTGTTCCGCTGTGCAAGAAAGACAGGCATAGTACCTGATACTACAGAGCTTGTACATATCGGCTTTGGAACCATGAACGGTAAGGACGGCAAGCCTTTCAAGACAAGAGACGGCGGAGTAATGCGTCTTGAGTACCTCCTCAAGGAAATTGACGATGAGATGCTCAATAAGATTAAGGAAAACCAGAAGGAAAAAGAGAATTTAAATATTGACGAGGCAGAGGCTAAGCAGACAGCCAAAACTGTAGCGCTTGCAGCAGTCAAGTATGGTGATTTGTCTAATCAGGCGAGCAAGGATTACATCTTTGATATTGACAGATTCACATCCTTTGAGGGTAACACAGGTCCATATATCCTTTATACAATCGTGCGTATCAAGTCAATCCTCTCAAAGTATGAGGCAAAGGGTGGCGACATCAGCGCACTGAAGGATGCAATCATGCCGGCAGTCAATGCAGGACAGAAGAATCTCATGCTCTCTCTGGCAAAGTTCAATGCTACAATTGAGAGTGCATACGAGGAGTCTGCACCACACAAGATATGTGCATACATCTACGAGCTTGCCAACGCATTCAACGGCTTCTACCATGACACAAAGATTCTTTCTGAGGAGAATGAAGAGCTTAAGAAGTCATATATTTCGCTGCTTGTGCTCACAAAGGAGATACTTGAGGCTTGTATCGATATGCTTGGATTCTCAGCTCCTGACAGGATGTAATATTAATAGTAGTAATTTCATGTTCTAAAATAATTGGACATGTAATATAAATAGGACATAGATGATTTATCAGAATCGTCTGTGTCCTTTTTTTAATTTGAATAACTGTCG
>ERZ827104.3747-NODE-3747-length-10372-cov-3.951342_pt1 | contig 10372 bp, 13 predicted proteins | sample MGYA00519781_ERZ827104 | MGnify/ENA primary metagenome ERZ827104 (study PRJEB31778, sample SAMEA3449257) | human gut metagenome | biome: human gut; feature: human-associated habitat; material: faeces | place: United Kingdom | collected 2010/2012 ... | reverse complement strand
CGCCGGGCTTCAGCCATTCCCGCTCCAGCACCGGGGTCTTGGACGGGGTCAGGGTGCAGAGAATGTCCGCCCCCTCCGCGGCCTCCTTTGCCGACGCGCAGATGCGCACCGGCAGGCCGGTCAGCTCGCCCATCTCCCGGGCAAAACGGGTGTCGCTCTTCAGGCTGGGGCTCCACACCCGCACCTCCCGGAGCTTGCGGATCTCCCGGATAGCCAGCAGATGGCTCCGGGCCTGGGCGCCGCTTCCGATCAGCGCCAGCACTTCGGCATCGGGACGGGCCAGCAGATCGGTGGCAACGGCACTGGCTGCACCGGTGCGGATCTCGGTGATGGCGCCGCCGTCCAGCATGGCCTGGAGGGTACCGGTTTCGCCGTCAAAGAGCAGCACGCTCCCCTGATGGGAGGGCAGACCCTTTTCGCTGTTGTGGTGGAACACGGTGATGACCTTGGCTCCGAATGCCCCGGATACCGCCGCCGGCATATAGCCCATGATGTCCCCCGAGGGCAGCGGGGTGACGGTGCGCAGGTACTGCACTGCCCTGCCCTCCTCCAGCTGGGACAGACAGTCCCGCATCAGGCCGATGCACCAGGCCGGGGTCAGCCGCCGGAGGATCTCCTCCCGTTCAATGATCTTCATCGCTTTGCACTTCCTCTCCTCGTCTGCCGCCCGGAAGGCGGCGCTGTATGGGATATTTTCTACTGCTATTCTATCACAGTTCGGCCCGGCATTGTATCCCCGGGAAATAAAAAAGCCCCTGTCCGGGCGGACAGAAGGCGGATTTTTCCTAAATTCCCAGCAGGAGCGACGCTCCCACCCGGGCCAGGCCTGCCAGGAGCATCACCTGGATGGGGCCGATGCGATGGGTCTGGAGCAGCAGGAAGGCCACTGCAAAAAGGGCGACCATCAGCCAGCTGATGCCCGAGAAGGTCACAGCGGCGCCGCCCCAGAAGGCGGTCTGGAGAATGGAGATGCCCGCCGAGGCGATCATGGCGACCACCGCCGGGCGCAGCGAACCGAGCACTCCCTGGAGCACCGACATATTGCGGTACTTGAGGTAGAGCCGGGCAATGGCAGTGACCAGGATACAGGAGGGCAGAATACAGCCGAAGGTAGCCACCAGCGCCCCGGGGATACCGGCAATGCGGATGCCCACGAAGGTGGCGGAGTTGACGGCGATGGGGCCGGGGGTCATCTGGGAGATGGTGATAAGGTCGGTGAACTCTGCCATGGAGAGCCAGCCATACCGGGTCACCACCTGATCCTGGATCAGGGGCATGGCAGCATATCCGCCGCCGAAGCTGAAGAGCCCGATCTGCAGGAAGCTCAGGAAAAGCTGAAGATAGATCATTTTACAGCCTCCTTCCGGCGGGCGGCGAGGGTACGGACAACGCCGATGGCCCCGGCAGCCAGGACAACGATCACCACATTGACGCCAAACACGCATCCGGCTACAAAGGCGGCAGCCATCAGGATCATTGAAGCGGTGTCCCTGCCATGGTAAAAGACATAGGCCATCTCATACACCACCGAGGCGATGACAGCACCCACACCGGCCTGCATGCCTTCGAGCATCAGGCTGATGATGAGGTTATCCCGGAAGGCGGCATAACAGGCGGAGATCAGCGAGATAATGACAAAGGGCGGAATGATGGTGGCAGTGATGGCAGTGACAACGCCCAGGAGTCCGGCGAGCTTATAGCCCACCACAATGGCACCGTTGACGGCAATGGCGCCGGGAGCCGACTGGGCGATGGCGACCAGATCGAGCATTTCGTCCTCCTCGATCCAGTGGTACTCATCCACAAATTTGCGCTTGAGCAGGGTGACAATCACATATCCCCCGCCAAAGGTGAAGGCGCTCAGATAGAGGGTGGAGAAAAAGAGTTTTGTCAGGACACCCTTTCGTTCTGCCAATGCGATCCGCTTCCTTTCCATGAACTGTCCGCCTTCCATTATAGCGGCTGGGACACCGATTTGTAAAATACGGATTTTTTATCGCATCGATTGGAAATACCAAACGATCCCCCCAATGGGAATCCGATCCAGCTGTATGCCGCCCGGGTCTGTGCCGGAACAACCTGGGAACCCCCGCTCCGGCCCACCTTGCCGGGCTGTGCGGAGAATGCCAGCCTGTGCCACGCCTGCGGGTCATGCCCGGGGCGTTCCGGCGAAAACTCCCCCAACAAAAAAGCCATGGGGCTTTCATGCTCCATGGCTTTGATTGGTTTGGGGATTTATTGGGTGGCGATGCGGGTGGATGCGGGCAGCTCCTGCTGAGCCTTCTTGGGCTGGGAAGAGCCCTCGCTCCGGCTCCTTGCCGGGCTGTGCGGGGAATCCCAGCCTCTGTGCCCCGCCTGCGGGTCATGCCCGGGGCGTTCCGCTGAAACCTCCCCCGCCCAACAAAAAAGCCATGGGGCTTTATGCTCCATGGCTTTGATTGGTTTGGGGAATTATTCAATGGCGATGCGGGTGGATGCGGGCAGCTCCTGCTGGGCCTTCTTGGGCACGGTGATGCTCAGGACACCCGACTCATACTTGCACTTGATCTCCTCAGGGCGCAGGTCGCCTACATAGAAGCTCCGGCTGGACGAACCATAGTACCGTTCCCGACGGATATACCGTCCGTCCTTGTCCTGCTCGTCCTTATCCAGACCCTTGGACGCGCTCACCGTCAGGGTGCCGTCCTTGAGGTCCACCTGGATCTCGTCCTTGTCAAAGCCGGGCAGGTCAATGGCAAGTTCATAGTTGTCGCCGTTTTCCCGGACATCGGTCTTCATCAGATTGCGGCCATGCTTGCCATACAGCGGATTGCGGTTCATTGCGCGCAGCTCCCGCTCAAAGGAATCGTCAAAGAAATCATCAAACAGGTTTTCACCAAAAAGTACAGGCAGCATACATCATTCCTCCATTCGATTGAATCGCTGTTTGCCAACCGGCGGGCCTTCTTCTCTTTCCGGCCCTCCTCTTTGGTACGTTTCTATTATAGCTCTGTGTATTAGCACTGTCAAGCGTAGAGTGCTAATATTCACATAAAAACCACAAATCATGCCATTTTTAGTCACACTTCCAGGCCGCTGGTGAGCCGGGCAACCCAATCCTGATCCCAGGTGTGGCCCCAGAGGTTCTCCGCGGTCACCCGGTAGCAGCCGAACCCGAATTCCGACCGTCCCCGGTCGCTGGTGGCGTCACAGTACCGCCATTCCCCGTCCAGCCAGACCAGGTTCCACATGTGGTTCTCGCCGTTCCACTGTCCGCTTACAGTCAGGCAGGGAATCCCCACCTCCTCATACAGCGCCTGCAGTGCCTGGGCATAGCCGCCGCAGATCGCCAGGTCGTCCTTGAGCGCCCCATAGGCGGTGGTGGATTCATAGGGCATGGAACCCGGATCGGTATAGTAGCGGGAATCATAGGCCACCCGGTCGGTGAGCCGGGTATAGAGGGCTTCCGCCTGTTCCGGGAGGGTCATGGAGTCGGTGACGCACTCCTCCACAATCTGCTGTGCCAGCGTCTCGATCTCTGCCAGACGGTCCAGCGCCGCCTGATGGGTCAGGCCGTTCTGGGGCGTAACAGTGATGGCGGTGCCGTCCCGGCTGAGCTGACAGAGCAGATACCCGCCGCCCACCTGCTGCAGTGCCCGGCCCAGATCGTCCACCGTCAGGCTGGGGTCGGTAACGCGCACCGGGATCTCGGCCTGGTCAAGATGCTCCTGTGCCAGGGCGATGAGCTCCCCGAAGCTGCCTGCCTCTTCCCCGGCAAAGTCCGCAGGATAGTCGCCGGTGCGGTAGGGCATATAGGAAAAGGTGATCTGATACAGGCCGTCCCCGGTCCGCTCCATCGCCAGATCATAGGCACACTTGCACTCGGGGTGCTCGGACAGCAGCGCATAGTAGAGATTCCGCACGGTCATCTCAGGGTCGGCTTCGCTGTCCAGGAACGCCGCCTCCACCGCCGGGGGCTGCTCTGCCCGCTGCATTGCCAGCTCCAGATACCCGCTCAGCTCCTCGGCGTCTGCCGCTGTCACCGGCCCCTCGGGCAGTTCAGGGAGCGCCGGGGTTTCTGGTTCGCTTGGAGCTTCCGCTTCACCCCCGGTCTGGCTCTCTGCCGCTGATGCGGACTGTCCCTCCTGTTCGCCGGCGGACTCCCCGCCTGTCCCGGCAGTGCACCCCGCCAGCACAAGGCACAGTGCCAGCACCGACGCCCAGATCTTCCGATTCTTCATGATTATCTCTCCTTTATCTTCCGGATTGCCGGCTCGGTTCCGGCTGATTCTGTCCTATCAGTGCGTATTTTTGAAGATATTTCTGCTTGGATCGTGATATTTTGAAATTTGATTCTAATGTATTTTACAATTCATTGAATGAATTATAAAATACATCTTTACATTTCAGTAATTTCATGCTATGATTTTATCAATGAAATAAATATATAAGCGAATGGAGGTTATTTCATGCAATATGAATCTGTTATTTTGGATCTGCTCACCCGTGTTATGAAGCTCGAAGAAGAGGTCCGGCAGCTCTCGGAAAAGCTGAATCAGCTGGAGCAGCTGCCTTCTGAATCAGAATCTCGGTCCGGCAGGGCTGAATCCAGCAGCACATACCAGAAACTGACCGATGAACAGATCCGTCTGTGCTACCAGAGCGGAAAAAAAATCTCCGAAGGAGAAAATGTTGCCGATCTGGCGGATGAGATTGTCGCTGCCACAGGTATGAACCGCAACAGCGCAATTATCTATCTGAATGCAGTGAATAGCATGCTGAATGGGAAAGTTTACAAGCGTGCCATCAATATTTCTGCTACCGAGCAGTATTTTGACTGGATTTTCAACGAGTATGGAGTCAAAGGCATCCAGCGGGCTCTGAAAGCAACACAGCTCCATATCAACTACCGAAAAGAGTGCGGTCACACTGTTGATTCCTTGGAAGAACTGTATGAGCGGTACGCACGCCGTTTCTGATCTCCATGCCAACAAAGGCCTGTTATCCTACTGCGGCTTTTCTTTTTTGAACATGGCGAAGCAGAATAAAAAATCCCGAATGCAAGAGCATTCGGGATTTTTTGGTGCGGATAACAGGACTTGAACCTGCACAGTATTGCTACCACTAGAACCTGAATCTAGCGCGTCTGCCAATTCCGCCATATCCGCATACATTTAAGTTGCCTTATTATAATATCAGTCCCCGGGGCGTTTGTCAACTGTTTTTTTTGCATTTTTGCAAAATAAAAAACGGAGCAGAAATTTCCGCTCCGTTTTCTGCTTCCTGGATCAGGCCAGGACATAGATGTCCACCGTGCGCCGTCCGTTCAGACAGCTCTCGGTATAGGTTTCATAGAACAGGTCCACATCAATCACATCATTGAGCAGGCCGGTACCGGTATCCGCCGCAATGGCATATCCGTATACAAAGCTGCCATCTGACGATGTGATATACAGCTTGGAACCATAGGGGATCTCAGTGGGGTCCACTGCCACATAGCCGTAGGAAAGGGTCATGCCGCTGGCGCCCCAGGCGCCGCTCCGGGCAGAATATCCCGTTGCCACCTGGTCGGTGAGCTTATAGGCATAGTTGACCGGTGTACCGTCCGCACTCAGCTGATAGCCAAAGTCCAGCGGCGATACCGGGTCCGCTGTACCCTGGAGAATGATCTCAGTCACCGGCTGTTCGGTTACCACATTGCTCTCCAGCTCGGTACGGGTCACTTCCCCGTCCACAATGGTCTTGTTATAGGTCAGCTCCCGTTCGCCGTCCGACCCCACCTGGATCACACGGGTACGGCCCCGGGGCAGCAGGCTGGAACCACGGTATTCGGTTTCATGTTCGATGGGCTCCTGCTCCACCGACTGCTCTACTACCACTTCCTGATAGACAATCTCGTCCCCAGGCTGTACATACATACCCGGCGGATAGCTGATCATATCATTTTCATCATACTCAATGCCATTGGCGTTGAGTACTTCCCCGACGGTACCGCCGGTGGTCTTTACCACCATGCTGCCCTCATCGGTTGTCAAAGTCACATCAAATGCCCGGGTGATTTCAATCTCCGGAATGGCTCCGCGCAGATCAAAACCCGAAAAATCCACATCGTCATAGGCCATTGTCACAATCCCTCGTTCCGAGAGAATGGCATCAGCCGTATTCCGGGTGGTGTAGACCAGCTGCAGCTGGCCATTATCCCGAATATAGACAGCATCAGCGGACAGCGTAATCCACAGGGTCAGAAACCCGGTGATCGCCGCCAGCATAGTGACCAGAAAGGACCGGCTGCGCAGAAGCACAGCGGCCTCAGAGGCTTTTTGCCTGAAGTTATCCATAAACATCTCCTTCTTGTTTGCCAAAACTAAATCCAGCCGGCATTTCAGAACTTCCCACATTATATAGATCCCACCATTCATTGTCAAGAAATTCCCGGCGGATTCGAGTTCCAGTAATTGGAAATCCTTTCGGATTTTTTGCGGTGTTTACCGTGATTTTGCCCATCTCCGGCACAAATTATACGCATTTTCCAGCCAAATTGCACCAAAACTTCAATCGTTTTGATTTATGTGAAATCTGCTGTAAACACTTTGTTCATTTTTTGAGATATTTATGGAAATTCGCCATAGATTTTCCGGTTATTTCCAGCTGCCGCCAGAGCCTTTCCCCTTTGCCGAACCGGGTCGAAAAGGGTGGTTTTCCGCATGGGAACAGGGATTTTCCACCTCTCCAGGGGCAGAAAAATCCCCCTGTCCCGGACGGAACAGAGGGAGGATTTTCCGGTATGATACCCTGTGGGGGTTAGGCCTTGCCAGCGCAGCCCAGCACATCCACAATCTTGTGACGGACCATCTCCTTGATGGCAGTCCGGGCCGGGGTGAGGTACTGACGGGGGTCGAAATCAGACGGATGCTCTGCCAGGTGCTTGCGCACAGCGGCAGTCATCGCCAGACGCAGGTCGGAGTCGATGTTGATCTTGCACACCGCCATCTGGGCAGCCTGCCGGAGCATCTCCTCGGGCACGCCGATGGCACCGGGCATATTGCCGCCGTACTTGTTGACCTCCGCTACAAACTCCTGGGGCACCGACGAAGCGCCGTGCAGTACAATGGGGAATCCGGGCAGACGGCGGCCCACTTCCTCAAGAATATCAAAGCGCAGCTGGGGCTTCTGGCCGGGCTTGAACTTGTAGGCGCCATGGCTGGTACCGATGGCAATGGCCAGCGAGTCCACGCCGGTACGGGTTACAAACTCCTCGACCTCCTCAGGACGGGTGAACAGGGCATCGTCTGCCTTGACATGCACATCGTCCTCGATGCCGGCCAGAGTACCCAGCTCGCCTTCTACTACCACGCCATGGGCATGGGCATATTCTACGACCTTGCGGGTCAGGGCAATGTTCTCCTCAAAGCTGTACTTGGAACCGTCGATCATTACCGAGCTGAATCCGCCGTCCACACAGGCCTTGCAGATGTCAAAGTCGGCACCATGGTCCAGATGCAGGGCAATGGGCAGATCGGTGTCGGCAATGGCTGCTTCCACCAGCTTGGTCAGATAGATATGCTTGGCATACTTCCGGGCGCCGGCAGATACCTGCAGGATCAGCGGGGCACGCTCCTCAGCGGCTGCTTCGGTAATACCCTGGATGATCTCCATATTGTTGACATTGAACGCGCCGATGGCATATCCGCCTTCATACGCTTTCTTGAACATTTCAGTTGTTGTTACAAGCGGCATAACGACAGTCTCTCCTCTCAAGGGTGTTTGGATCGTATGGCTCTGCCGGCAGCGGGGAAATTTTCCACTCCGGCACCTGCTTCTATTCTACCAATCCGGGACGGGGTTTTCAAGCTGAATTTGTCCGGGAAGATTTTTTGAATCCTGTGCCGGACTGTGTTATGATAAAGACAGATCAAGCGGTGCAGACCTGCCCGCATCAGAAGGAGCTGACGCAGTGTGTTTACCCTGACCAAAGCCATGCCCGGGGACGAAGCCCTCTGCATGGAGATCATTGCTGACGGACGGCAGTTCCAGCAGGAACAGGGGTTTGTCCAGTGGACCGAAGCCTATCCCGCCCTGCCGGACATTGCCGAAGATACCAAAACCCACCGGGCTTATCTGCTCCGGGAGGACGGCGAAGTGCTGGGCTATCTCTGCCTGGACTTTGACGGTGAACCCGCCTATGACGCCATTACCGGCGGCAGCTGGCTCTGTGACGAGCCCTATGCCGTACTGCGGCGGCTGGCGCTCAATGCCCGGGGCCGGGGACGGGGCCTGACCCGGGTGCTCTTTGACCTGGCGGCGGAGCGCAGCCGGGAGCGGGGCATCACCTATCTGCGGCTCAACACCGGCCTGCAGAACAGCCGGATGCAGCATATCCTCGAGAAGAACGGCTTCACCCGCCGGGGAATCATCGTCTTCAAGGGCAGCCAGAAGTATGCCTACGACAAGCGCATCTGAGCCGGACTGCGAACCGTCACCCTGTTCCGGACAGGTGCTGGCTCCATACTCCGCACAACAAAAAAACAGGACAGCAGCCCCAGGGGACTGCCGTCCTGTTTTTTGGTTTTCTCAGCCGATCACCACTGACGGGCTCCACCGCTCCTGATAGAGCCGGCGGATCTTCTCCTCCCGGCGGGGATCGCTTGCCATGCAGCAGAGCTTCCAGGGGCCCGCTGCCAGGCGGAACCGCAGCAGCGTAAAGCCGCACCGCTCATAGAAGCCGATGCGCCGCTCCATCAGCCGGCGTTCCTCGTCGTTTTCCGCAAAGTCCGGGTCCTCCACCTCAAAGTAGATGGCGCTGTGCGGGTAGCGCCGGCGCAGCAGGGTCAGTGCCTGTTCGCCGATGTGCTGTCCCCGGAACCGGGGCTCAGTCGCCAGATAGGCAATACGCAGAAGGCCATGCCGGTCGGGCTTCGCATGGATCAGATACCCGGCATAGGCGCCGCCGGCCTCCACAGCCAGTGCCACTGCCTTGCCGCCCAGCACCTCCCGCCGGGCATACCGGTACCCCCGCAGTTCATAGGGGTGAAAATCCCGGACAATGCTCCGGCCCAGTCCCAGCACTTCTCTCAGCGCCAATGGACGGAATGTAACAGTCATAGGGTCTTCCCTCCCATTTTTTATTGTCGATAGATATAACTTCCCCGGTTTCCCGGGAAATAACCGCTGTATCTTCGCTGCCGGTCATTCCTCCGGACGGAGATTTTCCTCCTCCACCGGGTCCAGCACGAGCTTTCCTTCGGCACGGGTGCGGTTCATATCAATGATGCGCTGGTTGCGGCTGCCCTTGTAGATCAGGGTCAGGTCCCGCTGAGCCAGAATAAACCGTCCGTCCACCAGGGTGTCGGTCTCCTCCAGCAGCTGCCGGATGCCCTCATCGGTCTTCTGCATCTCCAGGAGTTCCTCATAGGTATAGCCGGTGTAGGTCATCACGTCCTTGCCCATGGCATGGACTTCCCGGCAGATGCCCACCAGTTCCCCGGCCTGGAGAATGGGGTCGCCGCCGGACAGGGTAATTCCCTTGAGCAGCGGATTCTTCTTGAACTCCTCCAGCACCTTTTCGGCAGTGACTTCATAGCCGCCGTCCAGGGCATGGCTTTCGGGGTTATGACAGCCCGGACAATGATGCGGGCACCCCTGGGTAAACAGCACGAACCGCAGTCCCGGGCCGTCCACAATGGACTCCCGTACCACGCCGCAAATACGAATCATAGTGTTCCTCCTCATATTCTTCCGATAAAAAACAGGGGACGGAAAATCTCCCGTCCCCCTGTTTTGTTTTCAAACTGCGGTTCAGATGCGCTCCAGGCCAGTGGTAACCGAATGCTTGACACGGTCGGCTTCCTCAGCACGCTTGGCATTGTTGAAACGGTCCAGTGTACCCACCAGATAGCCGGTGATCCGACGAATCCGCTCAAACTTTACGCCTTCACCGATCATAATATCCTTTTCGCTCATAAGAATTGCCTCCTTTTATTATCGCGGCAGTGTGCCGTGGTCGTTGTGATGAATTAACTCAGCCGTTGCAGCAGCCCAGAGGATTGGGACGGCGGTCCGCCTCCTCAAACCGGTCACCGTGATAGCCGATGGTATCTGCGTTCAGATTGCGGTACAGTCCCAGTTTGTGCAGCTTTTCCAGGCTGACACCTTCGCCGTCCCGGCGTCCGCACCGGGGACATACCTCATCAATAATGCCGGTATAACCGCATACCGGGTCACGGTCCACCGGATGGTTGATGGAACCATAGCCCACACCGCTCTCCTTCATGCAGCGCACCACTGCTTCGAAGGCATCCAGATTCTTGAGCGGGTCGCCATCCAGCTCGATATAGCTGATATGTCCGCCGTTGGTGAGCGCGTGATAGGGCGCTTCCAGACGGATCTTCTCAAA
>ERZ827104.3742-NODE-3742-length-10378-cov-3.935871_pt1 | contig 10378 bp, 8 predicted proteins | sample MGYA00519781_ERZ827104 | MGnify/ENA primary metagenome ERZ827104 (study PRJEB31778, sample SAMEA3449257) | human gut metagenome | biome: human gut; feature: human-associated habitat; material: faeces | place: United Kingdom | collected 2010/2012 ... | reverse complement strand
TGACGGCCGAGAACACAAAATCCTGCATAAGGTCAACCTTTGATCAGCTTGTGCGCGTGTTCAAGTCCGCACCTGCACTGACTGAGATGCTGAATGATACGTCATTTGATATTGAACGGATCGGGGAGGCAAAAGCGGCGGTTTTTATCGTCATCCCGGATGAAAAAACAACCTTTCATTTTCTGGCGACGCTCTTTATCAGCCAGTGTTACACAACCTTGCTTGAAACAGCGGAAAGGCACGGCGGGTCGCTGCCGCGAAGGACGAATATCATACTTGAGGAGTTTTGCAACCTGCCCGCGCTCGGCGATATCGTTCCGATGATCACGGCGGCAAGGAGCCGCAATATCCGGCTGCACATGGTCATTCAGTCGTACGGACAGCTTGTTGAAAAGTACGGCGAAAATGTAAGCCGCGCCATTCTCGACAACTGCGGAAACATGATCTATCTTCACACGCGGGAAATGGATTTTTTGACGTATATCAGCAGACTTGCGGGGAACAACGAGTACGGAAGACCGTTGATTTCAACATCGCGTCTGCAAAGGCTGCAAAAAAACGAAACCATTATCTTCCACGGCAGATGCTGCCCGTATCTTGCAGAGGATGTTCCGCTGATTTTTGATTATCCGATAAAATTGGGGACGGAGCTGCGCTCTGCGCCGCAAAAACCGAAGAAAGAAAAAAAGCGCAGGCGAATCGGGGATGTATTGAAGCCGCCCGAACTGAGCGGAGACACCGATGTATGGGACTGATCGAAAAAGCGGTGCAGCGGATACTGAAAATATATTAACCGTTGCTGCCGGGAAAAAGCAATTTTTCCCGATAAATAAAGTGTAAGGGAAAAACGAATGCACATGCGTTTGATGCGCGGCGGCTGACGCCGAAGCGTACAGCGCATGAGCGTTTGAAATCCTCCCGAACGGATAAGCAGGTTTTCTTCCCGCGGGCGATGAAAATATATCATTGAAAACCGTGGGAAAAAACAAAAAAGCCCGATAAAGTAAATGAAGAGTGAGCAGAACTGAAAATTCACTAAAAACACAGAAACCGAAAGGAGAAAACTAAAATGGCAAGAACAGGACAAGCTTATTCAACAGCAATTGCGGACAGCATCAACGCCTTCCTTAAGGAGGACGAATGGCGTTTCGACTTTGACAGCGAGCGCGGCAGGTTCATTTTCAACCTCGGCCTGAGCTGCAAGCTCAAATCGGTTCGGTACATTGTTGATGTGCGCGAGAAAGACTATCTTATCTACGTTTTTTCACCTCTGGGCCCGGATAAAGGCGATGCCGCAACGATGAAGCGCACGGCGGAGTTCCTGACACGAGCGAACTACGGACTTGTTTTCGGCAACTTCGAAATGGACATGCACGACGGCGAAATTCGCTACAAAACCTTCGTTCCGTGCGGCGGAGAAGCCCCTTGCGCCGATGTTATTCGCCGCAGCATATATGTGCCGGCAATGATGCTTGACAGGTACGGCGACGGCTTGCTGAAGGTGCTGTATTCGGACATTGACCCCGAAAAAGCTTGCAGCATGTGTGAAAATGACCTGAGAGACAGCGCGGACGACGACACCGAAGAATCGGGCAGCACGAACGACAGTACGGCAGACATTCTGTCGAGGCTTTCGGCACATTTTTCAAGCGATACAAGCGATACGGAGGATGAATAATCCGTTTCGAACAGAACTTTTATCAGCGTCGCCTTAAAATAATGCCTGCAATGATACCGAGCAGCGCAATGCCGGCGCAGATAAGCACAAGCGTCCCGAAACTTGTCGTTTTGGCGGAGCTTGCTCCTTCCGCAAATGCCGCTGCACAGCACAGCGCGGAAATGACGGCCGCAAAGCAGCCGATGAATGAAAAGAAATTGCGTTTCCTCATGTTTGTTTCTCTCCTTGTGTTCCCAACCCGCATGTTCAACTTCATTCATCGTCTGCGAGCGGCAATTAACGGATTCAGCTTTGCTGAAAGCAGAACCCGAGCTTAAACAGCTTCATATGCATTATAACACTTAACCGACACATAATCCACAGCAAGTTTAATAAACACTTCAAACAGCATACCGATTCAAAGTTCATATCAGCCGATGCCCCCTTGCCGAATGCGCAGGGGGTATTTTTATGTAATCGTCCGGCAGGAGAGAGTTGTTGACAGGAAATGCGCCCGCGTATTATATATTTATTTGATTTGTTGAACAGCGGTTGACTTTTTAATAAAATTTTTATATTATTGACCTGCACATGCAGCGCGCGGGTTCGATACGCGCTGATGAATGTGTGGGGGAATTTCATAAAACAGACTGCATCTTTTTGCGGTCGGTATGTGCCGACTGCAAATCAGGTGTTTTTTGTGTATCGAATTATGAAATATGAAAGGGACTTGCGGGACTCCGTAAGTCAACGGTTCTTAATGTCATGAACGAATTTGTCCTCACTTGCTGTTCAACTGCAGACCTTCCCAAGGAACGATTCGAACAGCTCAAAGTTTCCTATGTTTGCTTCAACTACACGATTGACGGAGTTACGTATCCGGATGATCTCGGGCAGAGCATCCCGTTCGATGAGTTCTACCGCCGCATGGCGGAAGGCGCAATGACGTCCACTTCGCAGGTGAACATGGATCAGTATTTGCAATTTTTTGAACCCTTCCTTGCAGAAGGAAAGGATGTTCTGCATGTTACTCTGTCCTCCGGAATTTCGGGTTCGTTTAATTCCGCATGCGCGGCAGCACAGGTTTTGCGCGAAAAATATCCCGAAAGAAAGCTTTATATCGTCGATTCTCTCGGTGCATCATCGGGGTACGGACTTATAATCGATAAGATGGCGGAGCTTCGCGATTCCGGCATGAATATAGACGCGCTTCATGACTGGGTGGAGGAACACAAGCTTAACATGCATCATTGGTTCTTCTCAACCGACTTGACATATTATGTGCGCGGGGGAAGAATTTCGAAATCTGCCGGATTTATCGGCTCGATTCTGCATATTTGCCCGCTGCTGAACTGCGATGATTTGGGCAGGCTCACTCCGCGCGCCAAGATACGCACGAAAAAGCGCGCAATAAACGAAATCGTTCAAAAAATGGTCGAGAATGCGGAGAACGGACTTGATTATTCCGAAAAGTGCTTCATTTGCAATTCAGCTTGCTATGACGATGCACGTGCGGTTGCGGATCTTGTTGAAGCGACTTTCCCGAAGCTTAACGGCAAGGTGCTGATAACTTCAATCGGAACAACCATCGGAAGCCATACGGGGCCCGGAACCGTTGCGCTGTTTTTCTGGGGAAAGAAGCGCGTTGACTGAATTTGATAACGGCTTTTAAAACAAAACGCATTGCCGCAAACAGGGGCAATGCGTTTTACCTTTTTCATCAATAATTTTATGCAGCACAAAATACGTTATGCGCAAAGGCTTCGACTTTTATGACAGGAGCAGCTCCTTCACGCGAACTGCGGCTGCCACGTTGAATTCACATCTTGTATCCACCTGGTAATCAACGCATGCGCTTCGGATTATTTCGGGTGCTGCGTCAACGTTTTCGGCCGCAAGCAAAGCCGTTACAATACGAACGAATTCGTTAAGCTGCAAAACGGGCAGATCAACGACTACTTCAAAAAGACTTGGGAGCACGGGTGATTTTGAACAGGCCGCAAGCAAAACATTCATCGGCAGCAAAGGTTCTGTCACCGTTTCGCATGTATCCTCCCGCAGCTCATCGCAGAGGAGCATGAATTTGAGCGGCTGACAACGCAATTTTGCAAGCAAATCAATGCAATTCAGGTTGCCGTTGAGTGTGTAAACAAGGCGGAGCTGGGGCAATTCGTCCGTCAGCTCAAGCATCATGGTCGTTTTGCCCATTCCCTGCTGACCGCAAAGAAGCATCGGATGTGCGCTTTCGTCCCGCATAAATGCAATCGCATTGTTCAACAGTATACGGTATTCCGCGTCCATCAGCGGAACAAAATCGCCCGCCCGCAGCTCGTGAAGCGGTTTCAGCGCACCGTCAAAGATGAAGTTTCGGTATTTGAGGAAGATTCCGCTTCCGTACGAAGAGTGAAAATTCCAAAGGTCGTTCACAAGCTCGGACCAATCATCAGACTCGAGAAAACGCCGATACATGCCTTCAAGAGCAACGTCCGCATAATAACTGTCGCGAATGCCGAACTCACCGTATTGCCACACGGGCGGCGGGAATTCGGTTTTTGCAGGCGGCTGTTTGGGTTTGAATTCACGGGGCATGGGTGCAACGGGGGCGCCGCCCCACGCAGCGGAGGCAATCACGGAGGCGGCATCCTTTGAATTCTTTTTTTGCTTTTGTTCCGTGCAATTGCAAATTATGGAGTGCAAAACGTTTTCATCTGCCTCCGAAAGAGTTTTCAGCGCGGAAAGCTCAAGCTGCATTGCGTGAATGACGGCATCGTCCGCCTTTCCGGAAGCAGCGGCACATGAAAACACGTTGTCGGTCAGCAACACCGTATCAAGAATGTAATCGTGCCAGATATTGCCGCTTACTCTGCGTGCGCTGCAGCAAACAAGCTCCGAAGTCAAAGCGGAAAGTGCGTCCGCAGCGTTTTGTACGTTGCCGATATCGGCAAAGCGAAGAAGCTCGGAAAGTTTTCCGAGGGGACGAGTGAGCAGTTCGTTTCGGAAAATTGCAAGCCGGGCAATTGCAGCGGACAGCGTGCGAATGTTTTCCTCAGTTTGTGTGCAATCCATTTTTTGCTGCCTTTCTGTAAAAAATGAAGCGTTTGCGCCGCAGACTTACCAAGCGATAAGGTGCAGAATATTTTGATCAAGCACGATGAAAGCTCCGAGAATCGCCGTGTAAATCGCAAAACCCCAGAGTGAATGCTTTGTGATGAGTTTTATCATGAAACGCACCGCAAAATAGCCCGAAACGGCGGCAGCGGCAACGCCGAGCACGACCGAAAGCCAGTTTATGTTTGCTGCGCCTGCGCTGACCGCACCGGGAATTTCAAGCACCGCACCGCCGAGAATTGCAGGAATTGAAAGCAGAAAACTGAATTCCGCAGCGTCTTCTTTTTTCATGCTGCAAAGCGTTGCGCCCGTGATGGTTGAACCCGATCTTGAAATGCCGGGCAGGATGGCAACGCCTTGAACAAAACCGATAAACACCGCATGATACCACTTCATTGAAGGAACGGTAAGTTTGCATTCGACTTTCTGACGTATAAAATCGCAGAGCACAAGCAGCGCCGCCGTGAAAAGGAAACAGAAGCCGAGCAGACTGCCTTCGTTCGCCGCATCAATGATATCTTTGAATACGAGTGCCATAACCGCGGTTACGAGTGTCGCAACGATCATCCAGATCCAGTACTTTGCCTGCTTTACCGGGTGGAGCAGCATTTCAATGATGCGTTTGCGGTAAACAACAAGCACCGCTGCCAAAGTGCCAAGATGCAGCATGACGGTGAAGAAAAGTCCGCCGTCCGATATGCCGAAGATTTTTTGAAGCAGCAGGAGATGACCGCTGCTTGAAATCGGAAGAAATTCGCAAAGTCCCTGAACAAGGCCCAGGATAATTGCAATAAAAGCGTTCATTTTTTGTTCGCCCCCGAACAGCGGAGGCTCTCCCTTCGATTTTGTTTGCAGACCCGCGAAACCTGTCGAATCACCGAATCGGAAAAAACGGCTTGATCAACACAGGCTGCATTGAAATTATATTTGTTTTTTTCGAAACGATTCGATTTACGGCGAAAAAAAGGTTGAATCTTCATCCTTTTTCGCGAAAATAAGCTTAAACCGGCGTTTTCATCGGAAGGCTGTCAATCTGACAGGAACTCCCGATTTTTATGTTTGACGGTTGAAAACCGTGAAATCAATAATAGCGGGGTCCGGAATTCCATCCGTTGTCAAACGCAAGAATAAGACCGGCGTACACGAAAATCATAAGAAGGGTCAGAACTGCACCGATTGCAATTCCCGCAATTGCAAGGCCGCGTCCTTTTTCCGAACGTTTATTGCATTGACAAAGTCCGACAATGGACAGAATAAGTCCCACGATGCCGGGCAGGCCGAAAAGAAGGATGTTAGAGATAATTGCAGCGCAGGAAAGCGAGAAGCCTGCAATGCTGAGTCCGTTATAATTTGCGGAAGGCGCGCACGGCGTGCAGTCCTGCTGCGGCGGGGTGTAGTTGAATTGATTATACCACGACTGCTGCGAGTCCTGCTGCGAATTCTGCTGCGAGTCCTGCTGTGAATTCTGCTGCGAATCCTGCTGAAAATCCTGCTGCGAGTCCTGCTGAAAATCCTGCTGTGAATCCTGCTGTGAATCCTGCTGAGCGGAACTTTGATCATTGCCTTGGGTGAAGCTGTTCAACTGAGCACCGCAGTTGGGGCAGAACGATGCGTTTGCATCAAGGATGTGGTTTCCGCAATTTGGGCAAAACATTTTTTGTTCCTCCGTGTTTGAATTGAATTCGAGTCACATGCAATGTGATTTAAATTCAATAATATTATACAGCACACACAGGGGATTTTCAAGGGGGCGGGGTATTTGTGCAAATGAAAGGGGCTTTTAAACGAACCCCGTTTCGATGCAGCCTCTTGACAACCGTATATTGCGGATTTAGAATATCCCTGCGGGGTAACCGCAGTTTCCGAAATCGCAATTTTTCGGACAAAAGGAACATCGGCTTCCGCTTTTGCTGACAAAATTTTTGGGAGGATTTAGCGGTATCGCGGCGGCATTGCTGCTGACGGGAAAAGCGGGACGGCGGAGAAAAGGTCAACGTTCCCGAATCGGCAATTGATCTGTTGTCGAAGGCAAAACACACATTAAGTAGCGTTTTAATTTTTCGCTTGAAGAATGGCTTTTGCTTTTTCATACTTTTTGCGCCGCGCGGCAAGCTGCTCCGCATCGATTTCGGAACAGCCCGCATAACGTGTTTCGTCTGAATTATGCGCAATGTCCGCAAGTTTGACGCGGACTGCTGTCGGATTGCTGCGTATTGCCCGGATGTAATCGAAATAGTCAATGCCGTCTTTATGCGTCAGCAGTTTTAACACATCGATAACAGCCGACGGAAATTCGGATTCAAGTTCAGAGAGTGTTATGTCCGTGTCCTCTGCAACGTCGTGAAGAAGTGCTGCGCAGACCGAAATTTCATCGGGCATTTGTTCCGCAAGATGAATGGGGTGAAAAATATAAGGCGTGCCGCATTTGTCAACCTGCCCGGCATGGGCAGCGTATGCAGTACGCATTGCCTTATTGGTGAGGAGGGTGTAAATCACGGTTCGAACGATCCTTTCGGATTTCAGTGTAAATCAGCATATTCAAGCTGAAAATGAGTGCAAAAACACAAAAAACTCTCGAAACCTTCGAGAGTTTGGAGCGGGAAACGGGGCTCGAACCCGCCACCTCCGCCTTGGCAAGGCGGCGCTCTACCAAATGAGCTATTCCCGCATATGTGATTGAAATTCAGAAAAATGGAGCGGGTAATGGGACTCGAACCCACTATCTCAGCTTGGAAGGCTAATGTGTTACCATTACACTATACCCGCATCCTTTGCCGCAACTCCGAAAGGTTGGAGCGGGAAACGGGGCTCGAACCCGCCACCTCCGCCTTGGCAAGGCGGCGCTCTACCAAATGAGCTATTCCCGCATATTAAAATCAACCTTAAAGTGGTGCGGGCGAAGAGACTCGAACTCATACACCCTGCGGCACCGGAACCTAAATCCGGCGCGTCTGCCAATTCCGCCACGCCCGCTGATGCCCTCTGCAATGCAATGTTTCATTTAAATTGATAAATGAAACAAAAACCGAATGCAAAGATTGGTGACCCGTCGGAGATTCGAACTCCGGACACCTTGATTAAAAGTCAAGTGCTCTACCGACTGAGCTAACGGGTCAAATCTGGCTGGGGTGGCAGGATTTGAACCTACGGTGCGGGAGTCAAAGTCCCGTGCCTTAACCTCTTGGCGACACCCCAATGATAATCCCAGGGGTTTTGATGAAAATGGGGTGAGTGGTGGGGCTCGAACCCACGACCTCCAGAGCCACAATCTGGCGCTCTAACCAACTGAACTACACCCACCATATTAGCTTGTCAAACAACGCCGCCAAAAAGAAGATTGGCGCGCCTGCAGGGATTCGAACCCGGGACCTACGGCTTAGAAGGCCGTTGCTCTATCCTGCTGAGCTACAGGCGCATACCGTGTATCCTGCCCGCTGACGTTTAAATATTCTATCAACTTTTCTTCCGCTTGTCAACACTTCGGAGGCGTGTTTTTTGCCAAAAGCCAAAATATATTTGAAAATTGTCTCAAATTCACTCGTTCGGCGATTGTAATCCGCCGCCGAAACGATTACAATATATTTACACCGCGCTTAATTGACGGCTTTCGAGCGATAAAGGCGAGGACAATAAAAGTGAAAGGAATTGAACAGGATGAATGTTGCTGTTGAAGGAAAAAACATAGATATTACAGCAGGCGAAAGCATTCTTTGTGCACTTCGACGAGCGGGAACGGACTTTTCAAACCCGGCGGAAAAACCTGTTGCGGCTATGATAGGGGGAGAGGTCTTCAATCTGAATTACACACCCAAGCGCGAATGCAGCATACGGCTGCTGCGATATGGCGATGATGAGGGGCGCCGCGTTTATGAACGCACGCTGCAATTCGTTCTTATTATTGCCGTTCGAAAACTCTTTCCGGGCGCAAGGCTTGTGACTCGTTACTCGGCGGGCGACGGACTTTACATTACTGTAGAGAAGGAGGGGACGGGTGCGCCGCTGAACGAGGCGGATACCGATTTGCTCCGCAGCGAAATGAAACGGATAACAGCGGCGGCATATCCGTTTGTTCGGCGAAGGCTTGATGTCCGCGATGCGATCGAGTTTTACACAAAGGACGGACAGCAGGATAAGGCAGAGCTGCTTCGCTGCCGGCGGTTCAGCTATTTTGATGTGTATTCCTGCCCGGATTACAGCGATTATATGGATTACTTTTACGGCGAGATGGCTCCGTCAACGGATTATGTTCATGTTTTTGAATTGCATACGCTTCCGGAGGCAATTGTTATGCTGCTTCCTTCAAAAGACGACCCCGCCGTTCCCGCCAAATATGAAAACAGTCCGAAATTGCTTGCGGTTTTCGCCGAGAGCGACCGCTGGGGGCGGCTTATGCATGTTGCAAATGCGGTTGACCTTAACCGGCGTGTTGAAAACGGAACCGTTCGCGAGTTGATTCGGGTTAATGAAGCTTTGCATGAAAAGACTTATGCGCGGGTTGCGGATGAGATTATTGCCCGCCGTGCAAAAGCTGTTATGCTTGCCGGACCGTCGTCTTCGGGAAAAACGACTTCCGCAAACAGGATCGCAACCCAACTGCGCGCCGACGGACTGGATCCGGTCATGCTGTCGCTGGATGATTACTATATCGACCGCGACAGAATTCCGCGCGATACAAACGGTGAAATGGATCTTGAGCACATCAACACTTTGGATATTCCGCGATTCAACGGGGATCTTGCGCTTCTGCTTGACGGCTGCGAGGCGGAAATTCCGCTGTTTAATTTCAAAACAGGCAAGCGTGAGAAACAAGGCAAGGTGCTGAAGCTTCATCGCGATCAACCGCTCATAATAGAAGGCATCCATGCCCTCAATCCGCTCATGCTCGGCAGCTGCGATCCGAATTCCGTTTTCAGAATATATGTTTCTGCGCTTACAACGCTGAACCTTGACGATCATAACCGCATCCGCACGACGGATCTGCGCCTGCTTCGCCGCCTTGTCCGCGATTATGAAACGCGCAATGCAAGCATGGAACACACACTCGGAATGTGGGCAAGCGTTCGCCGCGGCGAAGCACGCTGGATTTTCCCTTATCAGGAAAACGCCGACAGGATATTGAACACAACTCTTCATTATGAAGTTGCCGTCCTGAAACGATTCGTTTACCCGCTGCTTGAGGCCGTTCCGCCGGACAGTGTGCATTACTGTGCCGCGAGGAGCATCGTTAAGTTCCTCAATTACTTTGCCGAAGCGGAAGTTGATGATGAAATACCCCCGACTTCAATACTGAGGGAGTTCATCGGCGGAAATACTTTCTATAAGTAAGCGGGAAACAGTCGGCAAATTAAAGGGATTGGCATCGGCGCCGAAAGCTGCCGCAGAAATGCCCGCATCGACCGAAAAGGAGCTATTTCTGCGGCTGCCGACTGTGCCGAATTTGCAAAAAAAAGCGGAAATTGCGAATATACTTTTTAATATAATGAGCGAACAGAGGACGAAAAGGGGTTATAAATGTCGAAAGGGAATTGCATCATTCCGTGAGGGGTATGAACAACACGGAAGGCAATGCGGCGTAAAAAGGGACGGAAAGAAAAATGGAAAAAGGTGTTGACA
>ERZ827104.3731-NODE-3731-length-10398-cov-2.747655_pt1 | contig 10398 bp, 13 predicted proteins | sample MGYA00519781_ERZ827104 | MGnify/ENA primary metagenome ERZ827104 (study PRJEB31778, sample SAMEA3449257) | human gut metagenome | biome: human gut; feature: human-associated habitat; material: faeces | place: United Kingdom | collected 2010/2012 ... | reverse complement strand
TGTAGGAATGACTTGTGGAATGACATTTACCACCTGCCTATTACTCCAGAAAATAAGTCATATACCATAAACACAACAGAAAGGATGATCAAAATGAAGTATGCCTTTGTGCGCAATGGCGTCATTGAAAGCATCGAAGATTGTGTGCGGGATGGGATAACCTATCCGATTGAACAGCTTTACCATAAGGATATCCTGCCACTCTTCGTGACGATCCCACCGGAATATGAAGAACGCTGTTGGCAGGGCTGGCGATACGACGCTGACACCGGTCAATGGACAGAGCCAGTAGCGGGAGAGGTTGATCCTCAAACTGGCCGGATGTATGTCCCAAAGGGGATGACGGCAGCAGGCTTGCAGATGATTCTGCAAAATGCCCAGGACATCACGGGGGCATTGCTGGGGCAGGTACAGACAAACCAGGAGCAGACAGGAATTCTGCTTCCAGAATAGAAAGGATGATCCAAATGACCAAAACACAACTGATCGAACGTTACCGCAACTGCTATGCGACAGACGCCCATCTGGACACCGGCGTGGAGCTGGGGATCCTGACCAGCGAGGAGGCCGAGGCGCTGAAGGCAGAGCGGCGGGGTGAGGGCGGCATTGTGCCGGCGGAAACTCTGCAGCAGGTAGAAGCGATTCTGAAAGGAGAGATGGAATAATGAGTAACATCCTAGAAGTGGCGCGGCAGGCCCGCGCAGCGATGGTAGCGGCGCGAAAATATGTACCGGATACGGTAGCGATCCAGAATACCATGCTGTATGATCCGTGGGACCCGAATGGCAGAGAGTATGTGGGCAAGGACAAGGCCACCGAGGACAACCCTGCCAGCATTGTGCGAGGCGATGACGGCTATCTATATCGCTGTCTGACTTCCCACACCTCCCAGGCGGACTGGGCGTCGGGAGCAGCGCCATCCTTGTGGGTGCGGATTGACGATCCGGCGGTGGAGTGGCCGGAGTGGCGGCAGCCGACCAACGCGGAGGATGCTTACCCAAAGGGGGCCAAGGTGACCCACAACGGGGAGCGGTATATCTCCCAGATTGACGCCAACACCACCGAGCCGGGAACCGATGAGCGATGGTGGAAAAAAGTGGAGGAAACAGAAGAAAATGAAGAAGCCGAATAAAAAGTTGCACGTTTGCGTGCAACTTTTTGTTTGAAACGGGGTATATGTGAAGGGAGGTGAGGAACTTGATCGAATTAAACATCTGGCAGCTGCTGGTGGGTTTTGTGGCGGCGATGGGGATACCCAGCGCCATCATGGGACTGATCGTCAAGCGGCTGGAAAAGCGTCTTGCCAAGCGGGACAGCCTGCGCGATGAGCAGGACAGATCCCAGAAGGACCTGATTGTGCTGTTGGTACAGAGCACCAATGCGTCGATTTCGCTGGGCGAGGCGACGGCGCGGGCGGTGCAGCGCATCCCGGATGCGCACTGCAACGGGGATATGCACGCGGCACTGGAATATGCCACCAGCGTCAAGCACAAACAAAAGGATTTTTTAACAAAACAGGGCGTCGATGCCCTGCTGGACTAGGAGAAAGGAATGGAAAAGCAAATGAACATAACACAAAAGAGCAGCCCGAACCAGTCGAGCCGGAACGGGTACAAGCCCTGTCTGATCGTCTGGCACATCGCGGACGGGACCTATAACGGAACCGTGGCGTGGGAGATGAACCGGGAGAGTCAGGTTTCCAGCCACTTTGTGCTGGGGAAGGGCGGCGAGATCACCCAGCTGGTGCCGCTGGAGCGGGCAGCCTGGACGCAGGGGGTGGTCAAAAATCCGACCCATCCATACGTCAAAACACACAGCGGGGTCAACCCGAATCTCTATTGCGTCTCCATCGAGTGCGAGGGCGTTTGGAGCGAGACAAAGGGCGCACTGACCGACCAGCAGCTGGCGGCAGCGGCGGAGCTGACCCGGTACATCGTGGCGGAGGTCAAGCGGATCTACAAGGTCGACATCCCTATCGACCGGGAACATATGATCGGGCACTATGAGATTAACCCCGTTACCCGTTCGCACTGTCCGGGGGAGGCGTTCCCCTACGACGCGCTGATCGCGGCGGCAAGGGGAGAAATGGAGATCCCAACCAGCTCCCAGAAGCTGCCCTATACGGTACAGTGCGGGGCCTTTGCGGACGCGGACAACGCGGCCAAGCTGTATGCAAAGTTGGATGACAAAGGCTATTTCGTTTTCCTGCAGAACGAGGCAACCATCAAGGTGTGTGTCGGGAAGTTTGCCAGCAGCGAGGAAGCGCAGAGGAGCTGCGATGACCTGAAGAAAAAGGGCTTTGCCGGGTTTGTGACAACTATCTAAAGGGAGGAATCAGGAATGATTGATATTACAGAAATCGTAGTGGCTGTGATCGGCCTGCTGTCGGTGATCGTGACCAGCGTCGTGGTGCCGCTGATCAAGTCGAAGCTCACCAACAGCCAATGGGAGAGCATCTGCAACTATGCGGTGGCCGGCGTCCAGGCGGCGGAGATCATCTTTAACGCACAGGGAAAAGGAGCCGAGAAGTTTGCCTGGGCCAAGGACTATATTGAGCAGCAGTGTGCGGCGCACGGCATCAAGATCGACGCCGACACAGTCCAGATCGCCATCGAGAACGCCTGGAAGGCGCTGGGGCTGGATCAGAAGCAGCTCCCGGCAGGAAAAAATGTCAGTGAAGCGGAATAGGCCGCTTTGCAAATAAATTTACATAATACATTTATGCCCGTGTCAGCACGATTTACCAGCGCAAGGAGAGCAACAGCCTGAAGGACCAGAGGCTCCAGCTGCCGCAGAGGGCTGCGATTGGTTTTCGGGTGCCCGTATGGTCAAGGGTGCATTACTTTGCTTGATAATCTGTTCGAGTGCAAAATGGATACGATAGGAGAGAAACAATCTGTGCGAGAATGCTCGGCTCTTTTTAGCAGAAAGCGTGTTCGCAGATTGCCGGTGGGCTTAGTTTGCCAGCTTAGCCTGCATAGATGAGGCGGACAATGCCATTGGCATTTTCGGTGTAGGTGAGGTGGAGGCGTTTTTCCACCATCCCATCCGGAAAAAGGGGAATTCCGCTGCCCAGGATGGTCGGGATAATGGAGATGTCGTAGCGGTCGATGAGGTTTTCCCGGATCAGCGTCTGTACCACCGCCGCCCCGCCGCAGATCCAGATGTTTTTCCCGGGCCTTTGTTTTCGTTCTTCCACCAGCTTGGTGACCGGTTGGCAGGTGAAGTGAATCTGTCCGGAAGAGGGAAGCTCCCGGTGGGTCAGAACGTAGCAGTCGAGTCCCTCATAGACCCACTGGCCCGGGGAAAGCTCGGTCACAATTTGGTGGTAGGTGTTCCAGCCCATGATGACCGTGTCGATTTCCTGAAGGAAGCTCGAATAGCTGTCCGGCTCCTGGCTCTCCGGGTTCTGCTCGGTCAGCCAGTCCACCTTGCTCTGTTTGTCGGCGATGTATCCGTCCAGGCTCATAGCGATGTATAAGATGATCTCTCTCATTTTTTAGCGCCTCCTTTTTGTGATGCTATTCCCATTATAGCATGTGGGGAGAGGGGCGTAAATATCCTGCCCGAATCGAACAAGAGCCCCAGCTAACTTAGCCGGGGCTCTTTGGGTTTACAGCGTATTGTGAACGATCTTGCCGTCGATGATGGTCATGCGGCAGGCAGACAAGCTGCTGAACGGGTGTCCGTCGAAGATGGCAATGTCGGCGTCCTTGCCCGGCTCCAGCGAGCCGATGCGGTCCTCCAGCTGCAGGGTGCGTGCCGGCTGGATGGTCACGCCCTCAAAGGCGGCCTTTTCGGAGAGCCCGCGGCGCAGCAGCAGGCCAATGGTGGCCGGCAGGTAGGCGGTGCGGGAGCCGTCATCGGCGGTCAGCGCGATGTCGATGCCGTTTTGTGCCAGGATGCCCGGATTTTCCATGCTCATGTTCCACAGCTCCTGCTTTTCCGGGCCCCACAGGTAGGGGCCGATGGTGGCGCGGACGTGGTGCCGTTTGAGAGCATCCACAATCATGTAGCCTTCGGTGCAGTGCTCGATGGTGTAGTCCAGATGGAACTCCTCGGCGATCTTCACAGCGGTCATGATGTCGTCCGAGCGGTGGGCGTGGATGCGGCAGCGCATCTCGCCGCGGACGACCGGCACCAGCGCCTCGAGCTGGAAGTTGGGTTCCGGCGCCTTGGACGGGTCGGCCTCGGCGGCTTTCAGCTTATCCGAGTAGACCTTTGCCTTGTACAGCGTCTCGCGCATCAGGGCGGCCAGGCCCATGCGGGTCATCGGGTACTTTTTGTCGGTGCCGTAGCAGCGCTTTGGATTTTCGCCCATCGCAAACTTCATCTGCTCGGTGCCGGGCAGGATCATCTCCTCGGCGGTGTGTACATCGCGCAGCTTGATGACGATGCCGGTGCCGCCGACCACATTGGCCGAACCGGGCAGCACGCAGACGGTGGAAAAGCCCGCTTCACGCACCTTGTCGATGGCGTAGTCGTGCGGATTGATGGCGTCGGCAGCGCGCACCTGCGGGGTGACCGGGCTGCTCATCTCGTTGCCGTCCAGCGGGATGGAGGGGTTGGTGCGCGGCTCGTTAAAGTTGGAAATGTGGGTGTGGCAGTCGATCAGGCCTGGCATGACCCAGCAGCCGGCGGCGTCGATTACCTGCGCGTCGTGCGGGATTTCGATCTTTTCTCCCACCGCTTTGATTTTGCCGTCCTCGATTAAGACGGTGCCCTTTTCGTAGGTTTTATCTGTAACGGTGACGACCTTGCCGTTTGTGATTGCAATCATCTTTTACAACGCTCCTTCCATTACAGGGTGTTTTTGTAGATTTCGCCGTCGATCATAACCAGGCGGCACAGGCTCATACTGTCAAACAGGTTGCCGTCAAAGATGGCGATGTCGGCGTCCTTGCCCGGCTCCAGCGAACCGATGCGGTCCTCCAGCTGCAGAATCTTTGCCGGGTTGATGGTGACGCCGCGCAGCGCGTCCTCAAAGGAGAGGCCGTGGCGGATCAGCATGCCGATGGTCATCGGCAGCACCGCGGTCTGGGAGCCGGTGTCGGCGGTGAGGGCGACGGTCATGTTCGGCTCCTTGGCCAGGATGCCGGGAGTGTCAAGCGAGCGGCCGTGAATCTCCATCTTGCTGGGAGCGGTCAGGTGCGGGCCGATGACGCAGCGGACCTGCTTTTCGTTGAGCACGTCGGCGATCTTGTAGCCCTCGGTGCAGTGCTCAATGACATAGTCGAGGCCAAATTCCTCGGCGATGCTGATGGCGGTGAGGATATCGTCCGAGCGGTGGGCGTGCATCCGGCAGCGCATCTGGCCGCGGACAACAGGGACCAACGCGTTGAGCTGGAAGTTTGGTTCCGGCGCCTTGGACGGGTCGGTCTCGGCGGCCTTGAGCTTATCGGAATAATTTTTGGCGTTAAAGAGCGTTTCGCGCAGGATGCCGGCCAGGCCCATGCGGGTGGCAGGGGTCTGCTTGCGGGCGCCGTAGTTGCGCTTGGGGTTTTCGCCGAAGGCAAACTTCATCTGTTCGCTGCCGGGAATGGCCATCTCGCGGGCGGTGTGGCCGCGCAGCTTGATGGAGACGCCGGTGCCGCCGATGACGTTGCCCGAGCCGGGGGTGGAGGAGACGGTGGTAAAGCCGGCCTCCCGTACCTTGTCGATGGCGTAGTCGTCCGGGTAGACGGCGTCCAGCGCGCGGATGTGCGGCTGGATGGGGCCGGTCATCTCGTTGCCGTCCGAAAGGCCGGGCATCGAGTTCGGCTCACTGAAGTTGCAGATATGGGTATGGCAGTCGATCAGTCCCGGGGTGACCCAGCAGCCGGCAGCGTCGATGATTTCGGCGTCGGAGGGGACCTGCACGTCCGGCCCCACCGCTTTGATCTTGCCGTTTTCGATCAGGACGGTGGCTTTGTCATAGGTCTGTCCGGTGACGGTAAAGACTTTACCATTGATAATCGCTTTCATGATAGCATGGATTCCTCCTTTAAATAAAAAAGTAGATGCTTTTATCAAAAAAAGAGTACGGACCTATCATAACACACCCGAAAAGTTCTGTAAATCATTGCAGATAAATTTCACAAAATATTGAAAAAACCTGTCTAAATTGCTTAAAAATTTGCCGGCTTTTTTGCCTTTCCAGGCATAGAGGGAGGATAGGGCGCATAGGTTTTAGTAAAAACATTTGCTTTTTTCAAAACGGAGGGAAAACAATGGGGACGGCAAAACGAACTGGCTACCAGCGGCTGGCAAAGAATAAACGGAGCGAAAAGCAGGATGACCGCTTTTTGGCGATGGTCTGTTTTCAGATGGCGCTGTGCATCCTTGCGGCGGCGGTGTTTTTTGCCGCCTGCCGCGGAGAGCAGGGGGAGAGCGGCTCCGCTGTGTATAAGACGGCGCAGCTGCTGTGCGGGCAGCAGTCGGAGCGGCTGATTGACTGGGAGAGCCTGCGTGGTCAGGACTGGCTGCAAAAGATCAAGGATTTCTGGCAGGGGGGCGCGGCCGAGCTGCTTGAGCGGCTGCAGAAGCTGATCTCCAGCCAGCTGGTTCCTCCGGAGGAGCTGCCGCCAGAGACGATCGGTGAGAGCGGAGCAGGCGGCCCGCTGCCAGCGTACAGCTTGTCCGCGGATGGACTGCCCGCGGCGGAGGGAACGACCCTTGCGCCCTACTTTTTGACGGCGTCGATGTGGTCGCCGGTCAGCGGGCTGGTTACCTCACGGTTTGGTTGGCGCAGCCATCCGGTCAGCGGCCAGGATGACTTCCACACCGGGGTGGACATCGCGGCGGCGCAGGGGACGCCCATCCTGGCGGCGCTGCCGGGGGTGGTGGAGCAGACCGGCTACTCGGAAAGCTACGGCAACTTTGTGGTGCTGCGCCACTCGGACAACCTGCGCACCACCTACAACCACTGCAGTGAGATTCTGGCCAAGGAAGGGGAGCAGCTTGCAGGCGGGGCGAAGTCGTGGGGCTTGTGGGCAGCACCGGCATCTCCACCGGGCCGCATCTGCACTTTGAGGTGGAGGTCAAGGGCCTTAAGGCCGACCCGCTGCAGGCGCTGGAGGTAACCGAATATGAAGCAGCCCGGTAAGGCGGAGCGAAGCAGGAGCTGGCAGGTGCCGGTCGAGACGGGGTTCGGGTTCTTTTTGTCGCTTAGCATTTTTCTGCTGATGGACCAGACGGGGATCGGGGTACTGTGCGTCTCCGCGGCGCTGCTGCACGAGCTGGGGCACCTGATCGCGATGGCTCTGTTTCGTGTCAAGCTCGTGCGGGTGCGGCTGCAGACGCTGGAGATCGGCATCGAACGCCAGGAGGCAAGGTCGCTGATGAGCGAACTATGCATCGACCTTGCCGGGCCGGCGGTCAACCTGCTGCTGGCAGCGGTGTGCTGGCGCTGGGGAAGCATGGGATTTTCCGCAGTCAACTGCGCGCTGGGCCTGTTTGAACTGTGCCCATTGCCAATGCTGGACGGCGGGCAGGCACTGTCCGCGCTGTGCCAGCGGCTGTTTACGCTGGAGCGGGCGGGGAAAATCTGCATGGCGGTGAGCGTCTGCACCCTGCTGCTGATTCTGGCAGGTGGGGTTCTGCTGGTCGTTTTGGACCGGAACTTCAGCTTGCTTGTGCTGCTAGCCGCGCTGGCTCTGGCGCTGTGCCCGGCAAAAAAGAGAAAATAAAAAAGCGGGGAAAGAAGATGAACCCTTTCTCCGCTTTTTGTTCTGTCATTATACTTTCTTCACTGTCAAAACCTTGAGCACATCGGTTGCGCCCTGGATGTCCTTGACGCGGTCATTGATTTCATTGACGCTCTGGAATTTTTCCAGTGTGGTGCGCTGGCCCTCAAACAGCTGGCGCATATCCTGCTTGATGTCGTTCTCCTGAATGTTTTCCACCTTTTTCAGCCGCTTCTCCAGCGAATCCACCGTCTGGGAAAGGTTCTTGATGTCCTCCCGTCCGGCCTTTACCTCGGCTTTGATCTCGCGCACCTCGTCGCGGATGCCCCGCACCTCTTCTTTAATCGACTTGATTTCGTACTTAATCGGCCCAAGCTCGTTGGTCAGTTTCACATCCAAAAGCTGGCTGATCGCGTCCATCAGTTCTCTGTCAATCATGGTTTTTACTCACCGCCTTTTGCTCCATTATACCCCATTTCCGACTTGTTTGCAACTAAAAAAACGAGCCGGCGGATAATTTTTACAAAAATCGTTCTACTTTCTGTCCGCCTCCAGCAGGTCGATGATCCGCCAGAGCGCAAGCAGCACAAGCCCCGTAAAGACAGCGCCCAGCATGACAAGCGTCTCGGTGTAGTTAAAATCGAACAGAATGCTGCCCAGCACCGCCTGCACAAACAGGACGGCGGCGAGGACAAAAAAGAGCAGCGCAAAAATAAGGATGATTTTGGAAAGGTGTTTTTTCATGGACGGGTCTCCTTACAGGTTTCCTGTGATTTTCTGGACAGCGATGATTTCGAAATAAAGGTAGCGGTACATTTCGTCAATCACGAACTTCATTTCCTCCATATAAGCCGGGTCGGACAAAAGTTTGGGATGAAAGGGCATTTCCCGCCAAAGGCGAATCCCCAATTTGGGAAATTCATAGTTTGTGCTGAGCTGTTCATCCTCCATGTCACAGAGACAGGCGTCCTGGCTTTTTAAGGCGGCGATCAGATCCTCAGCGGTCGTGCGAAAGACGTCTATCTCTCCCAACAGGATAGGAAGTTGGTCCCGCAGGTCACTGCCGACAGCGATTTCAATGGCGCGGTCATCCCGATAGCGCGCCATGAAAAAGAAAGAAGAATCCACATACCGAAAGGTAATGGCATCGGTTTCCTCTGTTTGGGATATTAAGATGTCCTCGGAAGTTGGCAGCGAAAGTTTTTCGCGCAGCCGGTATAGAGAACAGAGAATTTCTGCGGAGGACATCCCGAGCTTTAAAGGACCGATTCCAACGTGTGGAGTCACCGAGAGTTCTTCTATCGTTTTTCTTGACAGGAAGGGCATGTGTCTTGATTCCTTTCAGGATTTCTTTTTCTCTTTATATTCTACAAAATTTTGCCCCATTTGGCAAGATTTCTTAGGAAGGCTGCGCGGGCGGTGGGCGTTGATTTTTCTCCCAAAATCATGTAAACTAGAAAAACAAGAAGGATGCCGATTTCGATTTTGGAGGAAGATAGATGAAGAGAGAAAAGCTTGAGCAGATTTTGCTTCAGGTGCAGAAGCCCGCGCAGTACATCGGCGGGGAACTCAACAGCGTGATGAAGGACAAGACCAGGGTGGACTGCCGCCTGGCCTTCTGCTTTCCGGATAAATATGAGGTGGGCATGTCCCACCTGGGCATGAAGATTCTGTACTCGCTCTATAACCAGCGGGAAAACTGGTGGTGCGAGCGGGTCTTTGCGCCCGACGCCGACATGGAGGCGCTGCTTCGCAAAGAGGGCGAGCCGCTCTATGCGCTCGAGAGCCTCGACCCCATCAAGGACTTTGATTTTATCCTGTTCACCTTGCAGTACGAGATGAGCTACACCGGCGTGCTCAACATGCTGGACCTGGCCGGGGTGCCGGTGCTGGCAAAGGAGCGCACCGGCCTGTGGCCGATTGTGGCCGCGGGCGGCCCCTGCGCCTGCAACCCGGAGCCGCTGGCCGACTTTGTCGACCTGTTTATCCTCGGTGAGGGCGAGGAGGTCAACCTCGAGATCACCGACCTGTATATGCAGGCCAAAAAGGAGGGCTGGGACAAGCAGCGCTACTTAAAGGAGGCCGCGAAGATCGGCGGCGTCTATGTGCCGAGCCTGTACGACGTCAGCTATAATGCCGACGGCACCATTCATGCCGTCACCCCCAACTGCCCGGAGGCGCCCGCCAAGGTCACGAAAAGAATCATCGCGGACCTGGACAAGGTGTTCTTCCCGGAGAAGTTTGTGGTGCCGTTTATCAACATCGTCCACGACCGCTCGATGCTCGAATTGCAGCGCGGCTGCCTGCGCGGCTGCCGCTTCTGCCAGGCGGGATTTATCTACCGCCCGCTGCGCGAAAAGCACTACGATACCTTAAACCATGACGCCCACTGCCTGTGCGACACCAGCGGCTATGAGGAGCTGTCGCTGACCTCGCTGTCCACCAGCGACTATCTGGAGATCGAGCCGCTGCTGGACGACCTGCTGGCCTGGCCTCCACAGCAGCGGGTGAGCCTGTCGCTGCCAAGCCTTCGGGTGGACAACTTCTCGAAGGAATTGATGGAGAAGGTCTCCCGCATCAAAAAGAGCGGCCTTACCTTCGCTGCCGAGGCCGGCACCCAGCGCCTGCGGGACGTCATCAACAAAAACGTCACCGAGGAGGAGGTGCTCTCCACCTGCAAGACCGCCTTTGAGGGCGGCTACACCTCGGTCAAGCTCTACTTTATGATGGGCCT
>ERZ827104.3720-NODE-3720-length-10420-cov-2.816015_pt1 | contig 10420 bp, 10 predicted proteins | sample MGYA00519781_ERZ827104 | MGnify/ENA primary metagenome ERZ827104 (study PRJEB31778, sample SAMEA3449257) | human gut metagenome | biome: human gut; feature: human-associated habitat; material: faeces | place: United Kingdom | collected 2010/2012 ... | reverse complement strand
TATCCAATTGTTGACAAATTTATTGTCCAGTGGGATGAACAGAAGAAGGTTTATCCTAAGGCAGTCAATCTTGGTAGTATTTTTTAAAGAGGTAAAAGATGATATTTGTAACTGTTGGAACACATGAGCAGCCATTTGACAGGCTTGTAAAAGCAGTAGATGAATTAAAAAGAGATGGAATAATTACTGAAGAGGTTATTATGCAAACAAGGTTCAGTATCTATGAACCTAAATATTGTGAGTGGAGTAAATTAATTCCCTATCGGGAAATGATAAAAAATGTTGAAAATGCGCATATAGTAATAACGCATGGTGGTCCTGCGAGCTTTATTATGCCGCTTGAAATGGGTAAGACACCCATAGTAGTTCCCAGACAGCATCAGTTTGAGGAGCATGTTAATGATCATCAAGTTGAATTTGCAAGAAATGTAGCAGAGAAAATGGGAACAATTATTCCGGTGGAAGATATTACTAAATTAGGAGAAATCATAAGGAATTATGACAAGATTGTTGCTGGAATGGAACATGAAATGTGTAGTAATAATGAAAAGTTTTGTGATGAATTCCAAAAGATTGTAGATGGGATAATGAAATCAAAATATTGATACAGACAGTAGGAGTGGTACTGTTTGTAAGAAAGTCAAAGTAAAACTGTAAATAATTTCAAAAGGAGAATGAACTAATGATCATAACAAGAGCACCATTCAGAGTAAGTTTTTGCGGAGGTGGAAGCGATTTGCCCTCGTTTTATGAAAAATATGGTGGTTGCGTGTTGAGCACTACAATTCGTAAGTATATGTATCTTACAATTCACAATTACTTTGAAAAAGATCAAATTGTGTTAAAATATTCAAAAACAGAAATTGTACACGATTATTCAGAAATAGAACACCGCATTTTCAAACAATGCCTGAGCGATTTCGGACTAAAGGGTGTGGAACTGTCATCTATGGCAGATATACCTGCAGGTACAGGACTCGGTTCCTCCAGTACATTCACTGTGGCACTACTGCAGCTGCTTAATACTTACAAGGGGCAGTATGTATCCAAATATAAACTGGCAAAGGATGCATGTGCAGTAGAAATTGAAAAATTGGGTGAGCCTATTGGTAAACAGGATCAATTCGCGGCAGCTTTTGGCGGATTGAAGTTTTATGAATTTATGCCTAACGGATTTGTAAATGTTGAACCTGTTATTATGAAGCCAGATAGTTATGCAAAACTAGAAAATAACTTATTAATGTTTTATCTAGGGGGAACACATTCGGCTTCTGCGATTTTAAAGGAACAATCAAAGAATGTACAGTCAGTAGACAAAGCGGCAATTCAGCGGCAGATGTGTGACATCGCAAGGAAGTTGAAAGAAGAACTTCAAAACAACCAAGTGGATGCGATGGGAGAACTTTTGCATGAAAATTGGATGTTAAAGAGGTCGCTTGCTGCGGGAATAACTAATCCACTGATAGATGAGACTTATGAAGTGGCAATGAAGGCAGGAGCCACCGGGGGTAAATTATTGGGCGCAGGTGGTGCGGGTTTTATGCTCTTCTATGTTCCCGAAGAAAAGCATGACGCAGTAAGAAATGCACTGTGTAATCTCCGTGAAATGGATTTTGAAATAGACAATTCAGGAGCTACAATAGTAATGACAGACAGAGATTTTGTGTGAGAAAATTAATGATGTAGTAATTGGCAAAATTTAATACAGACAAAAGAGATGGAGGATTGTAATGAATATTTTAGTAGCGGGCGGTGCAGGATTTATAGGTAGCCACTTATGTGATGCGCTTTTGGAAAAAGGAAATAGAGTAATTGTTGCTGACAAGCTCATTATGGGAAAACAAAACATTGAACACTTGATGGAAAATGAAAGATTTAAGTTTTATGAAATGGAATTGGCAGATCAGGGGAATGTTGATAGATTGTTTTCAGAAAATAATATTGATGTTGTGTATCATATGGCAGCCAACTCGGATATTCAAAAAGGTGGGAAGGAACCTTCCATAGATTTCAATGATACACTTCTTACAACAAGAGCATTGCTGGAAGGTATGCGTAAAGCAAATGTAAAGAAAATGTTTTTCGCATCTACTTCGGCAGTATACGGTGAAATGCTAGATGTTAAATTGACAGAGACTACCGGTGGAATCAAACCGGTTTCCTATTATGGTGGTGCTAAGCTTGCATCCGAAGCGTTGATTTCATCCTATGTATCAATGTGTGATATGAGTGTAGTTATTTTCCGATTCCCCAATGTAATAGGACCGAGACTTACTCATGGTGCCGTATTTGATTTTATCAGAAAGTTACGCAAAAATCCCAAGGAATTGGAAATCTTGGGAAACGGAACACAGTGTAAGCCGTATATTTATGTATTGGATTTAGTTGAGGCAATTGTGAAGTTGACAGAAGAATTTAAACAAGGAGAGGAAGTTTATAATATCAGTGTTGAGAGTGAAGGAACTACAGTCACACATATTGCAGAGATTGTAGTAGATGTACTCGGCTTGAAAGATGTTACTTTTAAATATACGGGTGGCGACAGAGGATGGAAAGGAGATGTGCCGAGATTTTCATATGATATCTCAAAGGTACTTTCTACAGGATGGAAACCTAAGCATACGTCTGATGAAGCTGTCAGACAGACAGTAAGCGATGCAATAAAGGCAGGAATGTAAGGACATATAAAATGAATCAAAAATATGTAGCAGTAATACAAGCAGGCGGTATGGGAACAAGAATGAGAGAACTGACTCAGGATAAGATTCCTAAACCTTTATTAGCTTTAAATGGAAAACCAATGATTGAATGGCAGATTCAATCACTTAAAAAGTATGGCATAGCGGAGTTTGTGCTTATTTTGGGACATTTGGGACATTTGATAGAGCAATACTTTGAGGATGGTTCAAAGTGGGATGTAAATATAAAATATATATATGAAAACCAACCGTTAGGGAGTGCCGGAGCATTATATTATGCTAAAGATATCATAGGAAAACGAGATGTCATACTTGTTTTTGGAGATGTTATGTTTGAAATTGACTGGAAACGATACATTCGTTTTCACGAAGAACATAATGGTAAAGTAACACTGCTTGCACATCCTAATGCTCATCCGTTTGACTCTGATTTATTAATTGTGGACGATGAAGAAAAAGTAACTGGAATCGATTCAAAGAAAAACATAAGAAATTATTATTATAAGAATATTGTAAATGCCGGGCTCTCGATTTTTAAAAGAGAGATTTTGGACGACCTTAAAGAAGCAAAAAAAACAGATTATGAAGCGGATCTCATAGAACCATTAATGCAGAAAGGGGAGATATACGCTTATAATACGCCGGAATATGTGAAAGATGTGGGTACGCCGGAAAGATTTTATGCTGCCTGCGAGGAACAGAAGAAGGGCGTGTGGAATGCTAAGAGCTTGGCAAATAGGCAAAAAGCAATATTTCTTGATCGAGATGGAACAATAAATGTACTTAAGGGATTCTTAAAAAGAGTAGATGACTTTGAATTATTGCCAAATGTGATTGAAGCTATAAAAAGGATAAATGCTTCTGAATATCTGGTAATTGTGGCTACTAATCAGCCGGTGATTGCCAGAGGGGAATGCTCTTTTGAGGAACTGGAGAATATACATAAAAAGTTGGAAACAGAACTCGGGAAAACAGGAGCTTTTGTAAATGATATATTCTTTTGCCCTCACCATCCGGATAAGGGATATGAGGGAGAAATACCAGAACTGAAAATTAACTGTGATTGTCGAAAACCTAAAACAGGAATGCTAAATACGGCAGCGGAAAAATACAATATAAATTTGCATGATTCCTGGTATATAGGTGACACTACGGTAGATATACAAACCGGATATAATGCCGGTATGAGGACGGTGCTTGTTCATACAGGTGAGGCAGGCAAAGATGGTAAGTATAACGTAGTGGCAGATTATGAGGCTGAAGATCTGCTAGGTGCAGTAAATAAAATTATCAACAATGAACAGCAGGAAAAGGAGAAAAACCATGGATTTTAGAACAGATATTAAAGACTATATTGCTTGTGAGATTGAAACCTTAAAAAAAATAGATATTTCAGCAATTAATGATGCATTGAATCTTTTGATGGAAACAGCGAAAAACCATAAAAGAATATATATTTTTGGAAATGGAGGAAGTTCTGCAACCGCATCTCATTTTCAAAATGATTTCGGAAAGGGAGTATCGGAATATGTAGAAGATAAGTTTCGATTTCAATGTTTAAATGACAATGTTGCTACACTACTCCCTTTCCGAAATCATTTTGAAAATGAGATGCGGTTGCAATGTTGCTACACTTATGGCTGTTGCAAATGATATAGGTTTTGAGGAAGTATTTCGCTTTCAGTTAAATGGAGTCATTGAACCTGGCGATATTGTAATAGCTATCTCTGGTAGTGGAAATTCAAAAAATGTCATTAATGCAGTTGAATATGCCAAGAGTTGTGGAAATAAGATTATTGGTCTGACAGGATATAGCGGAGGAAAACTTAAGGAACTTAGTGATATATCGTTGCACGTGCCGGTTAATAGTATGCAGGTGACAGAAGATATTCATATGGTATTTGATCACCTGATGATGAGTATGTTTTATCAGCATTTGTGTGGAAAGAATCATCTTAGTGAATAAGGAGCCACTGTGGTGAATACGCAGAGAATAAAATTTATAGATACCTATATAGACAATTTAACAGCATCTGAAGCAAAAGAATGCGTAAACGAAGTGATTCGCAAACCGGGGTATCACTATGTGGTAACCCCCAATGCGGATATTATTGTGAAGATGCATCAAGATAGAGAGTTAAAAGACATTTGTGAAAAGGCGGATTTGATTCTTACAGACGGACAAATAGTTGTAAAACTATCTCGAAGATACGGAACTGCTATCAAAGAGCGTGTATGTATGACTGATTTCGTATGGGATGTATTTGATCTTGCCATTGAAAAGGAATATAAGATATTTCTCCTTGGAGGAAAGGAAGAAATATTGTCAAAAGCTACAGAAAATGTTAAAAAGAAGTTGCCCAAACTTAACATTGTGGATTCCTATTCACCGCCATTTGGTTTTGAAAAGGACAAAAAAGCATTAGCTGAAACGAATGAGCGGATCAGAAACAGCCATGCAGATATATTGATTGTTTTCTTGGGATGCCCAAAACAAGAGAAATTCATTGCGCAAAACAAAGATATTTATCAAGTTCCTATTTCGTTTACTATGGGCGGCTGTGTGGATTTTCTTGCTGGAGAAGTGAAACGAGCTCCAAAGTGGATGCAGAGTGCAGGACTTGAATGGTTTTATAGATTTATACAGGAACCCAAGAGAATGTTTAAGAGATATTTTGTGGATGATATTAAAATATTTGGATTGGTCAGGAAGTATAGTAAGAGATAGGGGGGACAATAAAATGAAAATTTTGGTAACAGGAGCTAATGGCTATTTGGGGACAGGAGTCGTTAAAGAACTTCTTGATAGAGGACAAGAAGTTATTGCGACTGACTTCAGTATGGATCATGTTGATGATAGAGCTCAGAAAATGGCAGGCGATTTGTTTGAGATTGAGAATCCATATGTTTTCTTCGGACAACCAGATATTCTCTTACATTTAGCATGGAGGGATGGATTTGTACACTATTCAACATCACATGTGGAAGATTTACCTAAGCACTTTACGTTTATTAAAAAGATGGCTGAAGCAGGTGTAAATCAAATAGCAGCAATGGGGAGTATGCATGAGATTGGCTTTTTTGAAGGCAGCATTAATGAGACAACAGCATGTAATCCAGTAACACCATATGGTATTAGTAAGAATGCGTTAAGAAATTTAACAGAAATGATATGCAACCAAAACAATATTATATTTCAATGGCTTAGGGGCTACTATATTGTAGGAAATTCAAAATATGGTTGTTCTATTTTTTCAAAAATTACAGCAGCAGAAGAAGAAGGCACGATAGAATTCCCATTTACATCAGGACAAAATCAGTTTGATTTTATCGATTATGACATGTTTTGCAAGCAGGTGGCAGCAACGGTAAGCCAAACTAATGTCAATGGAATTATCAATATATGTTCTGGCTATCCAGAAAAACTATCAAATAGGGTTGAACGATTTATTAAAGAAAATGATTATGCAATAAAATTGAAATATGGAGCGTTTCCTGACAGACCATATGATTCTAAGGCGGTGTGGGGGGACAGCAAAAAAATTGACAAAATCATGAAGGAACAGTAGGATGGTATGATGGCAAAAGTTTTAGCAGGAATTGTATTATATAATTCAGATTTTCCCAGATTGTTAGAGTGTTTAGCAGGGTTGGAAAACCAAGTGGAAAGTATTATAGTTTGGGACAATAGTCCGCAGGAATACTCAGCATTAGAAAGAGAAAAAATTTGCGAGTATAGAAATTGTGAATACATATACGCAAATGAGAATCTGGGAATGCCTGAAGGAATGAATCGAATTATGCAAATCGCTAAAAACAGAGGACTTGAATGGGTTCTTACTATGAATGCAGATTCCATTGTCCCTGATAATTTAATAGAAAAATATGCTGATTATTTTGAACAATCAGATGTCGGAATGATTTGCCCACAAATAATAGATAAAAGAAGAAAGTATATGAAGCTAGATAAAACTGAGGGTAAAGAATATGTTAATATGTGTATTACCTCCGCTGCATGTACAAGAATTCTTGCATGGGAAGATGTTGGAAAATTTGATTCCTGGTTATTTGTGGATTTATTAGATAATGATATAAGTAAACGAATGATTTTAAATGGTTGGAAAATTGTAAAGGTAAATTCCGTAGTGCTAGATCAGGAATTTGGTGACATTAAAGGGAAAGCTCCAAAAGTAGAAGCTTTTTGGTTGAAAATTGGAAAGATTTTTCATAATGATAATTTTGCAAAGTTTTCTTACAAAAAAATTGTACATCCAATTAGAGTTTTTTATACATGCAGAAATATAATATATCTTAATAAAAAATTTTGTAATTATGGTGGTATCGGATATGAAGAAAATTACAATTGCAAGACTTTTTTAGGTTTTCTGATATGCTTTGTATTTCCAAGTATTCTTCGATCCGACCAAAAAATTAGAACAATAAAGTCCGTTATACTTGGATTTAACGAAGGCGCTAAAAAGCAAGTGATTCCATGGAAAGCTACTTCTAGATTTAACGAAGAAAATTGATATATGAATCTATCAAAGAAAGGTGTAGATTGGATTAAAATGGATTCGAGAAAACGTATAGTTCAAGCTAATTTGAAAAATGCAGGCGGAGGCTTTTCAGTAGCGTATGAAGCGCAAAAACAAATACAGAAAGAGTATATATTTGATTATTACTGTCCTGATAAGTTTGTAGACAATGATATCTATCAACATCTTATGAGCATGGGGAGCAAGTGTGTAGGAGAAGTTAATTGTGGTAACAGATGGTTGAAACAATATTATGTCTACAAAAAATTTTATCATTATCTTATAGATAATACATATGATACGGTACATATTCATGCAGATACAGCATGGAAGAGCAGTATTTATTTCTTAGCTGCGAAAAAAGCACGAATAAAAAAAATAATAGTACATTCTCACTCTAGTGGAATAAATGGACACTATAGAGTTGTTAATAATTTTATGCATTTTCTAACAAAACCAATAATAAAAAATGCAGATGTGAAATGTGCCTGCTCAAATGTTGCGGCAAAGTGGATGTTTGGAACAGTATCAAATGTAAATATTATTCATAATGGGGTAGATATTGAAAAATTTAAATTTAATTTGAAAAGTAGAGAGAAAATAAGAAAAAAATATGAGTTGGGTCAAAAAAGGGTGATAGGTCATATAAGCGATTTTTCTTACCCTAAAAATCCAGAATTTATTCGTGATATCATAAGAGTATTTAAAAACAACCCGAATTATGTATTCCTTATGGTTGGAAATTCAGAAAAAAGTTTGTTAAAAAAATATATTGATGCAGATGAAACAATTAAAAATGTAATTTTTACTGGAAGTGTTACAAATCCGCAAGATTATTTGTGCGCAATGGATATATTTATTCTTCCGTCGAGATTTGAGGGACTGCCAATGTGTGCATTAGAAGCACAAGTTAGTGGGTTATTTACAATTGTTTCCAACAATGTAACAGAAGAAACAGAATGCTCGAGTTATTTTGGACGATTACCTCTTAATTTGGATGCATGGATAGAAATGATTGAGAAAATCGATTTAAACTATGCAAGAGAGGATTTGAATCAGTATTTAGACATTGAAAAAGCAAGTTCATCTAATATGGCAGAGCAATTTAGAAAAATATACAGCATGGAGACTTAAAATATATGGAAGATTTAATAAGTGTTATTATTCCGGTGTACAATGTGGAGCCTTATTTAGAGCGTTGTATGAATTCAATACTCCATCAAACCTATGAAAATCTGGAGATAATATTGGTAGATGATAAATCAACGGATAGAAGTAATGAGATGTGTCTGGAATACCTTGCGGATAAGCGTGTAAGAATAGAACATGGTATTGGTGAGGGCTTAAGCGGAGCCAGAAATTCCGGGCTGGATATTGCAACAGGTAAATATGTTGTGTTTGTTGACAGTGACGATTATGCAGAATTAACAATGATAGAGAATTTATATCATTGTTTACTTAAAACAAATGCAGATACGGTTATTGGAGGATTCAGAAGAAAAAAAGGTGAGCATATAGAGATTAGAGAAAATGAATTCGCTGGAAATGTTTATGATAATTGCATGGACATAAAGAATAAAGTTCTTAAAAAAATGTTGGCATCAGATGGAAATGATCACATAGAAATGTCGGTTTGGAAAGTACTATTTTCAATGGATATTATCCAAGACAACCATTTGAGATTTCCAGATAAAAAGTATTTATGCGAAGATATTATATTTGATTTTGACTATTATTTATTATCAAAGAGGGTAGCGATGAGTGATGATACAGGATACTGTTATTGTTTAAATGGAGAATCACTCTCTCAAATGTACCAAAAAAACAAGTTTGACCGGATAAGCTTTCAAACGGCTGAAATGAGAAGACTTGCAGTAAAAGTTGGGATGGATGAGGAAGCTTTTTTAAGGATAGATAATTTTTATGTTGGAAATCTTATCCATCACATAAAGACTATGGTTGCTTGTGTAGATAAAGTTGGCAAAAGAGAATGCCAAAAAGAAATAAAAAAAGTTTGTGAGGATAATTGTGTAAGAAATGTAAACTGGGATAATCTTGAAAAATGCTTTAGTGGAAGAGACAAAATTCCTTATAAAATGATGGAAAAATGCAAACCGTTAGCGTTATACAATTATTTACGGTTACTTACTACTGTGAGGAGAATCGTGAGAAGGCAATAATTAATTATATAAGGTGGGTCAAATGCTGGATAAAAAGAAAAGTATATGTTTGATTTTACCGGGAAAACTCCCGGTACCTAATATTAAAGGTGGTGCAATAGAGACTTTACTTACGCTTTTGATAGATCAAAATGAAATCTATGAGAGAGTTCATTTTATTGTTATTTGTGCATGGGCAGAAGGGATAGAGGAAGCAACTTCAAAATATAAGAATACGGAATTTTATTTTTTTAGAATAAGATCAAGTATTTGGAAAAAGGGTATTAATTTTGTAAATTATGTTATTTCAAAAACTACAGGAAGTATTGATTTTTTTAAAACGCCAATGCATCATGACATTGAACAAATTATAAAGGGTATACAAGCTGATTCGGTAGTAGTTGAACATGGAATTTATAGACATTTTGGGTTCTTGAGAAAATATTTTGATCGTAATCAGCTATATCTTCATATTCACGGGATTGCGCCAACAATGGATAGAGAGACAAAAAAAACTTTTGGCCATTTTATTGCAGTTAGTGAATATTTAGAAAAGATTTATAAAAAAGACTTTGATGGATATGATACGACGTTTCATGTGTGCTTAAATGGTATAGCAGATGAATACTTTAGACGTAGATTATCTGATGGAGAGCGTCAAGAATTAAGAAAACAATTTGGCGTAAATGCTGATGATACCCTAATAATATTTTGTGGAAGATTGATATATGAAAAGGGAGTAAAAGAAATAATTAATGGTGTGATAGGAACGGACAATCACACAATGAAACTGATGATTGTGGGAGGGTCAAATTTTGAGGATAGTTCTTTAACCAAGTATGTCAAAGAAGTACAAGAACTGGCAAAAGAACATTCAGACCAAGTTTTTTTTATCGGATACGTACCAAATAATGAACTGTTTCAGTACTATCAGATGGCGGACGTACAAGTTGTTTGCTCAATATGTGAAGAAGCGGCGGGGTTGGTAGCCATAGAGGGCATGATGTCGGGATTACCTTTAATTATT
>ERZ827104.3716-NODE-3716-length-10429-cov-3.023617_pt1 | contig 10429 bp, 12 predicted proteins | sample MGYA00519781_ERZ827104 | MGnify/ENA primary metagenome ERZ827104 (study PRJEB31778, sample SAMEA3449257) | human gut metagenome | biome: human gut; feature: human-associated habitat; material: faeces | place: United Kingdom | collected 2010/2012 ... | reverse complement strand
TGCACACAGCACCCACCACTTTTTTCCATGATTTCATAATAAACACCTCCATTGTTTGATCCTTGCTGGCAACTTTGAGGGAAACTGGGCTGGATTCCTTGTCGTCCTCCGTTCTCTGTGAGCCTTTCCCTTGTTCGTCTATGACCGGCCAAACAAGATATAACCTATTATATACAACGTCGCATTTTTGTCAACATATTTTATACATAAAAATAGTGTTTTTTGAAAAATTATCTTATCAATCTTTACATAATCATCATTTCGTCCTTATTCTACAGACTTTTGTCTGTCTTATAAATACAACATCGTTCCCAAAGCAAATTGAACAAGAATAAAAAGGACGAAACCGCTCATGACAGCCTGAAATAATCGGGTGGGATAAACAAGGCCTGTCGACCGTTCCTTTTCCGTAAGTCCGTCAATGCGTAAGGCCACGGCAAGCTGGGGCATGGCACTTAAGAAAAGGAGCATGCAGCCCGGCTGCCAATAAGGGGTAAGAAGGACGATATAAATGGCATAAATAAGGTACAGCATCCGGACAAGGGATAGGAACAGATAGAGGATGATGTCCCTCGACAGGATGATCAGCCGAACCCCTTGGGCCCGCTTCCGCCATAGATTCGGAAGCCATTGGTGGTAGTAATAGACCTTACGGTAATGAAAAAGAAAGACCAGTTCCATCAAGAAAAAGAAAGCAGGAATGACATACATATGAAAAACTCCTTATCGATTGAGGAAGGCGCTGACTGCTGGAGAAAGCAGAAAGGCAAAAAGAAGAGGAATTTCCAAGGAAAGAAGAAATCCATTGACAAAGCCCAAGATCGCCGCTGGGCGTCCAGCACACTGGAGCAGGATGGGCATCGTTGAATCCATGCTCGTCGCGCCTCCGACAACGACAAGGGGCAAATGGCAGAAACGGGCAAGCAGCGGAATGCCAAGGATGGTCAGCAATTCCCTCAGGGCATTGGCAAGAAAGGCCAGCGTCCCCGTTTCGGTTCCCACAGCAGCACTAAGCAGGACGGATGACAGACTGTACCATCCCATGCCGGCACTGACAAGCAGGGCATCCTGAAAAGACACCCCCATCAGGTGCCCCATGATCAGTCCACCGCCAAGACTGCCCACATTCGTTGCCAGAAGGACAAGAAGGGATAAGCCCAAAGTCCTAACCGTAAGAAAGCGGCGTACGACCTGACGGCTGCTGCCAATATCGGCCCCCGCACAAAAGACCATGACAGCAAGGGCCGTCATGAGAATGGTATCAAGAAGGGGTTTTGCTGTTGGCGTAAGGAAAAAGCGGCCAGTAAAAAAACCTAGGAAAAGGGCGAAAAAAATAATTCCAATCATGAGTCCTGGCTCCTTTCCCCTTCTGATAGGAGGCGGGTAAAAGCTTCCCGATGAAGCCGTCCGACAAGGGCCATGAGACAGAAAGAACCCACCATGCCGCCAAGGCAAAGGAAAAAGGCATTGCGGCCAATAAGGGGCAGGGCGCTGATGACCGCTTCGTCACAGCCAATCTTGGCAGCAAGGCAAAAAATCATGATAAAAAGGCAGATTTTCGTAATCACGCCAAGGGCGTGACTGACCGAACTTGTCATACGGTCTGAAAGCCCCAGGATAATTCCCAAAGCCAAAGTAAACATCAATTCCAGCATGCTTGGACTCCTTTTCCTCCAGACGTATCATTTCCGAAGGGTTTTGATTATTTTTTCATTATTATTGTATCGTATTTAAGGAGGAAAAGAAAGGAGCGCCCCACTCTCCCTGAGAAGAAAAAGAGAAAAACACGCCAATTTTCATGTGACTTTCATTTGATGTGCCTATACTCGTAGCACAGCAGGGAAATCATACCGTTATCCCCGCATAAGGAGGTTCCTATCATGGATATGATGCAAGTAAAGAAAACCGTTTCCAAAAATGTAGCTGCCCTCTTGGTCATGGGCATGGCTGTAACCATAGGTGCCGGCATGACGCAGACAGCCGAAGCCGCCTTTGATTCCAATCATCCCGCCGCCATGCAGCAGAATGAAGATCGGCGCGCACCTCAAGCCAAAGAAAAGACCCAGAACAAAGATGTCAAAAAGGCTCAAAAAAAAGAGGCAGAACACCGCAAAGACGCATTGAAAGACAAGAAGAAAGCACCCAAAAAGGAAAACCAGAAAGACAGCAAGCGCTTTAATAAGAAAGACAAGCAAAATGACCGCAGCAAGGATAACAAGCGCTCCAACGATAACGCATCTGACAAGCGCCCCACCCTGTATGGCCGCATCTGACGCGAAACAAACCAGACCGCGTCAGGGGAAACGGAAAATAGGGGCTATGAAATCAGAGTCCCTGTACAAAAGGCCCATCCGATTCAAATGAACCGGATGGGCCTTTTTTCGCAGAGTTTATTTGTCCTGTATAAACCAGCCGTAATCTATGGTACTCTTACACAGATTTTTTATCATCCTTTTTTCAGATTGCCTAACGATTACGGATCCAGTTTTCGCCTTTGACAGATTCATGGTTAGATGCCAACAATTCCAAGCACAGCTGCAATAGCCAATGTAATCCAGCTAAGAACCCACAGATAAGGCGTACAGAACTTCAGATGTTCCTTGATGCTGACGCCGGCAAGACCGCAAAGAAGGAACGTCGTCGCGTTATGGGGCGTGACAAGGATGGTAAAGTCCTTGCCGATGAGCATGGCCATGGAAATGTCATGGGCACTGGCGGCAAATTTTTCACCGACACCCAGGACAAGGGGCATGAACCCAAAGAAGAAGGAATCCGTGCCGAGAAGCATACCAATCGGGCCTGACAGGGCGCCAATGAAGATCGGCAGATGGGACCCTATGGCCTGGGGCATAATGCCAATGAGCATGTTTGCCATGGCATCCATCATCTTCGTATTCTTGAGAACACCAAGGAAGACCCCCGTCGTCAAAAGGATCATCGGCGTTCCAAGGGTAGCCGCCGCGTGATTGGAAACAGCTTTTGCCTGGGCCTTGGCGCCTTTGAAGTTGATGGCAAGGGCACAGGCAAGGCCAATCATGAAGGCTCCATAAAGAGGAATCTTTGTCAGGCACATGAGCAGGATAACGCCTGCAGTTACAAGGGCATTGGCCCAAATCAGCTTAGGCCGTTTCAATTCATCAGGGTCACCAGAACCATTATCTGTATTCAGTTCTTCCGAAAGTTCAGCCGCTTTGCCCGTCGGGTTGATGCCGGCGCCACGCGCCTTTTCAAGCATACCCAGGTAAGCCGAAAAAGCAATGACAAGCAGCAGACCCACACCCTGCAGAGGAATCAATTCATGCCAAATGGCGTTCACGTCACGGCCTGTTATAATAGCCGTACGAGCAGCAGGACCGCCCCAAGGGACAAGGTTCATGATACTGATGGCAGCAGCAATGATACAGCAAATGACAACAGGACGCATATGGAGTTTCTTATAGATAGGTAGGACAGCCGGAACCGTAATGAGCATGGTGCTTGCCGTAGTCCCATCCAAATGGCCTACAGTTGCAATAAGTCCTGTGGCAATCGTCACGAGAACAATATTGCTTCCGGCCCGTTTGACAAGGAAATTCACCAGAGGATCAAACAGCCCCACATCATTCATGATGCTGAAGTAAACGATGGAAAAGAGGAAAAGGACGGCCGTACTCATGGTCGTCGTAACCCCTTTCTTCATGAATTCAAAGATCTGGGCTGGCGTAAAGCCACAGATGAGGGCTGCCACAAAAGGCACGGCCACAAAGATGACCATAGGACTGACCTTCCCTGAAATGAGAAGGTAGACGACGAGAAAGATCATCGCAAACCCAACCAAACCTAACAGCATAATTCATTCTCCTTTCTCTTTTAGGAAGCATTTCCCTGCTTCCTGGTGCAAAGCCGCGGCCGGCAGCTTCATGTATCTGATAAGAAGCAAGGCTCCCTTATCTTTTTACGAAGGACCATATTTATTTTTTGGAAGGTCCACTATATAATGAAATTAGCTTTTCCGATATTTCGGCAGGTTTTTCCATAAAGGAAAATGAATCCTGCTGCCATAGGAGGTGAACCCTCATGGATGATAAGGATTTTCTTCTTATCAAGACCCTTTATGAGGAACAGAACATTACCCATACAGCCAAAAAGCTCTTTATTTCCCAGCCCGCCATCAGTGACCGGTTAAAACGGCTCGAAGCGGAATTCGGCTGTCAGCTTTTCATCCGCCAGCCCCGAGGGATCCTTTTTACCAGTCAGGGGGAAATGCTGGTTCAATATGTCAACGAAGCGGATGAACGCTATCAAAAGATCCGCAGCGCCCTGGCAAAACCCATGGGAAAAGCCTTTGGTTCCCTTTCCATCGCCTGCTCCAACGTGTTTGCCAAGTACCACATGCCAAGCCTTTTGAGTGAGTTCAAGAAAAAGTACCCTGCCATCGATATTTCCCTCAAAAGCGGCTTTAGTACGAACCGCTACAAGGATTTTCTCGAAGGCAGATTCCATGTCTGCATCATTCGCGGCGAACACAATTGGTCAGAGCACAAAAAACGGCTGCTCCGCGATCCCCTCTGTGTCTTCAGCAGGGATCCCATCGATCTCAAAAAGCTACCCCGCTTGCCCTTTGTCCATTACATCACCGATCCAGCCTTGCAGCTGGTCATGGACGATTGGTGGTACGCGCATTACAAGGAACCGCCTCGCATCACCATTGAAACAGATGCCATGGATACGTGTCTCAAGATGGTCCGCCAAGGCCTAGGTGTCACCATCCTGTCCAAAAGCTGCGGTCAGGAAATGCCGGAGCTGTCCATGACGGCGCTGACCACACAGCGGGGAACGCCCCTCCTGCGCGACACATGGATGTATTACCGTAAAAATTACCAATTGGTTGAAAGCAGCAAGCTCTTTATTGATTTCATGAACCAAAAGTTTGGCATCAAAGAATAAACTTCGACACCATTATTATAAAAAATTCTGTATTTAACGACAAATACAGAAAGGCTGTCCCTATCCATCGAAAAATCCGATGAATGAGACAGCCTTTTTGCTTTCTTCTTTCTAAAGAACCGTCATGACATCAGACAGATCCTTTTTGGGAACAAAATAATCCCTTTTTTCATCCACATAATAATCAAGTTTCCCGTTTTCCGGCACAGGGACCACGGTACTCTTGTGGGCTGGATAGCCAAGGGCAAGACAAAGAAGGATCTCTTGGTCTTTTTTAAGGCCAAGGATTTCCTGGATGGCTGCATGGTCAAGGGCAGCGAGGATTGCCGACCCGACGCCTTCACACATAGCGCAGTACGCCATGGCATCAACAGCAATGCCTGCGTCGACTAGGCTGAGGGGGGAAGCATCCTTAGGGCGTACCAAGAAAATGAGGGCTACAGGTTCCTCTCCTTTTTGGGGTGTCCCGATTTCCTTGGGCAGGGCCGCAGCTCAATGAAGATGCGGCAAGAGAGCGGCAAGGGCCTTTGAAGAAGCTGCTGCATAAAAGGACAGCACCTGTCCATTCCGTCCGCAGCTCCTTTTATGGGCAATCCCCACCAAATGGGAAAGAAGCCCTTCGGGAAGCGGTTTCTGCAAAAAGCGCCGATAGGTCCGGCATTTTTCAAAAAGGAGTTCCTGCTCTTTACGCATCATGATGAACACGCCCTTTCTTTTTTTGGCAGTCCGTACAATATCCATATAGCGTCAAGTCATGGCCTACAATATCAAAATCCGTCTTTTTTGCGAGGTCTTCACTGAAGTCGTGAAGCGGGCAGCCATGGATATGAATGACCTTGTGGCACCCCAAACAAATCAGGTTGTGGGTATGGCTCATCGTAAAAAGAAGGAATCCGGCTTTCCGCGATTGGGGCATCTGGACCTTTTCCGTGATCTTTTCATCCGTAAAAGTCTCCAACGTCCGATATACGGTGGAAAAGTTGAGGCTCGCTCCTTCCTTCACCAGGGCTTCATAGATTTCATCGGCCGTCAGGACTTCCTGCCGGCTGAGAAGAAGACGCAGGACCTTGAGACGGGGCTGGGTCAATTTCAGGCCATATTGACGGATAATGTCTTCTGCCTTGAGGGATTCATTCACTGCCGTTCACCTCCTTGAAGATGGTCCCGAATTTCCTGATAGATGAGGACGGCAATCAGCAGGATAACAGAAAGCATGGCTGTAATCCCACCGGGGGCCGCTCCCAGTTCATAGGAAATCACAAGACCGCCCATGATATCGATAAAACTAAAGATCACCGAAAGCAGCAGCGTCCGGTTAAAGCCTTGCCTCAGCTGCAGGGCCGTTGCCACAGGAAGGGCAATGAGGGAGCTGATGACAAGGATGCCAACGATGCGGATGGAAACGGAAATGGTAGCCGCCACCAAGAGGGAAAAGACATAATTGATGGCCCGTCTTGGCACACCGGAAATACGGGCCCCATCTTCATCAAAAGAAAGCATGACAAGCTGGGGATAAAGCCCCCATACGGCAAGGACAGAAACAAAAGTCAGGGCCCCTACAAGATATACTTCCTCATGGCCAACTGTGAGGATGCTCCCAAAAAGGAAGGAATCGATATTTGCCTTGACAAGACCTGAACTCACAAGCGTAATGGCAAGCCCCACAGAAAAAGACATGACAATGACGAGGGTCAGCTCTGCATAACGGCGGAACCGTTCCCGCAGGGCTTCAATCAAAAGGCCAAAAAAGGAGGTCATCCAAAAGGCCCCCATGATGGGTGTGGATTTAAAAAGAAGTCCCATGGCCACCCCTGCAAGGGAAGCATGGCTCAATGCATCCCCAATCATGGAATAGCGGCGCAGAACAAGAAAAATACCTATAAGCGGACAGAGCAGGGAAATCAACAGGCTCACAACGAACGCATTCTGCATGAAGGTATATTCAAACATGGGAACCGCCTCCATTATCTGCTACATATTCCGCAAGATACTCCTCGGGCGTGCAGAAATGGCCCCGGCCTCCCACCATATGGAAGAACGTCGATGCATAGTGGGCGGCATAGCGAAGATTATGTTCCACCGTAATCACGGTAACCCTCTTTTTTTCATGAAGCTCTGAAATCAAGGGATATAGGGCCTCCTGGGAACGCAGGTCCATGCCCGTCGACGGTTCATCCAAGATGATAAAATCCGGATTGCCAAGGAGGGCCCGGGCCACAAGGACACGCTGGAACTGCCCGCCGGAAAGGGCACCAATCAAATGATCGTGAAAGTCTTCCATGCCAACTTGTTCCAACGCCCGCTGCTCTGCCTCAACATCCTTGAGCTTGAGGAGCCGAGCCTGGAAATGGAGCAGTTCGGCCACGGTCATGGGAAACTGCTTATTGATAAGATCAGTAGGCTGGGGGACATAAGCCGCTTGGCGGAAGGTGGACGTGAGGATCCCGTGAAGAGGACGCAGGAGGCCCAGCATGATCTTTATGAGCGTACTCTTGCCGCTGCCATTTTCACCGACAACCGCTACATAGTCCCCATCATGGACTTCCATGCATAAATCCTGAAGGAGAAGGGGTCCCTTTTCATAAGCAAAATCAATATGGGATAATGAAAGCATGGCTCAATCCTTTCTAAAAAAGCACCTTGAAAATCAATCAGTACCAAGAAACCCGTTTGTTGTCTTCCCATTATAGAAGGATGCCCATAGAAATGCAAGGCATTTGCAACTATTGACGAAAGAATCCGACCATGGTACAATGAATTCGTTATTGCAAATAGTTTGCAACAAATTAAAGGAGGTACCATGAAAAAATTCATTCTTGCAGCCTTTCTCATTCTCGGTCTCCTGGCCTCAGGATGCGGCAGTGCGCCTGCCGAAAAAAAGGCGGATGAAAAACTCACCGTAGTCGTCAGTTTCAATGCGATGAAGGAATTTACGCAGGCAGTGGGCGGCGACGCCATCCACGTCGTTTCCTTGATTCCCGAAGGTACAGAGCCCCATGGGTTCTCCCCCACAGCCGATCAGATGAAGACCCTGCACAATGCCAAGCTCCTCATCGTCCATGGTCTGGGAATGGAACCGTGGGCCCAGAAAATTGCGGAAACATCAGGAAACCCCAATCTGGTCGTTATCGAAGCCTCTAAAGGCGTCACCCCCATTCCCTTGGGAGAAGAGGAAGATGAGGACGGTCACGAGCACGGCGCTGAGGAAAAGGAGACTCACCACCACGGGACCTATGATCCCCACGCATGGCTCAGCCTGACGGCCGCCCAAATTGAAATCCAAAACATCGCCGATGCCCTGTCCCAAGCAGATCCCGCCCATAAAGAAACCTACGAAAAAAATGCCGCTTCCTACAAGAAACAGCTTCAATCCCTTTATCAGGAATACCAGCCGCATTTTGAAAAAATTGGCCATAAAGACTTCGTTGCCGGTCATGCGGCCTTTGGTTACCTTTGCCGGGATTTTGGGCTCCATATGGACAGTATCGAATCTGTCTTTGCCGAAGGAGAACCAAGTGCCAAACAGATGGCCCGTCTCCTGGATTACTGCCGCTCCAGAGGCATCAAGACCATCTTTACGGAGTCTGAGGTCAATCCCAAGACCTCGGAAACCCTGGCCCGGGAAATTGGGGCCAAAACGGTTCCCATCTACACCATGGAAACCAGCGAGAATGGAAAAGGCTATCTGGAACGGATGAAGGAAAACCTCTCCCATATCGAGGAAAGCCTGCGCTGACCGATTGAGTAAAAGGGATTTCCAAATGGAAATCCCCACCTCTCACACCACCGTGCGTACGATTACCGTTCGATACACAGCGCTTTCCTAGTTTTCATAAACGTGCTTGTAATGGCTCGTCATGGTTATGTAACCAAGACGGGCTATTTCTTTTACTCCATGGTACGCGGCATTCAGGTTGTCCCGCGTCAGGATTTATCCCAACAGACTGTCCGCTCACAAGTTTATAATGATGTCGTTGTGTTCGGCCATCCTCACATGGGTAGGCGTTCCCCCATATCCTTGCTGCTTAGCAGCTGCCTTTTGCGGGCAACCTTCTCTATGAAGTTTTCTGCTTTTAATTCCCTCTTTGGTTGCTTGCATGAACTGACATCTCTAAAATTCGGCTCTTCCTGGATGGTCTATCGCCCGTCCAATACTATGGTCTCAGCTGACTCCTCACGCTAAATCTTATTTTGGCCACAGCCGCCAACTTCATGGCTCCAGCCATGTTCGTGAAGCCTACCCGGGTAAGAACGCTCGCTTTCTCTCCATTCACCTGCCGCCTCTACCCTTGGGGATCCCGAGTCATTATGGGACTTCGATTGCTTTGGCGACCTTATCCATCCCAAATTGGCCTTATGCGGATTCTCTTCGTCAGATCAGAGATTTGCCTGCCCCTTCCTTCAGATTCCACCTCATGATATCGCCTTTGGTGTTCGGCTATGACTTTCCCACGACTAGGGCAGTCTAGGGACTTTCACCCTTAAGAATGCGCCCATGCCGGGCGCACAAACAAGGACCAGGAAAATCAAGAAAATTTCCTGGTCCTTCATTCATCATATAATATTGTAGCTAACCGCTGGTGAATCAAAAAAATAGATCAAAGGATCCCGTTTACCACGTACTGTCCAGCCTGTGTATCCCACTTCAGGGACAGTACCTTGGGCGCCCGGTCAAGAAAAAGGATGGCTTCCTCTTGCCGGATCTGGAGGGGGCTGTTAAAGACCGCTACTGGCTGGAACCCAGCAATGGGAAGCGGCCTCACATTCCCCAGCACGTCGGCACCGATGACGGAAAGGTCCCGCAGTTCCGTCTTTCCATAGGACAGGATCAACAGATCCTCTTGGTTCTCTCGAAAGCGAAGCCGATAAAGAACATATTGGTTCCCTTTTTGGAAAGAATAGAGGGCAATCTGTCCACGTTCATTGTAAGCGAGGGTCATGACCTTTGCCCCATCATGAGGACCAGCAAGGACAGCACTGATAGGCCGCACGTCCCCTTTGACAAATTCTACAGCAAGCGGAGGCTGCAACTGGCCTTCTGCCGTAAAAGTATAATGCTGGGCAAAAAACTGAGCCGCTTCCCCTTGAGGAAGAAAGCCCGCCACCAATAAAAGTAAGAAGGCGCTAAGCGCCAAAAATTTACGCATCTGGTTCCCCTTCCCACAAACGCTTTTCCTGTAATAAAGCCATTTTATCTTTTCATTATATCGACTCTTTCGGCTTTTCTCAATCCTTCTTTCCAAAAATCTGCTTCTGAGATGGCTGCAAAAAGCTCCAAATATGATAAAATAGGGGAAATATTTCAACTAAGAAGGTTACACCATGACAACAACCTTTAATTTTAAGGCAAAAAAAGATGGACAGCCCCTCTATAAACAACTGGCCCGTTACTTTCGGGATGAGATCCAGGAAGATCATCTGCAGGGCGGAGACATGCTGCCTTCCATCCGCAAACTCACAAAAGACCTCAAAGTGAGCCGCACAACCGTGGAAGCAGCCTATG
>ERZ827104.3715-NODE-3715-length-10429-cov-3.995662_pt1 | contig 10429 bp, 8 predicted proteins | sample MGYA00519781_ERZ827104 | MGnify/ENA primary metagenome ERZ827104 (study PRJEB31778, sample SAMEA3449257) | human gut metagenome | biome: human gut; feature: human-associated habitat; material: faeces | place: United Kingdom | collected 2010/2012 ... | reverse complement strand
GCCTTGGCAAAGCCCGAGTCCACCGTGCGCGTGGTGGGCTTCATACCCTGACCCTGGACCTGTGTCGTGTAGCTCGAAAACACCAGGTTGTTCTCGTGGAGTGCCGGCGTGTCGGCCACAAAGGCGCCACGCCCGCGCTCGGTGCGCACCAGGCCCTCATCAACGAGTACCTTAAGGGCGTGGCGCACGGTGCTGCGCGACAGCCCCGATTCGTCCATGAGTTCCATCTCGGACGGCAGCTTGTCTCCGCGTGCGTAGGTGCCGGCGGCGATGCGGTCGCGCAGCATGCCCGCCAAGCGCTCGTATTGGGCCAGTTTCTTTTTAGACGAAGCGTTCATGCGATCAACCTGTATCTAACTTGTATGCGTATCTAATCAAGCATGTATTCAATACAACAACAAAACCGCTGGTATCCAGTTATCGAAAACCGCATCAGCAAAATATCTAAGACAAATATAGCATACAACTAGTCGACATAACCAAAACATGTATGTAACTTGTATGCCATCGAGAGCATCAAACGAGAAGAAAGGCTGATGCACGATGACTACTCAGGAACAGGTTAAGGACGTCGTCTCCCAGGTTTTGGCTGACAAGGCAGACAAGGGCGGTATCAAGCGCGTCGTGTGGATTGGCGCCGGCGGATCCAACGGCGGCAACTATCCTGCCCAGTACTTTATGGAGCACGAGGCCACGCAGGTCGTGAGCTCCAGCTACACCAGCAACGAGTTCGTGCACGCCACCCCGGCCTACGTCAACGAGAACACCCTGGCCGTCGTCGTGTCCATGCGCGGCACCAAGGAGACCATCGTCGCCGCCCAGGTCGCCAAGGACCACGGCGCCAGCACCATCGCCATCTATGTTGACGAGTCCGGCCTCACCGAGGTCTGCGACTACAAGATCCAGTACGACAGCCTGGCCGTCGACGAGTCCTGCATGGGCCGTACCAACTCCGCCGTCGTGACCATGATCGCCATGGAGCTTACGCAGCAGACCGAGGGCTATGCCGAGTACGAGACCGCTATGGCCGCCTTCGACTTGGTCGACCCCATCTATCGCAAGGCCGTCGAGTACACCCGTCCGCTCGCTGCCAAGTGGGCCGAGCAGAACGCCGACAAGCCCTGCATCAACGTCATGGCTCAGGGTCCGCTCTTTGGTGCCGCCTACGTCTTTAGCATCTGCAACGTGCAGGAGATGCTGCAGATCGACTCCTGCACCATCAACACCTGTGACTTCTTCCACGGCCCCTTCGAGATCCTGGACAAGCGCACCTCGCTGTTCCAGCTCATCAGCGTCGGCCGCAGCCGCTGCAACGACGAGCGCGGCATCCGCTTCGTCAACCAGTACGGTGGCGAGCGCGTCTATCAGCTCGACGCCAAGGAGCTCGGCCTCAACGACATCAAGGACAGCGTGAGCGAGTACTTCAACCACCTGATCTTTGCCCCGATCCTCAACAACGTGTATATGCGCGCGCTCTCTGCCGTCACCCACAAGGACTACATGACGCGCCGCTACATGTGGAAGCTTGAGTATTAGTTACGGCGTTTTACCAAACGCCGTAACGGCTCGACGCTGCGCGGGCCGCATTTGGACAATCTGACGTTCAACTTCAAGGGCGCGACCAGAAGGTCAGCGCCCTTTCGTTTCACGTCACCTTGCCTCAAATGCGGCCCGCTCGCTGACTTATGCTCAACCAGCGGCGCCTTAGACGTTGGGAATGTTCCTTTTCTGCCGGCAGTTGGGGACAGTCCTAGTCGTTGGGGGGGCGTTCTTGAATGACCAGTCATTTAAGAACGCCCCCAATGAGTACCCAATGAGTGTGTGGGCGAGCGGATTTTCCCGCTCGCCGATTTGTGTCTTGAAAAATGTATATAACGACTATAACGTAGTGTGAAACATATTGGAAACAATACCGAGGAGGCTGCGTTGAAGAAAAGCAATCTGGGCTATGTGCTGGTGCTGATCGCCGCGCTTATGTGGGGCAGCATCGGAATCTTTGTAAACGGCATCTCGGCCATGGGCGTTTCGTCCCAGAGCATGGCGGCCTTTCGCCTGTTGTCGGGTGCCGTCTTAATGGCTCCGGTCTTGGCGTTCATGGGTTGCCAGGGAGGCGATCGTGAGGGAAAAGCATCGGGTCCCCTGGCACTGTTCAAGGCAAGTCCTAAAGAGCTTGTTCCCTGTGCGCTTCTTGGCATTATCGGCCTCGCCACCGCTAACACGCTTTATTACGAGTGCATGGGCGAGGTGGGCATGTCCACGGCCTCGGTGCTGCTCTACACCTCGCCGGTGTTTGGCGTCATGCTCGGCCGCGTGCTTTATCGCGAGGACGTGACCCCCAACAAGCTCGTTGCCATTGTCTTTAACATCGTTGGCTGCGTGCTTGCAGTGACCAATGGCGACCTTTCCGGTTTTCATTTTTCGGTTTGGGGCGTCACGTCGGGCGTGATTGCAGGCTTTTGCGGTGCGTCGCTCGCGGTGTTTAGCCGGATAGCAACCAAGACGGTCCACCCGCTGGCTGTCACGTTTTGGGGCTTTGTTTTTGGCGGTGCGGTTATGGCGGCTATCGCGGCTCCGTGGCCGGATGTCGCCGCGGCAATGTCGCCACAGCTGCTGCTGCTGTTCCTTGGCTTTGGACTCATCCCCACAGCCGTGGCCTACATCTTATATATGCAGGGTCTGTCCATGGGGCTCGAGACGTCGAAAGTTCCCGTCGTAATGTCATTCGAGACGGTCGTCACCGTACTGGTGGGCATTGGTGTCTACGCCGAGCCCGCCGGCGCGATTAAAGTCCTGGGCATCGTGCTGGTGCTCGCGTCCATCCTGATTATGAACACCGACTTCTCCAAGCTGCGCAACAGTGTGTTTGTCGGTCATGTCATTGAGAGCATGACCTTTAAGCCCAACGCGTGGTGGACCGAAAAATCTCAGGACATGGATCTGTTTAAGGAGCGCACCGGCATCGCGCTGGAGCCCACCGTGCAGGAAAGCCCCTGGTACTTTGTGCGATAGGGGATTGGCGAGGCGTCTGATCTGGGGTTATCCAGTCAGCGCCGGCCAACCCAGCCCCAACGTTTCAAGTACGTTAAACCCGTCAACGGTCGATTTTCACCCGCGAACGGTCTTTATACTAATTAGCAATATAAGCAACGTATAAGACGTTATAATGACCATAACGAAAAGGAGGAGGCAAGATGAATCAGATCATTCTCGCATCTCATGGCGGCCTGGCCGCAGGCGCCAAAGACACGCTCGAGATGGTTCTCGGCGACGTGTCGAACGTCCACGTCGTGTCGCTTGCTCGTGACGACAAGGAGCCCATCACCAATAAGGTGGACGCCATGATCGCCACGTTCAACGCGGACGACACCGTCTATGTGCTGACCGATATGCTCGGCAGCTCGGTCAACAACAACATGGTCGAGCTTTCCAAGAACGGCACGAAGTTCACGGTTGTCAGCGGTTTCAACATCCCGCTGGCACTGACGCTCGCTATGAGCCCCGCCCCCGTCAAGGGCGCCGAGCTCGCGGCCCTCATCAACGAGGCCCGCACCGGCCTGACCAACCCCAACGCACCGGTCGAGGCTGCCGCGGCTCCCGCCAAGAAGGCCAAGGCGTCCCGTCACAGCTCCGGTCCCGCCAAGATCGTCCTCGCACGTCTTGACTACCGTCTGCTGCACGGCCAGGTCGTCTTTACCTGGACCACCAAGGTCCAGGCCGAGCGCATCATCGTCGTCGACAACGCTGCCGCCAACGATGACATCAAGAAGGGCGCTCTTAAGCTGGCCAAGCCCCAGGGCGTGCGCCTGAACGTCTTCACCGTCGAGCGTGCCCTCGCCAAGATGGACAAGCTCAACACCCTCGGCGAGCGCGTCATGTTCGTCTTTGGCAAAACGGCCGAGATGCTGCAGTTCTGCCAGGGCTACAAGCTCGACGCCATCAACTTGGGTGCCACCGCCAACCACGACGGTGCCGATCAGGTCGGCGGCAAGGACAGCTCCGTCTTCTTCGACGCCACCCAGAAGGCCGACGTCAACCAGCTGCTCGACATGGGCATCAAGCTCTACGTCCAGCAGACCCCTACGTATCAGAGCGTCGACATCGACGCCAAGCTGTAATCAACCAGGCTTTTGCCTGACTGAAAGGAGAAGGGTATGAATACGTTCATCAGTGCGGTGCTCGTCGGCCTCGTCGGCGTGTTCTGCATGTGGGACTCCCGCCTGCTCGGTCGTCTTAACTTCGAGCAGCCCCTCGTTGGCGCTACGCTCGTCGGTCTGCTGCTGGGCGATGTGCCCACCGGCCTTGCCGTCGGTGCCGCCGTCGAGCTCGTGTCCATGGGCCTGGTGCAGGTCGGCGCCGCCGTTCCGCCCGATATGGTCCTGGGCGGCATCGTGGCCGCTGCCTTTGCGTGCCTGACCGATGCTTCCGCCGAGACCGCCATGACGATCGCCATCCCGGTCGCCGTCCTGGGTCAGCTCCTCGGCATCGTGTTCCGTTCCATCATCGCCGTCCTCACCCATGTGGCAGATAACGCGATTGATAACGGAAAGTTCAAGACCGCCTACCGTATGCACATCTGCGCCGGCTCCGGTCTGTACGCCGTCATGTACTTCCTGCCGATCTTCCTCGCCGTCTTTGTTGGCACCGACCTGGTTCAGGCCATCGTCAACATGGTTCCCGAGTGGCTGTCCACTGGTCTTAACGTTTCGACCAAGATCATGACCGCCTACGGCTTGGCCCTGCTGCTCACCATGATGATCAAGAAGGGTATGACTCCGTTCCTGTTCATCGGTTTCCTGCTCGCCGCTTACCTCAACCTGTCCGTCATCGCGGTCGCTCTGATCGGTGTGTGCCTGGCTGTCGTCTTCATGGGCTTCAAGTTCAACGGTTCCCATGCAGCCGCCGGTGTCGATTCCGACTACGATCCGCTCGAAGACGACGAAGACTAAGGAGGAACACACTATGGCAACCGCAACCAAGGACGTGTCCCTGAACAAGAAGGTCAGCCAGTTCTTCTGGCGCTCCTGGGCCATCCAGGCCTCTTGGAACTACGAGCGTCAGATGAACATGGGCTTCCTCTACGGTATGGTTCCCACGCTCGATCGCCTCTATCCGGATGAGTCCGACCCCAAGCAGCTCGCTGCTAAGAAAGAGGCTTACCACCGTCACATGGCGTTCTACAACTGCACCCCGCAGACGAGCGCTTTCATCCTGGGCCTCGCCGCCTCCATGGAGGAGGAGTACGCCAAGGATCCCGAGAACTTCAACCCTGATTCGATTAACGCGGTCAAGACCTCCCTTATGGGCCCGCTTTCCGGCATCGGTGACTCCTTCTTCCAGGGCACCATCCGCGTTATCGCCTTTGGCTTGGGCGTTCAGCTGGCTCAGCAGGGCTCCATCATGGGCCCGATCCTGGCCCTTCTCATCTCCATCGTCCCCTCCGTGCTGATTACTTGGTTCGCAGCCAAGATGGGCTATCAGGGCGGCCACGAGTACCTGAGCAAGCTTCAGGGCGGCGACCTCATGGAGAAGCTCATGTATGTCTGCGGCATCGTGGGTCTTATGTCCGTGGGCGGCATGATCGCCACGCTGATCGGCGCCACCACCCCGCTGCAGTTCGCTGACGGCACCGTCGTTATCCAGGACATCCTGGACAGCATGATGCCCCAGATGATCTCACTTGGCCTCACCGGCCTTATGTACTGGCTCATCAAGAAGAACGTCAACACCGGTTGGCTTCTCGTGATCGCCATTGTGGGCGGCATCGCCCTCTCCGCGGTCGGCATCCTGGCTTAGTCGCGACTAAGCGCCTAACCGCTTTCCCCCGGGGGCCTGCCTGGCATCCCATACCCCAGGCAGGCTTCCATCCCCAAAATGCGACAATGGGACAGTCCCTTTGTCGCATCCTCAACGGGCCGGCGACTCGGTCCAAACTACGGTAACCCTGCGAGCGCCCGGCAATGTGGCGCCGCAAAAATTGAAAGGAATGTGTCAGATGTACGAGATCGACCTTAACCTCCCTAAGCAGATCGTCGCTGACGTCCTGTCCAACCACGAGATCCACAGCGTCGCCTTCGTCGGCTGCGGTGCTTCCATGTCCGACCTTTACCCCGCCAAGTACTTCCTGGCCAACAACACGGACAAGCTGAACGTTCAGATCTTCACCGCTAACGAGTTCAACTACGACACGCCTTCCTGGGTCAACGAGCACACCTTCGTGATCACCTGCTCCCTCGGTGGCTCCACGCCCGAGACCGTCGAGGCCAACAAGACCGCGAAGAAGCACAACTGCCCGGTCGTCTCCCTCACCAACAAGGCTGGCTCCGCTCTGACCGTCGACGCTGACTACGTCATCGTTCACGGCTTCCACGCCAACTTCGCTGCCAAGTGCGAGAAGCCCGGCTACGCCATCGCTCTTGCTGTCGAGATCCTTCAGCAGACCGAGGGCTATGACCACTACGAGGACATGATCACCGGCCTCACCAACGTCTTCGAGCTCTGCGAGAACGCTGCTCAGTCCTGCAAGAAGCTCGCCAAGAAGTTCGCCGAGGACTTCAAGGACGACAAGATGATCTACTTCATGGCTTCCGGTGCCTCCGAGAAGATGGCTTATTCTCACGCCGCCTTCCTGTTCACCGAGATGCAGTGGATCGACGCCGCTGCCTACAACACCGGTGAGTACTTCCACGGCCCGTTCGAGGTTTCCACCGAGGGTAAGCCCTACGTCTTCTTCATGTCCGATGGCGCTACCCGTCCGATGGACGCCCGCGCCCTCACCTTCCTTAAGCGCATGGGCGCCAAGGTCGCTCTGATCGACTCCAAGGACTACGGCCTGGCTGACGCCGTGCCCGCGAGCGTCGTCACCTACTTCAACCCGCTGCTGCACCTCGCCGTTATGCGCGAGTACGGCAACCAGATCGCCGAGGCCCGTCAGCACCCGCTGACCATGCGTCGCTACATGTGGAAGCTTTCCTACTAATCACAAGTAAGTAGACCTTACGGGTTGATTGAGAGGGGATGGGGTTTGCGCCCCGTCCCCTTTTTTGCTCTTGGGAGGGCACGCCTGTCGCGTCGCAAAACCCAGGATAAAACCTACCAAAATAAACCTGTCTCTATTTGGCAGGTGGGAGGAGATGCGTATGATCAAGGCAGTGCTGTTTGATATGGACGGCGTGCTGGTCGATACCGAGTGGTTCTACAACCGTCGTCGCGTAGCGTTTATGGAAGAGAAGGGGTTCCACTTTGACGAGATTCCCGATCTTTCGGGGTCTAACGAGCCGGCCATTTGGGAGGCGCTGGTGCCCGACGATGTTGAGCTGCGCGAGCGCCTGCGCGTGGAGTACAAGCAGGTCTACAGCCCGGACCACCCCGTTCCGTATGCCGAGCTGCTCAACGAGCAGACGGAGCCGGTGATGCGCGAGCTGCATGACCGCGGCGTGAAGTGCGCTATCGCGAGCTCGTCCTATCGCGAGCTGATCGACGAGCTGGTGGATATCGCCGGTATCGCCGACGTGCTGGACTACACCATCAGCGGTCACGAGTGCAGTGCGTTTAAGCCCGACCCCGAGATCTACCTGCGTGCCATGGAGGCGCTGGGAGTGGAGCCTGCCGAGTGCCTGGTTATCGAGGACTCGCCTTTGGGCATCGAGGCTGGTAAGCGCTCCGGCGCCCGCGTCCTGGCGCTGCGTCCGCACGAGGGTGTCAACCTCGATCAATCGCGAGCCGATGCCGTTATCGATAATCTGACCGACATTTTGGCCGCTTTGTAATGTCAATCCGCCGCGAGAAGCACGGGTTCAAACGTTTTTTGCGGTGGACTGGCTCAATTTGGTTTCGATTTTGATCCGTTTGGCTTCGATTCGGGCTAAGTGAGTAGACTTTTTGGCGCAGGCCGAGCACAATGCATATCTTCCTTTGTAAAACCGCAGGTCACAGGGGTGGCGGTTTTGGGTGTGCTCTGCAGGTCGCGTAAAGTCTACTCACTTGTTATTTGGGCCTTTGGTCGTGGGGTTGCTGGTCCCGCTTTGGTTGTCGAGGGAGGGTGAATTGAAGCGCCCCCGCACGCTCATGCTACAATCGCGGGCATGCCCCACAACTACATCTGCCTTCGAAAGGAGCCTACGTGGCGAACGCCATCGATCAGCTCACGGACCGCGTGCTCATGCTCGGCCGCCTCACCATCGTCCGCCGTGCCATTACTGCCGTGGCGGTCACAATTTCTGCCGTCCTCCAGACATTCCTGATCCAGGCGTTCATTCAGCCCGCCGACCTGCTTCCGAGCGGTCTTACCGGCGTCGCGGTCCTGCTCGATCGCGTTACCTCGCTCGGCGGCGTTCACATCGACATCTCGCTCGGTATGCTCGCGCTCAACATCCCCGTGGCGCTCCTATGCTGGAGCGGCATTAGCAAGCGCTTCGTCATCTTCTCGATGATGCAGGTCGTGCTCTCGTCGCTGTTCCTCAACGTCTTTCACTTCGCGCCGTTTTTGGGCGACAAGATCATGCTCATCATTTTTGGCGGCGTGGTCTCGGGTCTGGGCGCTGCCATCGCACTTAAATCCGGCGCATCCACCGGCGGCACCGACTTTATCGCGCTGTGGGTCTCCAACCACACGGGCAAGACCATCTGGGGCGTCATCTTTGGTTTCAACTGCTTTATCTTGGCGATCTTTGGTTTTATGTTTGGCTGGGACAAGGCGGCGTACTCCATCGTGTTCCAGTTTATTTCGACCAAGACCATCGACAGTTTCTATCGTCGCTACGATCGCGTGACGCTGCAGATCACGACGCGCAAGGCAGACGAGGTCATGACTGCCTACGTAAACCATTTTCAGCACGGCATTAGCTGCGCCGAGGTCGTCGGCGGATACAGCCGCGAAAAGATGTACCTGCTGCACGCCGTTGTCTCGACCTACGAGAGCCAGGACATTATCAAGCTGGTGTGCGACGTTGATCCCGGCGCCGTGATCAACGTGTTCCACACGCTCAACTTTGTGGGCGGCTGGTGGGGCGGTCATGTCGACGAGCCCATGCCCACGGCCGTTCCCGATCCCGACAAGCCCGCGCGCATGGCCAGCAGGCAGGCGCGCCTCAGCGAGCAGGACAGCCTGCAGCAGGACGACGGCAAGTAGGGTATTGGCATTTTGCCGGCCCGGCGCAACCCTTCCGCATGAGCCCCTCGAAAGCCCCGTTGCTTTCGAGGGACTTTCGTTTGCCCAGATAAAACCTACCAAAATGAAGCTGTCGCTTTTTGGTAGGGATGGTGTATCGTTTTATCAATATGAGATAATATGAAACTAGACGTTATATACGTATTAGTTATTTCGATATTTCGATAAGAGTGATCAGATATGCCTGCGCCCAAAAATGCACCGCTTTACCAGCAGATTTATGACGAAATCAAGGATGCGATCGAGAAAGGTGTTTATGCACCCAAGGAGCGTATTCCGTCCGAGCTTGAGCTAGCCGAGCAGTACGACGTGAGCCGAATTACGGTGCGCCGCGCCGTCGAGGAGCTGTGCTCCGATGGCTACCTGGTTAAGCAGCAGGGCCGTGGCACCTTTGTCTCCACGCCGCACATCAACCGCCAGTTTCACGCCTCGACGCTGCAGACGTTTACCGCGCTGTGTGCCGGCAACGGTATGAAGGCCGGTGCGCACGTGATCGATCGCCAGATCGTTCCGGCGCGCCAAAACGAGATGGAGTTCTTTGGCCTGCAGAAGGATGCGCTGCTGCTGCATATCAAGCGCGTGCGTACGGCCGACGGCGAGCCCATCTTTGAGGAGAACATCTTTGTGCCGTTTGACGCCTACCGTGAGCTGTTGACGGCCGATCTTGAGGACAAGTCGATTTTTGCCGAGGTCGAGCGTGTTGGCGGAACGCCGATTGTCTCGGTTGGCTACCGCACGGTCGAGGCCGTTCGTGCCAATACCGAGCAGGCGGCCGAGCTGGGCATTGCTCCGCACGATCCGCTGCTCAACCTGCGTGCCGGCTTCACGGGCCCCAATGGCGAGCCGGTCCTGATGGGTAAGCAGTACTACGTGGGATCGCGCTACGTTATGGTCATGTAGCTCTAGTTGCGCGGTTTTCCAAACCGCGCAACGGCTCGACGCTGCAAGCCCGCCAGAGCGGCAATCTGCCTTTCAACTTCGGCGGCATGACCAGAAGGTCAATGCCGCCTCGTTTCAAGGCACCTTGCTCGCTCTGGCGGGCTTTCGCTGTCCGCGCCAAAACATCGGCGTTGCCGGGCCGGCACTTGGGGACGTTCCTTTTCTGCCGGCACCTGGGGACACTCCTTAGCCGTTGGGGGCGTTCTTAAACGACTAGTCTGGGCGGCGGCCGTGTGCTGCTGTCCGCGTGGCGGCGTATAATCGGCGGCAGATGATTCTGACGTTAGGAAACCATGACCGATAGCATGCAGCAGATGGCGCTCG
>ERZ827104.3710-NODE-3710-length-10443-cov-4.702060_pt1 | contig 10443 bp, 10 predicted proteins | sample MGYA00519781_ERZ827104 | MGnify/ENA primary metagenome ERZ827104 (study PRJEB31778, sample SAMEA3449257) | human gut metagenome | biome: human gut; feature: human-associated habitat; material: faeces | place: United Kingdom | collected 2010/2012 ... | reverse complement strand
GCCAAGGTGGACAAGGACAAGTGCACCGGCTGTGGTGCCTGCGCCAACATCTGCCCCAAGCACGTCATTATGATCGACGCAGGCGGCCCCCGCAAGCCCGTGGTCATGTGCTCCAATCAGGATAAGGGTGCTGTGGCAAACAAGCTGTGCACCACCTCCTGCATTGCCTGCGGCATGTGCGAGCGCACCTGTAAGTTTGATGCCATCCACGTTGTGGACGGCGTGGCCCGTGTGGACTACGACAAGTGCAAGGGCTGCGGCATGTGCGCCCAGAAGTGCCCCAAGCACATCATCCTCTTCCCGCTGAAGGACGATCCGAATCCCCCCAAGCCCGTGGTGAAGCAGGCTCCGAAGCCCGCTGCCGCTCCTGCCGCTCCGGCAGAGCCCGCCGCAAAGGCTGAGGAGGCAAAGGCTCCCGAAGCCCCCAAGGCTGAGTAAGCGGAATCCATTGTAATATGGTAAAGCGCCCCCATTGCTCCTTTGAGTGATGGGGGCGCTTTTTGGTGCAAAACCTCTCCGTCATCATCGCTGACGCTCGATGCCACCTCCCCTAGTAGGGGAGGCCTTGGCATGAGATTCATTTTTCAATCTGATCGCTGGCGCTCCAAGAGCATCATCTACCGCAGAGGCGAACATTACGCCAGCACTGCCAAAAGGAGCGAAGCGCCAGACCCCGAAAACGCGACGGCCTGCCAAGGGCTCCCCTACTAGGGGAGCTGTCACGGCGAAGCCCGTGACTGAGAGGTTTAACCCGGACGCTGTCGAGCTTTGCGAGATTGAGAGGGCTCCGAAAACTTTTTTCAAAAAATCTCGAAAAAAAGTGAAAGGAATCTGCGTTTCATGTATTATAGAGAGTGAAACTGCGAATGTACAACACAAAACTGCGTGATATATCAATGCGGCGGGCGGTGCGGATAAGTTAGACTGCGCTACTCCCCGCAATGATATTGCGGCGGTTCATAACGTGCTGTATATCGCAGAATATTTTGTCTGAAAAGGGGAAGGAAAAATAAAATTTCACTATTGAAAATACTGGATATACATGCTATAATTACGATAATGGGTTTGTCTGGTAAAAATAACCTGCCAAGGGAAAGAAAACCGACAAAAGTTGGATATCTTTTCCTCCGGTTTTGCCAAAAATACTATGATGCAGGGAGGGCTCCACTGTGCGGAAAAATCATCACGGAAAAAAAGATAGGCTGGTGAAGCGCGTTTTTGCGCTTTGTCTGGCGCTTGCGGTCATCTGCACCTGCCTTGTGCCGGTGTTTGCAACGGAGGGTCTGATCGATCCTCAGGTTAATCAAGAGGCCTCCCGGCCCGTAGATGACGGCGAGGCATCCTATCCTGACGACGAATTTGGCGGTTTCGGCGAGGAGGAAGCCTCCCGGCCCGTAGAGGGCGGCGAGGACAACCTCGAAGGCGGCCCCACCGTTAAGGAAACAGAGTGGGGTACCGTTATTGACTACGGCACCAGCACCAGTACCGACCCCAGCTCCAGCACCGAGACCCAGTGGTCCGGCGAGGACGACGTGGTGGAAAAGCCTGATGACAAAGTGGTCGTTTCCGGCGACGAGATCAAAAAGCTGCAGGATATGGTGGTCTACCGCTTCTGGCTGAGGGAGCTGAACACCCTTGACCTGCAGGACATTACCGCTCAGGCACAGATCAACAATATGACGGAAAGCGAGTATCTGGCCCGGAACGGTGAGGTTCTGTGGAACCTGTACTTCATTCAGGCTGTGCCCCGGGCAGAGACCATTGCGGACTACAGCAGCTACATCGAGAACCCCTCCTCCAACCGGGACCCCAAGGGCGAACTGCGGCTGTTTGACTACTGGTACACGCTGGACGAGTTTGGCAACCGGGTGCGCCTGAACCTCACCGACCCCACCAGCAACATTCTGGACGACAAGACCACCACCGTGAACGTCTACGCCGCATGGAAGGACGGTACCGTGGGCTCCGATGAGGAAGAGGACGTGGATCACGAGGATCTGGTGGACAAGAACCCCGTGCCTGTGGATCTGACTGCCAAGGCCTCTGCTTCCTACGAGGACGAGGACGGCAACACGAAGAGCGTCAATCTGCCGGTGGAAGTGAAAAACCTGCCCTCTGCCGCCCATAGCCTCAGCGTCATCCACATGGGCGATGACGATATGGAGAGCTTCTATAAGAGCCACTCGAGTGATTTTGAGGGTATGGCCCCCATTCTGGGCCTGAAGATCTCCCCCAAGAACGCCAAGGGCGAAAAGGTGCAGCCTGCCAAGGGTGAAAAGGCTACCGTTACCGTCTCCGGTCTGGAAAAACTGCCGGAAATGGAAGGTGCAACTGCCAGCACGCTGAAGGTGCTGCATCAGACCGCTGACGGCAGTGTGGAAAAACTGGATGTCCTTACTTATACCAACGGCACCCTGACCTTTGAGACCTCCAGCTTCAGCCCCTTTGTGATTGCGCTGGAATATCCGGATCAGGGAAGTGAAGACTTCGATGATGACGGCATTGAGATCGTCAGCATTGAGATTGATGGCGTTGAGTACCCGAATGTGAATGATGGAATTGCTACGATCAGCAGCATTCAGGGCGATACAAAAGTTCCGGTTGGTGCAACGATTACACTGCGATCCAAAAACGGAAAAAGTAATTATTATCACAATTGGAGGATTATAGAAGGAGAAAATTGTGCTGAGTTCGTTGGTGCAACTAACGGAAAGGGCGATACCTATAAAACCGTGAGGCTAAAACTTACCTCGAGTGGCAAAGTGAAGGTTAGGCATGACTATGGTGAAAAAAAGAATAACCTGGGGAATAATGATACAACGGATTCTATTGAGGTTGTTGACACTAAAACGAAATCTTCTTTTAGTCTCTATGTTTACACGCAGATTCGGGATTATTCGCAATCTCAGGAAGATTATTACAAGCCAAGTGTGGAAAATAAGGCTTGGAATGGTATGGCCGTTGGTACAATCTTGAATGTAGAGGATCCGGTAAAATATAAAGGTAAAGTGCGTCCTGAGAACCAGCTTTATGACACAAACAATACCAAAAATAAGCTTGGAACAGAAATTTTGGTTGATTCCGGACAGTTTCCTGTGATTCCGATTAAACAGGCGGATGGTTCTTACAAGGATTACTATTATCTGGAAAAACCGAGTAGTTGGGAGCAAGATGCCCAGAAGAATTATGGCGGCACGTACACAATTGAATGGTACGAGGTGGTTGCAACGGGTGGAGCCAATACTGGCAAAAATGGCTCGCAGGGAGATTGGAAGGATGAAAAGGAGTATGAAGAGCAGTATAAATCCAAATACACGAATGGTGTATATCGATCTCCGATTACGCCGGTTAAGTATGAAACAATGACGTACCATCTGGATGGTTTGCTATTGATCCATGATGCAACGCACATCAATGTCACGTTTATGGTTCAGGATGCGGGTAAAAATACTTTTGATCTAGTGAATGATTATGGCGGAGCATTTACTATCCCAGAAGGGAGCAATTCGATTTCGCTGAGTAATATCAATCGTCCGGATGTTCTCCGCGCAGGTCAAACTGAAGCAGATTGCCCGGCAACAAAAGAAACAGCGGATGGAACCGTTTATAAATTTGAGGGTTGGTATACGGATAAGAACTTTACACCTGCAAGCAAGTTTGATTTTACAGAGGATACCATTAGTGCAGATACAACTTTCTACGCAAAGTATGTGCCTGCTTCCGCCAACCTGACTGTTACCAAAACCGTTACCGGCAAACTTGGCGACACCAATAAGGCTTTTACCTTTACGATTACCAAGGCTGATGGCACAGCGGTGAACATCGCGAGTGCAAATATTGAAATTAGTGATGCTGATAGTACAAAGGTTGAATGGAAAGATAATGGTCAGTTTACGCTGAAAGATAGAGCGTCGATTACCTTCAAAAATTTGCCGAGTGGCGAGTACAAGATTGTAGAGGACGATTACATCGGCGAAAAGTACGAGACCAGCTGGCAGATTGGTACAGACGGTAAAGTATACGAAAAGAATCGTACTGCAACTGTAACAATCGGTACAACTGAGCAGACGGTTCACTTCACTAATCACCGGACGCTCGAGCCTGACCTTGGTGTCCTCCTCGACACCCTGCCCTACATTGTCATCCTTGCTGTGGTGGCTGGCGGCGTGGCCCTGCTGATGCTGCGCAAGCACCGTAAGGAAGATGACTAAAGGGGGCTGACCGCATGGCGAAGAAGAAAGCGCCCCAGCGGCTGGCCGGTGCAGAGGAAAGCTGTATCAGCCCGGAGCAGGAAGCGATCATCCAGTGGTTCCGGACGGTGAAATTCCGCAAGAACCTGCTGGGCGGCGTGGACGAAGCGGCAATGTGGAAGAAGCTGGAAGAGCTTTACGCCCTGTACGAAGCCGCCATCCGCGCCGAACGCACAAGGTACAATGTGCTGCTGGAAACCTCTCCGTCAAAGCCTGATGGCTTTGCCACCTCCCCTAGTAGGGGAGGCAAGACAGGTGCTGCGCAGCCGGAAGCATCTGGCACCGGTGAACCCGGGGACGTAAACCTGGCTCCCACCAAAGTTGACAGTTTTGCCAAGGGCTCCCCTACTAGGGGAGCTGTCACGGCGAAGCCCGTGACTGAGAGGTTTAACCCGGAATCTGACAGCTCTGACCCCCAAAAGGAGGCGCATTCCGATGCACCCGCTGGACAATGAAGCCCTGAAGCTGGGGGCAAAGGCGGTGCGCCGCCGCAGGCTGGACGCTGAGAACCGGCAGGATTTTATCAGCCTGCTGGGCCGCGTTGTGGTGATCCTGCTGTGCGCTTGGGTGCTGTTCACGCAGGTGTTCCTGCTCACGCAGGCCAAGGGCAGCAGCATGTTCCCCGCGGTAAAGGATGGCGACCTGCTCATCTGCTACCGCCTGCAAAAAAACTACGCAAAAAACGACGTTGTGGTCTACACCCAGGGCGGCAAGCTCCGGGTGGGCCGCATCCTTGGGCGCGAGGGCGACCTTGTGGCTCTGGACGACAGCGGCACCCTTGTGGTGAACGGCGCGGTGCAGAGCGGCGAGATCCTCTACCCCACCTACGCAAAGGACGCGCTGGAGTACCCCTACACGGTGCCGGAAGGCTGCGCTTTTGTGCTGGGCGATTACCGCACACAATCCGAGGACAGCCGGGACTTTGGCCCGGTTCCGCTGGAGGATGTGCAAGCAAAAGTAATTACACTACTGCGGCGACGCAGTTTGTAATACCACGGAAGCCGGAAGAAGCTGCCGGCATCCTGCCTGTGAACCGCGGAGTTTGGGCCGCGGCACAGGAGTACGAACGATTTCTTACTAGGGAGGAATAACAATGAAACTGAAGAAATTCTTCGCGGGCGTTCTGGCTGCCGCCATGATGCTCACCGTCGGCGCAACCGCAGCGTTTGCGGCGACACCGGCTACCACATACCAGGATCAGAGTGAAGTTAAGATTTACAAGCATTATGGTCTTGAGGGCAATGGTACAAGCCCTGAGGAAACTTTCTATCTTGTTCAGGCAGATAAGGAAGTTTTGACGGGTGATATTTCTAAAGAGGATGTTCCTAATCTGGTGGAGCTGACCACTAAACCTACTGGCGCTGATGGTTATTATGTGGCCTCTGTGAAGTTTAATGAAGGTGGTGCCAAAGCAAGCGATACTGAGAATGTGGGTGAGTTTGTGGTTAAACTGCCTACGTATGAACACGTAGGTAAGTTTGAGTACACCCTGCAGGAAGTTGCTGGCAACACTGCCGGTGTTACCTATCGTCTGGACACCATTAAACTGGTTGTCAGTGTTATCAATGATGGCACGATTCGTGTCGCTGGCGTTCACACGGAGAACGAGGGTGGCGACAAGAGCAACTCTTTCAGTGACAACAAGTACGCTGCTAATACTCTGACTGTCTCCAAGTACGTCAGCGGTAATATGGGCGATAAGAAGACCTACTTCCAGTTCGAACTGAAATTGGAGCCGGGTACTGCAAACGGCCGCAAGACCTTTGCAGAGAACTATGCAATTGATTATACCAATGCAACCTCTGATAAGAATACTACTAATAACATCAGCGTGAACGGCACTTCCGTGAAGTTCTGGCTGAAGAGCGGTGAATCCATCTCCATTGCAAACCTGCCTGAGGGTGTTGAGTGGACTGTGAACGAGCTGGATGCAGATGGTAAGGCTGTTGCAAATGGTGCAACAAATGGCCTTTACACTGTCAGTGTTGACGGCGCAACCGGTTCTATCGTTGCAGCTGGTGCATCTGATACCAGCAATAAGGCATCCTTTACCAACACCCACGAAGGCACCCCCGACATGGGCGTTATCCTCGACAACGCTCCTTACATTGCACTGCTGGCCATCGTTGCCATTGGTGGTGTGGCCCTGATGCTGAACAAGCGCCGCCGCGACGAGGAGTAAGAACCTCTCAGGCGCTAGCGCGCCAGCTCCCCTAGTAGGGGAGCCAAGTACACGCCTCAGCGTTGACCGTTCACGTAAGCTGACCGTGAAGCAGCACCCTTCTTGCCTCTCCTACTAGGAGAGGTGGCAAAGCCGCAAGGCTTTGACGGAGAGGTTTGGCCTATGTCTATCACCAATCTGCCCTACAATGGAGAAATGAATTTCCGGGCAAAAGAGCTCAGGCGTGAAATGACACAGCATGAGCGGAAATTGTGGTATTTATTTCTCCGAAAATATCCGGTAAAAATTTACAAACAGCGTGTAATTAACTCGTTTATTGCAGATTTTTACTGTCCGGCAGCTCGGTTGGTGATTGAACTGGACGGTTCACAGCACTATACAGATCAAGGTGAGGCTTACGATAAAGAACGTGATACGATCATTGAAAAGTATGGTGTTGTGATTTTAAGGTTTTCTAATCTTGAGATCGACCGCTGTTTCGATTCTGTTTGCGAACGTATCCATGATACAATACACAAACGTGTTGTTGAATTGGAACGTAATGCTTGACTTGCCTCCCCTACTAGGGGAGGTGGCAAAGCCGCAAGGCTTTGACGGAGAGGTTTAGCTTCCGGCAGAAACCTCTCAGGCGCTTCGCGCCAGCTCCCCTAACAGGGGAGCCAAGAAAGCCAGCTGGGAGGTGGGCTGTATCAACTGGCAGAGAAAAGCGTTGAGGGCAGCCGACTTTCTGGTGAGCGCGGTGGTCGTGCTGTTCCTGGTGGTCGCCGGGGCGTATTCAGCCTATGCCCTGTGGGACAACTCGCAGGTGTACGCCGCCGCAGACAATGTTCAGGCAGAGCTTTTGCAGTTCAAGCCCAAGGCGGGCGCGGATAACGGCGCAAGCTTTGAGGAGCTGCTGGGCATCAACCCGGATGTCTGCGCGTGGGTCACACTGGACAACACCGCCATCGACTACCCTGTGGTACAGGGCGAGGACAACTTTACCTATGTGAACACCGATGTCTACGGTGATTTCTCGCTGGCAGGCAGCATCTTTTTGGATGTGAACTGCGACAAGAACTTCACCGACCCCTACTCTCTGCTGTATGGTCACCACATGGAAGAGAGCAAGATGTTCGGTGATCTGGATCTCTACAAGGACGCAGAGTTCTTTGCAGAGAACACCACCGGTGAGCTGATCCTGCCCGACCGCACCTATGATCTTCAAACCTTTGCATGTCTGCTGGTCCCTTCGTCTGAGAGTGCGATCTTCCAGCCCCAGCGCTGGGACAGCGACCTGCAGGGGTTGTACACCTTTGCGCAGGAGAACGCCCTGAACCTGAACACCGAAACGCTGGCCGCCATGAAAGCGGCAGGCGATGACGCTCAGGTGCTGGCGCTGTCCACCTGTTCAACGGAGTTTACCGATGCACGCACCATTCTTCTGGCGTGGATGATCCCGTCCGCGTCGGATTCATAAAGGAGAGGATGAAATGAGGTTCCGTAAAATCGCGGCAGTACTCCTGACGCTTGCGTTGGGGTTCTGCCTGTGTCAGCCGGCGGCATTTGCGGCCACCACGGCTGACCAGCATACACAGCTGCAGGAGCTTCCGGTTTCCATTCAGTCCACGGGGGAAACACCTCTCCCAAAGGAAACACTGACTGTGGAACTTGAGGCTGTGGACAATGCGCCCCTGCCCGAGGTGACCACTCTGGAGATCACCGACGGCGAGACCGGCAGCTTTGGCCCCATCAGCTACGCCAAGCCCGGCTATTACGTTTACACCGTGCGCCAGCGCGCCGGTGTCAACACCCGCGGCACCTACGATGAAACCGTGTACTATCTGCGCGTTTCCGTGGTGTGGGACAACGACAAGCTGGTGGCCCGGATGGCCGTGCACACACAGGCCGACCTGATGGACGAAAAGGTGAGCAGCATCACCTTCAATAACAGATACAAGGCCATCGAGACCCCGTACTACCCGGATCCGTATGACCCGGGTCCCATCACCCCGCCCACTCCGGCCACGCCGGAGAACCCGGCCCCGGCAGATGCCCGTCCGACCGTGACTGAAACCACCACCCCTAGTGCACCGGAGCCCACCGCCCCGGCCAGCGTGGTGGCGGATGCCCGCCCGGCCGAAGGCCCCAAACTGATCCAGACCGGTCAGCTGAACTGGCCCATACCTGTTCTGACGGCAAGCGGTCTGATGCTGGTGGCCGTGGGTGCCTATCTGATGGAGCGCAGCAAGAAACGTGAAAAGAATGCGTAAAGTATCCCCCGGGCTTGTCTGCATCGTGCTGGGTGTGGTGCTCCTGCTGGCGGCGGGCGGCCTGTACGCCTACAACCGCTACGAGGATGCCCACGCCGGTGCCGAGGCCCAGACCGTGGTGGCCGACCTTCAGCAGAAGGTGGAGACCCCGGAACCGGAGGCAGAGAGCGGCCCCTTGGACCCCGAACTCCCGGTGGTGGAGGTCGACGGCAACGAATATGTGGGTGAGATCTCCATCCCCGCCATCGGCATTGACCTGCCGGTGATGAGCGAGTGGAGCTACCCCCGCCTGAAGATCGCCCCCTGCCGCCAGTTCGGCTCTTCCCGCACCGATGATCTGGTCATTGCGGCGCACAACTACGAGAGCCATTTCGGCAAGCTGACCTCCCTCACAGCGGGGGACAGCGTTACCTTCACCGATATGGACGGCATCGTGAATGAGTACGTCGTGAACAAGGTCGAAGTGCTTGACCCCCACAGTGTGGAGGAAGTGGAACACAGCGGCTACGCCCTGGTGCTGTACACCTGCACCTACGGCGGCAAGACCCGTGTCACCGTCTTCTGTGATCGTGCATCGTAAAAATCAAGGCTGAAAAACAAAAAGAAGCCCCGACATTCGTCGGGGCTTCTTTTTTACTATGTGGGAACTCCCTCCGTCATTGCTGACGCAATGCCACCTCCCTCTGAGAGGGAGGCTTTTCGCTGCCGTAAGGCTCCCTCCTAGAGGGAGCTGTCGCCGGAGGCGACTGAGGGAGTTACTGTTTTTTCCACCGCCGCATCACGCCCATGCCCAACGCATAGGGGCCGGTGTGCACGGCAATGGTGCAGCCGATCTGCAGCAGGACCACATTGCACTCGCAGGTGGGGTACTTGGCGCGCAGGGCGGCGCGGGTCTGCATCCAGAGCCGCTTGCCCTCGTCGGCATCGTAGCCGTAACCCACCGTGATGCAGTAGTCGTCGGGTGTGCCGTTGTGTTCGGCCAGATAGGCCATCAGCAGGTCGAGGGCCTTCTCAAAGCTCTTCTGGCGGCCACGGGCCACACCAGCGGAGAAGATCTCGCCCTCCTTGAACAGGATCATGGGTTTGATGCCCAGAATGTTGGCGGCACGGCCCGTGACTTTGCCGATGCGCCCGCCCTTGATGAGGTAGTCCAGGTTACCCACCGTAAAGAAGATCTGGTTGGTGATCTTTTCCGCTTCCAGCCAGGTCACGGCTTCGTCCAGCGTACAGCCTGCATCCCGCATGGCCACCGCGTTTTCCACCACGATGGATTCGGTCACGGTGGCGGCGGTGCTGTCAATGACCTCGATCTTAGCATCGGGAAAATCCTCCAGCACCAGCTCCCGGGCGTTGCGGGCACTGCCCACGCAGCCGCTCATCTTGCTGGTAAAGCAGATGCAGAGCACCGGGCGGCCCGCCTCGGCATGGGCCCGGAAGGCGGTCTCAAAATCCTCCAGAGAAGGCAGGCTGGTCTTGGGGTAGGCCGCGGGGTTATCTACCATGAACTGGTAGAAATCGCGCACGGCGATCTCCTTGCCTTCCTTGCGGTAGTGCTCACCGTCCAGCGAGACATAGAAGGGGATGATCTCAATATTCAGCGTTGCGGCCGTCTCAGGGGTCAGGTCACAGGCGCTGTCCGTGATGATATCAAACATAGTCACGTTTCCTTTTCAATGCGGCGGGTTCTGTGGCGCGGATCAGACGTTGTGATGGATGTAGGCCTCACGCTCGGCACCCACGGAGATGTAGGTGATCTTGC
>ERZ827104.3698-NODE-3698-length-10476-cov-3.956050_pt1 | contig 10476 bp, 9 predicted proteins | sample MGYA00519781_ERZ827104 | MGnify/ENA primary metagenome ERZ827104 (study PRJEB31778, sample SAMEA3449257) | human gut metagenome | biome: human gut; feature: human-associated habitat; material: faeces | place: United Kingdom | collected 2010/2012 ... | reverse complement strand
TACGAAAGCAATTCACCGCGCATCTCAACGACGCCATCGACTTAGCCCGCCCCGGCGCGTACAATCAGGCGATGATGGATCTCGGCGCGACCGTGTGCCTGCCGAACGGCGCGCCCAAGTGCGAGATCTGCCCCGCACGTACCGTGTGCGAGGCGTACAAAAACGGTCTCACCGAAGTCCTTCCCGTGCGCGCGAAGAAAAAATCGCGCAGGGTCGAGGAGCGCACGGTGCTGCTGCTCTTTCAGGGGAGAAAGGTCGCGCTGCGAAAGCGGCCGGACACGGGGCTTCTTGCCGGTCTCTGGGAATACCCGAACCTCCCCGAGAGCCTCGACGAGGCGGGCGCTCTGCTCGCGCTCGCGCAGATGGGGCTGTCGGCTGAATCCATTGCCCCCGCCGGCAGTGCAAAGCACATCTTCACCCACATTGAGTGGGATATGAAGGGCTATTTTGCCGAGGTCTCCGGTGAAAACGACGATCTCATCTGGGCGGACGCCGATGCGTTCGACGCGCTCGCGCTGCCCACGGCATTCAAGAAATACACCGCGCTCGTTCGCGCGCGGCTGCAATAAAAGAGGGAGATTTGACGCATGGCACAGCTTTATTTCAAATACGGCGCGATGGGCTCGAGCAAGACGGCCAACGCGCTGATGGCGCGCTTCAACTACGAAGAGCGCGGGCAGAAAACGCTTCTCTGCAAGCCCCAGCTCGACACGCGAGACGGCGACCACATGGTGCATTCGCGCATCGGCTTAGAGTACCCCTGCGTATACTTTCACGAGATGCGCGAGATGGACGAGGACAAGCTCAAGGAAAATGCCTGCATCATCGTCGATGAGGCGCAATTCCTGACGAAGGAGGAAGTGCTCTATCTCGTCCACCTCGTCGACGACTGCGGCATTCCCGTGATCTGCTACGGGCTGCGCGCGGACTTTAAGGGCGACCTCTTCCCCGGCAGCTATGAGCTGCTCGTCATGGCCGACAAGTTGGAAGAGGTCAAGACCATCTGCTGGTGCGGCAAAAAGGCCGCCTTCAACGCCCGCTTTGACGAAAAGGGGCGCGTACTGAAAGAGGGCGCGCAGGTCGTCATCGGCGCAAACGACCAGTACATCGGCCTGTGCCGCAAGCACTGGATGCTCGGCGACCTCGGCCCCGACTTCAACGGTCAGGGCACGGGCGACTGATGCACTGCGAGATCTGTCCCCGCCGCTGCGGCGCGGAGCGCACGGGGGAATTATCGGGCGGCGTGTGCCGCATGCCCGCGGGGCTCGTTGTCGCGCGCGCCATGCTGCACCTGTGGGAAGAGCCCGTGCTCAGCGGCACGAATGGCGCGGGCTGCATCTTCTTTTCCGGCTGCAATTTGGGCTGCGTCTTCTGCCAGAACGGGCGCATCAGTCACGAGAATTTCGGCAAAGTCATTACGCCCGCGCGCCTGCGCGAGATCATGGAAGGCCTCGTTTCGCAGGGCGCGCACTGCATCGATCTTGTCACGCCCACGCACTTCACCCCCTGGGTGCTCAAAGCGCTGGATCCGCCGCTCCCCGTCCCCGTTGTGTGGAACAGCGGCGGCTATGAGCGCGTGGAAACGCTCAGAACGCTCGAGGGCAAGGTGCAGATCTACCTGCCCGACTTAAAATACCGCTCCCCCGAGCGGGGAGCGCGCTATTCCCACGCGCCGGATTACTTTGCGGTGGCGAGCAAGGCTATTTTGGAGATGTTTGACCAGGTGGGGCCGGTGCAGTTTGACGGGCGAGGGATGATTCAGAAGGGGCTGATTGTCCGCCACATGGTGATGCCAAACGGGGTGGAGGACAGCATGGACATCCTGACCTGGATCGCCGGCAACCTGCCGCTCGACGACATTCTGGTCAGCGTGATGAGCCAGTACACCCCTTTTTATAAGAGCGGGGAGTACCCCGAAATCGACCGCCGCCTGACGGCGCAGGAGTATGACCGTGTGCTGGACTGGCTGGACTGCATGGGGATCGAGAACGGCTTTGTGCAGGAATTAAGCTCCGCCAAGGAGGAATATACGCCGGACTTTTCGCTGCAGGGAGTGTAGCGGGAAGGACAGGAAAGGGGAATCGCGATGCGGATCGAGGTTGTTCGTTACACAAAAGAAAAAATCCCAGATGTTGTAGCATTTGAACATGCCTTGCGGAAAGAAGAAGCGTTCTGGAACTGGGAAATCGATGAAAATTATCGAAAAAAGGTGGAACAGAGCTTCGAGCAAAGCGTGTTCGCCAATTCCATCTCACTGCTCGCCTATGACGGAGGCCGGGTTGTGGGAAGAATTGATTCCAGCATGATTGCGAGCCATTTCGACGGCTCTGTCAAGGCGTATCTCGATTGGATCTGCGTCATCAAAAGCTGCCGCCACCGCGGTGTGGCGCAGCAGCTGATGCAGAGCCTGCGTGCAGAAAGAAGGCGGGCGTCGATACCCTGGTCGGACTGATTGCCGCCAACGAAGAGGCCCAGCGGTTTTACCACGCCCTGCCAAGGGCGCAGGTGAGGGACGAGGGGATTTGGATCGATATCGGTTAAGGCAGCCTGGAATAAACGGGGAGGACAGCAAAGATGAACACGCCGACAATTGAAACCGAAAGGCTGATTCTGAGAAAATTTACCCTGGATGATCTGGAGGCGATCTATCAGATTTACAGCGACGAGGAGGTGAACCGCTTCCTGCCGTGGTTCCCGCTGAGAAACAGGGAGCAGGCAAGGCGGCTGTTTGAGGAAAAATATGCGGCCCTGTATGCCATGCCGTGGGCCTGTGCCTATGCGATCTGCCTGAAACAGGACAACCTCCCGATCGGCTACATCCAGGTTGGAATGGAGGAGCCCCACGACCTGGGCTACGGCCTGCGCAGGGAGTTTTGGCATCGGGGCATTGTGACCGAAGCCGCAAAAGCGGTGGTGGCAAAGCTGAAACAGGACGGCCTGCCCTACATCACGGCGACGCACGACCAAAACAATCCCCGCAGCGGCGGCGTGATGCAAAATATCGGCATGCGGTACTGCTACTCCTATCAGGAGCAGTGGCAGCCAAAGGACATCCTGGTCACCTTCCGGCTGTACCAGCTGAATCTGGACGGCCGGGAGGAGCGGGTTTATCGAAAATATTGGGATAATTCCGTGGTGCACTTTGTGGAAAAGCTCTGACCGGTGCAGAGCAAAAAAGGGCGGCGGCACATCGTGCCGCCGCCCTTTATCTGTATCGGATTAGAGGTTATTCAGCGTGTCGATATATTTCTGCTTTGGCTGTACGCCGATCAGGCGCTCCTTCTCCACACCGTCCACAAAGAAGATGACGGTCGGGATGCTCATGACGCGGAACTGCGAGGCGATGGCTTTGTTGTCGTCGACGTTGACCTTGGCGACGGTCGCCTTGCCGGCAAGCTCCTCGCCCAGCTCGTCGATGACCGGGAGCAGCGACTGGCACGGCATGCACCATGGCGCCCAAAAATCGACCATCACTTTGCCGCTGGAAACGGTCTGGTTAAAGTTGTCTGTATTCAAATGTAATACTGCCATAAAATGTTCCTCCTTCATCGGATTAGAAGAATCTTCTTCTGTATTAATCATACACCTTTTTGGTATTATTGCAAGGGGGTGCAGCAATATCTTTACAATTTTTTCATGAAATATTCCCCGCAGGCCGGATGAAAAAAGAGAAGAAAAGAGCGGAAGGAAGATTTTTGAAAAAAGAAGAAAAAACCTATTGACATTTCCAAAAAAACGAGTATAATAATATACGTTGTCAGCAGAGAGACAGCAGACATTGCCCGATTGTGTAAGGGTAGCACGACAGACTCTGACTCTGTTTGTCTGGGTTCAAATCCTAGTCGGGCAGCCATCAAATCCCAATCTCTACAGATTGGGATTTGTACTATCCCGGGGTATAGCGCAGTTTGGTAGCGTGCTTGGTTCGGGACCAAGAGGCCGTGGGTTCAAGTCCCGCTACTCCGACCAGAAAGGCGGACGTTAAACACTGGTTTAACGTCCGCTTTTTCGCAGAAGCCTCCGCTTGTCAACAGGGCGGCGGGCACAAATAAAGACCTTCTCACTCAGAAAAAAGGCTGGCAGATGCCAGCCTTTTTTCCTTTTCTCTCGATAAAGGGGAAGAATTTTGCCCGCCGGCATCGTTTGATAAACAGGGGGACAAATTCTAATTTGTACATGCAGGCAAAATCATGTACAATAAAAAAGCGACAATATCCGAAAGGGAGATGCTTATGTTTCATCGCTTGAAGCAAACGATCGCAGCGCATCCGGTTACGCTTGCGCTGATCTTTTTCCTTTTTTATTTTGCGGGATTTTTTGGGCTGGAGCAGCTGATCAGCCAGCCAAAGTACATCATCTACTGCGGGCTGGACAGCCTGATCCCCTTTAACGAGTGGTTTATCTTTGCCTATGGCGCCTGGTTTGCACTCATCCCCTGGGCTCTGATCACCCTGCTCATCCGGGACCGCAGCAGCTATTTTTATCTGTGCGCCGTCATGTTTTCCGGCATGGCCATCAGCTTGCTGCTGTATCTGCTGTTCCCTAACGGTGTGCAGCTGCGTCCCGAGACGATTGCAAGGGACAACATCGCCGCAAGCCTGATGCAGATGGTCTGGGCAGTGGACACCTCCACCAACGTCTGTCCGTCCATCCACGTCTCCACCACCGTTGCCATCTTTCTGGCAGTGCGGCGCAGCCGGATCTGGCAGCGGCGTTCGCTGGTGGTTGGCGGCTGTGGGGTGCTGGCGGCGCTCATCTGTCTGTCCACCGTCTTTTTAAAACAGCATTCGGTCATCGATGTCCTCTGCGGCATCGCGCTGACGCTGGTGCTGCATCTGGTGGTCAGCCGCCTGATGGCGCGCTCTCAGCTCACTCTGCAGAGCGGACAAGCCGAACGGGTCAGCATCTCGCGCGGCTAATCAGTAAAATCAAAAAGGCTCCTTCTGGAAAAGAAGGAGCCTTTTTTTATGCCCGGCTGGCGCCGAGACGATGATAGACCACCGAAATAGGCTTGTACAGCCAGATCGAGATGGACAGGTCAACCATGCTGTGAATCACCGAGCCGACGCCGACCAGCAGGAAGATCGAGACAAAGAAGCCCTTGTCGTAGTTTGCCTGCGGCATCGAACCGCTGATGTAAAACGGCAGCACGATCAGCACCTCGCACACCGCGTGCAGCAGGCCAATCAGGAAGGAGAAGCCCAGCGAGGAGCGGATGGTGCGCACCGGCTCGCAGTTGTGCTTCTGCAGGTACCAGGCGCCGATGGTGGCAAAGATGACGTGGGTCAGCGCGCGCAGCACCACCGTCAGCGGGAAGCCGCCCAGCAGAAAGCCCAGCGTGGTGCCCAGCGCCACCGCCGCGGCCATCATGGGGGAGATGAACATCGCGATAAAGACCGGGACATGGCTGGCCAGGGTGAAGGAAGCCGGTTCGATAATGATCTTGATGGGCGAAAACATCGGGATCACAATGCCGATGGCGATCAGCATGCCGGCAAGCGCCAGCTGAAAGGTGTTGGTTTTGCTCTTCATAAAAGGGATTCCTCCTCAATCTTTTTTGTTGTCAGGTGTCTTGACATATATCTTCACCCATTATAGCATCGCTTTTGGAAATGTCAAGACAAGAAGGCGGAATTTATGAAAAACGACGAAAATCAAATTTTTCCTCACACGACCACAGTCGTGTATTGACTTTTTGACACGACTGTGGTAGTGTATAAGTAAAGAAACGACTGGAGTCGTGTGAAAGGAGACGACAGCATGGCAATCAAACTGTTTGACTCGGAATTAAAGGTGATGGGCGTCCTCTGGCGCGAGGGCGACTGCACCGCCAAACATATCTCGGACGTGCTGGCCCAGGAGACCGGCTGGAAGATGAACACCACCTATACCCTCATCAAGCGCTGTATCGGCAAGGGCGCCATCGAGCGCACCGAACCCAACTTTATGTGCCGCGCCCTCATCCCCAAGGAGCAGGTACAGCAGGACGAAACCAGAGAGCTGATCGATAAGATTTATGATGGTTCGGCGGATCAGCTGTTCGCGGCGCTGCTGGGCAGCCAGAAGCTGAGTAGAGAGCAGATTCAGCGGCTGAAGGAACTGGTGGAGAGTTACGAAGCAAAGTAAAAATAAAGTTTCGCTTCCTTTTGAAAAGGAAACGAAACTTCATATGAACAAGCTTGGTCCCGCGAGGTAGGACTTTGGGTCCCCCCAAAACCAATACGCGAATCGGGTGCAGGCTCAGCCTGCCTTTTGAAAAAGGTGGACGAAAACTTTAATTTGTGAAAAATTACACAACATGAAAAGAGGTGACCAGGATGGACCTTCTCACGATGAGCATTTCGGCGGCGGTGATGATCGCCGCAATCGTGATCCTGCGGGCGCTGTTGATTGACCGGCTGCCCAAAACAACCTTCCTGATTTTGTGGGCTGTGGTTCTGCTGCGGCTGCTGGTGCCGGTGTCGGTGCCGTCGGCGTGGAGCGTATACTCCCTGCTGCAGCCAAGGCAGCAAGCCATCCAGACAGTGCAGGAGGAGAGCACTGTTTTGCCCCAGGTGGAGCCGGTGGTTTCACAGCCTTCGGCCATCACAACGGAACCTGTAACCCCTGCGGTGGATTCGGCCGCCGGTGAGGCAGAAGAAATTACCACAGCGCCCACCCAGCAACCAAGCGCCGCTCCAACGGTGCAGCAGAGCACCCCAACTGAGCAGCCGCCGCAGGCAGAAGAAAAAACAAAGCCTGCAATTTCCCTGCCGGTGGAGCCGTCGGCCCTGATCTGGGGAGTCGGTGCGGCGGCGCTGGGACTATATTTTGTGGTCGGCTACTGGCGGGCCACCCGGGAATTTGATATGTCGCTGCCGGTGGAGCATCCGTTCTGCGGCGAGTGGCTGCGGCGGCAAAAGGAGAAGATGCCGCTGCGCCGGCAGATTCGCATCCGGCAGTTTGACCGCATCGGCACGCCGCTGACCTACGGCGTGCGCAAGCCAACCATTCTGCTGCCGAACCAGACACTGGAGGAGCAGCCCAAAACCCTGACCTATATCCTCACCCACGAGTATGTCCACATCCGGCGGTTCGACTGCGTGAGCAAGCTGCTGCTGAGTGCGGCGCTCTGCCTGCACTGGTTTAACCCGCTGGTCTGGGTGATGTACGTCCTGGCAAACCGCGACCTCGAGCTTTCCTGCGACGAGATGGTGCTGCGGCTGCTGGGAATCGAGAACCGCTCGGCCTACGCGATGGCCCTGCTCGAGATGGAGGAAAAGCGCAGCGGCTTCGGCGCGCTGTACAGCGCCTTTGGCAAAAACGCAATTGAGGAAAGGATCGGTGCCATTATGAAGATGAAGAAACGTTCGCTGCTCAGCGTCGTCATGGCGGTGGTGCTGGTGTTCACCCTGACCGCCTGCCTTGCCACCTCGCCGGTGGAGGAGGAGACGAGCGCGCCGGCAGCAGAGGAAAAGGATATTATCGAAAGCGAAACCGTATCGGTGACAAGCGAGCTTACAGAAAAAGAGAAAAATCAAATTGGCTGGGAGTATAACCGGAAATGGTTACTGTGGGACTACACGGCATACGGATTTACGTACAACGAGGAAACAGAAAAGTGGCAGTATCAGGGTCTGGATGTCCACGCCTTTCTGGACCCGGAAAAAGATGTCCATTTGATTAACGACGAACCGGGTCTCAGCTTTCTGGCAACCTATGACGAAAACGGGAAACTGAACATCCAGCGGATTGACAGGGAGACGGCGGGCAAACTGTACATCGAATACTTTGGTTCGACAATTCTTTATGACAATCGCATCGATCTGTACAAAGACAATCCGGACACCATCTTTGTCGGCCAGTGGAGCGAATACGATAAACGATCCGGTGCCGATGGCTACCTGGAGTTTGGCCTCTCGCTGGACATGGAGAGCAACCTCGTCTACAACGGCGAGCTGGTTCGTTACTTTATTGATGGCGTCACCTATGATTTCCACGATGGAGACTGCATGCTCGACCGTGATCTGGCAGACAGGCAATCCGAACTGTGCGCGTATATATACGAATACTATAATCCAGAGGGCACCGTTGACCTGTACGCCGTCTACGCGGAGCAGGAACGAGAGGACTCGAGCCCGAGAGGTTTGGGCAATCTGATCGGCATCAAGGAGTTTGAACCGTCCGTCCTAGAAGGCAAACAGTTCCAGCTGGTCGACATCAAGGAGCGGGAGGAGCTTAACAGAAAAGTGGAAAATCTAAGCTGGGACGATATGCTGGAAAAGCTCAGCGCGCTCGAAGCGCAGGGCATCACCTATGAAACAATCGGGGAAGGCATCCAGATGTATTACAACGATTATCCCGTTACCCGCTTGACCTATACGGATGGGCAGATGCTTGATTCCTTTGTTTTCACCTCGGTCAATCCACCGGAACCAAATGAGGCGTCGATTTCGATGAGTGTCAATGTCCGCCCGGATGGAGAGGTTAGGATAAAGGAAGGAATGCCGTTTTCCGGAGTGCTTGCGCGGTATGGAGAGTATGGTATCCTTTACGACGAGGAAAAAGGCACCTGGGTTTATCGCGATCAGGTGATTCGCTACTTTATCGACGGTGTAAACGGGCAGTTCCCGCTCCTGCTACGGGATGATGGAGAGATTAGTCTCAAGGTAAACTATAATGCAAACCACTACATCTCCGGCCTGGAAACCATCCCCGACGAGCAGGCACAGGCGCTCTGGGAGCAGGCAGAAGCAGCGGACGGCCAGACTGAGCAGACCGAGCCGACAACGCAGCCTGCACAGACGCAGCAGCTTGCCGCCGACACCACAACCGCCGCAGCGCCGATTGCTCCGGTGAAGGAGACAACGATGGTGGAGGATGTGAGCCATGCTGGCGACACCAACAGCCGCAGATATTGGGCGCCGGAAGGCGCGCCGGTGACCTGTTCGGTGGCCGGTGAGGTGGTTGCCAGCGGCTGGGAAAGCGGCTACGGCAACCGTGTGCAGGTGCAGGATGCAAGCGGCATCACCTGGACCTACGCGCATCTCAAGGAGATCAGCGCCCAGGCGGGCGATCAGCTGCAGGCGGGTGAGCAGCTCGGCACCGTCGGGCACACCGGCAACGCGGGCAGCCCGACAACCTACTGCCTTGGACTGTACGCCGAGAAGGATGGACAGGAACTGAATGTGGCGCAGCTGTTTGCAAGAGGAGAAGAAATTTCCCTATAACCCCATTGTCCCCACCAAGAAAGGAACGGTGCAGTGATGAAGATGAAAAGACGTTTGCTGACGGTCCTTGCCACCGCGGCTCTGGCGGCGGCAGCCGAGACCCCCAACGAGCAATGTATCGGAATGTCAAAAAGAATATTCCGATACATTGCTCGTCTACGGTATCCCGAATCCGGGATACCCCACACCCTCCGGGCAAAGTCCATCCATCAGGTCTTGCCTATGTTATCTGAATGCGCCTCAAAAAACAGTTTTTACATCTGTATTGTAATTCCAACAAGAAAGGATTCCTCACCGGGAACAAGATCGAGATCACCGCCATGGCCTTCAATGATTTTTCGGACAGAGGAAAGCCCGATTCCGTGATCAGCGGATGCGCCCTTTCGGGAGAGGAATGTTTTTCCCTCCTGCAAGGCCAGACCGTCGTAAGTGTTTTCAATCTTCAAAAAGTACATATTGCCTCTGGTTTCGCCTGCAATGAAAACGCGGCGCACCCCTTGCTTTTGGCGGCTGCACGCCTCAACGGCATTGTCCAAAAGATTGCCCAGCACCGTACACAGTTCCACATCGGTAAGCGGCATCTGATCGGGAAGATCGAGCCGCACCTGAAATTCTGTCCCTTGTGTCTGCGCCATGCCGTAGTAGTATTCAATCAGCGCATTTACGACGGGATTTTTGCAGAACGCAACATGGGAGTGACCCGATGTTGCCGCAACCTGTTCCTCAACCTGTAACAGGAAGGAGCAGATCTCCGTCTGCCCATGTTCAGAGGCCATGCGGTCTATGGTGCGCAGATGGTGTTTGATGTCGTGGATCAGCCTTCTGTTTTCTGCCGCTGCTTCAGAAACCTGACGGCTGTATTCGGTCTGCATAGAAAGCTGACGGATGACCTGCTTGCGTTCTTCCTGGAAAATCAGGCTGTTTCCATATCCTTCTATCACATCGCGCCAGAGGGAATAACCGATGGCTGCTGCTATGAAAAAGCTGCCCCATTCCAAAAACCAACCGCCGATAACCGGCTCATAAACCGGCAGAAGGCGATCCCATATAAAGGCGCAGGTTGCGGCTGCCGCAGCATAGAAGATCGGCCTGCTCCGTTTTTCTCCTCTGTGAATGGCAAGCACAGCGATGATAAGCAGATAGAGCGCAGATGCCGCCTTATAACAAAAGACCGATGCAGAGAAGAAACGAATCGCTCCAAGGGAGAGATGGGAAGCCATCATGCCATACACAAATGCATATACCAGGAAGGCAGCGCCCATTCCAT
>ERZ827104.3648-NODE-3648-length-10599-cov-5.427068_pt1 | contig 10599 bp, 7 predicted proteins | sample MGYA00519781_ERZ827104 | MGnify/ENA primary metagenome ERZ827104 (study PRJEB31778, sample SAMEA3449257) | human gut metagenome | biome: human gut; feature: human-associated habitat; material: faeces | place: United Kingdom | collected 2010/2012 ... | reverse complement strand
TATTTTTAACATTAATAATAATTTTATTAACTGCAACAACTCAAATATTAATAGGTAAATCTAATTTTTTAAAATTTATTAGCAGTGTTATATTAATAACGATTATATTAGGTGGAATTTCCTTTGTACTAACAAAACAACTCAACATGTTTTTATATATTTGTCTTTTAACATCATTATTTCAATGTATTTTTGAACTTATTAAAAATAACGCATAATATTTTTCCTCACATAATATTATTAAGTATAATACTATTTGTGAGGTCTTTTTTTATGAAGAAAAAAACTTTATACTTTTCACTTTTATCATTAATTTCATTATTATTATTATTAACACTTCATCTTAATAATACATATTCAGAATTCAATTCATCTAATGTTCGTAATAATATATATGTTTTATCCTCCAATACATTAGGAGGAAGGCTCGCTGGAAGTACTGAAAATGAAATTGCAGCTGAAATAATAAAAAATAGATTTATAAATTGTGGATTAAAATCATTAAATAATGATGGTAAGTATACTCAAACATTTAATACAGTTTGCCCAGTTATTACAAACTCTTCTCCATATTTAAAAATAGAAAATAATGGTGAAGTAGAAGAGGAACTTCAATATGGAGTTGACTTTAAAGAAGATATGATAAATTTTAAAAATAATACTTTTTCATTTTCAAAATCAGATAAAATAAACTCCTATTTATCTTATCTTGATATAACATGTAATGATGGATCATTTTTATTATATGTACCAAAAAATAATGATTTTTCATTTAGAAGTTCTTTTTTTAGTGATTTTTCAAAAGATGCAGTAATTATGATTTCTCAAAATACCTTTAATAAAGTGCTTAATAGTTTAAATGAAGGTAAAGAAATTTCAATTCATATTCCATTTGAAGAAGAAGAAAAGACAATTTCTAATGTTATAGGTGTAATTAAGGGATTTAATTCATCACTTCCTCCATTTATAGTCACTGCACATTATGATCATCTTGGAAAAGATGGCTTAGGAGTTAATTATTCTGGTGCATTAGATAATGCATCTGGAACTTCATTTTTATTAGAATTAAGCAGAAGCCTTTCAACTTACGGAAAACCTAAAAGGGATATTATTTTTGTAGCATTAAATGCTGAGGAATTTGGATTATTAGGTTCAAAAGCATTTGCTGAAGAAAACTTATTTACTATACAAGATTCTAAAGTTATAAATTTTGATATGATTGGAAGTGCTGATTATCCTATAAGTTTAATGCAAGGTAGTAAATTTAAAAATACAGATTCTGAATTGTTAAACTCAATAAAATCAATTTGTAATGAAAAATCAATTCCTTATGAAGTTTTATATGAAGATTCTAGTGATCATGCTAGTTTCAATAACTTAAATATAGATGCATTAAGCTTTTGTCATAGTGATAAAACTAGAATTCATACTCCTAATGATACCTTAGATTATATAGACACTAATGCTATCAATACTGTTTATAGTGTTGTTGAAACAGAAATTAAAGGTTATTGCTATAGCAAATTAACTAATTTTATATATAGCTCAAAATCAATTTTATTTATATCAATAGCTTTACTAACCCTTATAATTTGGGGTATATATATTGTAATTAAGAATAAGGCAAATTTAAAATAATATACAAAAAATACTAGCTATCTTAATTAAATTAAAACAGCTAGTATTTTTTTATTTAGATATGCTTTTTAAATAAGTTGTTATAAATTGATCTATATCACCATTCATTACTGCATTAACATTTGATGTTTCTTCATTAGTTCTATGATCCTTAACCATATTATAAGGATGGAATACATATGATCTAATCTGACTTCCCCATCCCATATCCTTAAGCTCTCCAGTTAAATCTTCTATTTTTTCTTTATGCGCTCTTTCCTTAAGTTCTATAAGCTTAGATTTAAGCATTGACATTGCTGTATCTTTATTAGCAAACTGACTTCTTTCATTTTGGCATTGAACTACAATTCCAGTTGGAATATGAGTTATTCTAATTGCTGATTCAGTTTTATTAACATGCTGACCACCAGCTCCACTTGCCCTATAAGTATCTATTTTTAAATATTCAGGTCTAATTTCTATATCTTGATCTTTAGTTAACTCTGGTAATACCTCTACAGAAGCAAATGATGTTTGCCTTTTGCCATTTGCATTAAATGGAGATATTCTTACTAATCTATGTATACCTTTTTCAGCTTTAAGGTATCCATATGCAAATTCACCTTTAACTCTTAATGTAGCACTTTTTATTCCAGCTTCATCACCTTCAAGTAAATCTAATGTTTCAACCTTATATCCTTTTTTTTCGCACCATCTTGTATACATTCTAAGAAGCATAAGTGTCCAATCATTTGCATCACTTCCACCAACACCTGCATGTAAATTTAATATAGCATCATTTTTATCATATTCTCCAGATAAAAGAAGCTCTATTTTATATTCATCAATTTTCTTTTCAATATCTTTTATTTCAATAATAACCTCATTAATAGTTTCTTCATCATCTTCTGCTAATTCAGCTAAAACTTCAACATCATCTAATCTTCTTACTAAACTTTCATATCTATCTATTTTATCTTTAATACTTTTACTTTCCTTAGTAACTTCTTCTGCCCTTTTTATATCATCCCAAAATCCTTTTTCCTGCATTTGAAGTTCAAGTTCTTGAAATCTCTTTTCTAGGCTTTCCTTGTCAAAGTGAAGCCCCCATTTCCTTTAATATTTCCTTTAATGATGGAACCTTTGCAAGCTCCTGCTCTAATTTTATTAACAAAAAATCACCACGCTTAACTAGTTTGTAGCTATTATTGAAATTCCCCTAGGAATTTCTGTTAGTTTCAAGTTTTAAATGACAAGTTACAAGTTTAGTTATAAATTCAGCTTAGGATGAATTTAATAAATATATTTTTAGCAACTCCGCAAGGCGCTTCTTCCTTAGCTACTTATCTCTCTTTCCACTTGTCACTAACTACGCTTCTCTTCCACAACAGTTCTTATATTTTTTACCACTTCCGCAAGGACATAAATCATTTCTTCCAAACTTATGGTCGTTTTTTATAGGTTCTTTCTTCAAACTATTATCATCTTGCCCATGGCTTGCTGATGTTTCTTTAGCAACTTGCTCTCTTTCAATAGGCCTTTCAAGTCTTACATGGAATAAGAATTTAACTGTTTCAGTCTTAATTCCCTCAATCATTTCCTCAAACATTGCACTACCTTCCATTTGGTATGCTTGAATTGGGTCTTGTTGCTTATATGCTCTTAATCCCATTCCTTGTTTTAAATGATCCATATTATCTATATGATCCATCCATTTTTGGTCAACAACTCTTAAAAGAACTACTCTTTCAATTTCTCTTAATTGCTCTTCACCAAATTCAAATTCTTTACCCTTATATATTTCCATAATAGTTTCTGTTAATTTATTTTTTATTTGCTCATTAGATAAATCAGCTAATTCTTCTACTGTTACAATTCCATGAGGTAAGCATATTTCTTCTAAATATTGAAGTAATGTTCTCACTTCTGCTTCTATATCTTGAACTTCTCCACTTAAATGTGAATTAACTGCATCAGATATAACTTCTTCAATCATTCCTTCTATTTGCTCTTTTAAGTTCTTACCTTCTAAAACTTCAGTTCTTTGTCTATAAATAACTTCTCTTTGAAGATTCATAACATCATCATATCCTAAAAGATTCTTTCTTATATCAAAGTTATTTCCTTCAACCTTCTTTTGTGCATTTTCTATAGCCTTAGTAACCATCTTACTTTCTATAGCTTCAGTTTCTTCTAAACCTAACTTATCAATAACTCCTTGAATTCTTTCTGAACCAAATATTCTCATTAAATCATCTTCTAATGATATAAAGAATATTGATTCACCAGGATCTCCTTGACGTCCTGATCTACCTCTAAGCTGATTATCTATTCTTCTTGATTCATGTCTTTCAGTACCAAGAACTTTTAATCCACCAACTTCTCTAACACCTTCTCCAAGCTTAATATCTGTACCTCTACCTGCCATATTAGTAGCTATAGTAACCATTCCTAATTCACCAGCATGAGATATTATTTCTGCTTCTTGAGCATGATATTTAGCATTAAGAACTTGATGTTTTATTCCTCTTTTCTTTAATAAAGATGAAATATATTCTGATTTATCAACACTTGCTGTACCAACAAGAACTGGTTGATTTTTTTCATGTGCTTTAACAATTTCTTCAATTATAGCTTTATATTTTCCTGATTCATTTTTATAAACCATATCTGATTTATCTATTCTTTGAACAGGTCTATTAGTTGGAATAACTATAACATCTAAGTTATAAATTTCTCTAAATTCATTTTCTTCAGTTAATGCAGTACCAGTCATTCCTGATAATTTAGCATACATTCTAAAGTAATTTTGGAATGTAATTGTAGCTAAAGTTTTTGATTCTCTTTGAATCTTAACTCCTTCTTTTGCTTCAATTGCTTGGTGAAGACCATCTGAATATCTTCTGCCTTCCATAAGTCTTCCTGTAAATTCATCTATTATAACTATTTCATTGTCCTTAACCATGTAGTCTTTATCAGCCTTCATAGTATAATTAGCTTTTAATGCTTGTGTAACATAATGTTGTAATTCTAAATTTTGAGAATCTGCATAATTTTCAATTCCAAAATATTTTTCAGCTTTTACAATTCCATCATCAGTTAATAATACTGCACTTGCCTTTTCATCTACATTGAAATCTTTTTCATTTATTAATGTCTTAACAAAATTATCAGCAACATTATAGAACTTAGTAGACTTATCACCCATTCCTGAAATAATAAGAGGTGTTCTAGCTTCATCTATTAAAATAGAATCTACCTCATCCACTATACATAAATTAAGTTCTCTTTGAACTCTATCTGCCATATGAATAACCATATTATCTCTTAAATAATCAAATCCAAATTCATTATTTGTTCCATAAGTAATATCACAACCATAAGCTTCTCTTCTTTGTTGTGGTGTAATTCCATGAATTATACATCCAGTAGTTAATCCTAAAAAACTATATAAAACACCCATTTCTTCCATTTGTGTTTTTGCTAAATAGTCATTTACTGTTATAACATGAACACCCTTACCTGTTAAAGCATTTAAATATGCTGGTAAAGTAGCAACTAAAGTTTTACCTTCCCCAGTTTTCATTTCTGCAATTCTTCCTTGATGTAAAACCATACCTCCAAGTAATTGTACTCTAAAATGCTTCTTTCCAAGTACTCTACTTGAAGCTTCTCTACAAACTGCAAATGCTTCTGGTAACAAACTATCTAAAGATTCACCTTTTGATATTCTATCTTTAAATTCTATAGTTTTTGCTTGTAATTGTTCATCACTTAAGCTTTGCATACTATCATCTAATGCTTCTATTTTATCTGCAATTAATTGAAGTTTTTTAACTTCTCTTTCACTATATGTTCCAAATATCTTTTCTAAAAACCCCATAACATATTTCCTTTCAAGATTAATTTTTTATGTAAATTTAGACAAATTTAAATTAAATACTTAATTTTAAAATTTTATATATTTAATTTACCTATATAAAATTATCTTTTTTATTTTTCACTTAATAAATTATATCATTTATACTATTTATAATTCAACAGAAATGTATATTCATAAAACCAATTTAGTACTTTAGATAAAAATAAAAGGAGCCTTATTAAAAAGCTCCCATTATTAATTAAATATAATCAGGTTCTAATAAACCATAATTTCCATCTTTTCTCTTATATATTACATTGATATTTTCTGTATCACAATCTTTAAATACAAAGAAGTTATGTTCGACTAATTCCATTTGCAATATAGCTTCTTCAGCACTCATTGGCTTTATATTAAATCTTTTAACTTTTACTATTTCTCCTTCGTTGTCATCTTCTTCTGATGCAACTTCATCAAAATTACCAAATCTTAATGATTCATTACTTCTTCTTTGTAACTTTGTTTTTTGTTTTCTAATTTGTCTTTCAAGTTTATTTTCTACTAAATCTATTGATTTATACATATCATCAGTAGATTCCTCACATCTTAAAATTACTCCATTAAAAGGTATTGTTACCTCAAAAATTTGGCTATTTTTTTGAACTGTTAATGTTGCTCTTGCAGTTACATTTGGTTCAAAATATTTATCCATCTTTGAAATCTTTTTTTCTACTATTTCTCTCAATGCAGGTGTTACGTTAATATTCTTTCCAATTACTGTTACTCTCATAAGGTCAACCCCTCTCTTTAAGTTCTAATTATATTTGTTAAGATTTCAATATTTACTATATGTATATATTACCATTTTTCTTCTCATTACTCAAATATCTTTTTCTGAATTTACAGAAAATTTAAACTTATTATCTCTACATAACTCTTTTTTTCTTTCCTTTTCTTAATATTTTACAAAAAAAAAACATCAATTCTTTCGAATTGATGTTTTTTTATAAAGTTAGCTGACCTGGATTTTGACCCCACACTCGCCTGCTGGAGCTTTTGCTACCCGGAATTAACCTCTCACTACTAACACTCTCAGTATTTCTACTGGCAGGACTTACTTCTATACCGCACCATGCTCATTAACTCTTTGTTTAACTTACGTGGATCGTTTCGCCTGCGACTGGCATCGACTTTCATCCACAGACCTAACTTTACATTACTATTATATATCGCTTTTTGCAATTGTCAATACAATAATCCTTTTTGCGCCATTATTTTTCAATATTTTTTTACATTCATTTATTGTTGAACCTGTTGTCATTACATCATCTATTAATATAACCACTTTATTAAATATATCCCTATTATCTTTTATTTTAAAAGCTCCTTCAACATTAATTCTTCTTTCATCTTTACTTAATGTTTTTTGCTCCTTAGTATGCTTAATCTTTAATATACAATTGCTAATAGGAATATCAAGTAAATACCCAATTTTGTACGCTATAAATTTACATTGATTAAATCCCCTATTTTTAATTGCACTTTTAGTCATTGGTACATAGCAAATTACATCAGCCTTAATTTCATTTTTATTTATTATTTCTAATATAAATTTAGATAACACTTCTCCTGCTATAAAATTTTTACTATACTTAAATTCTAAAATTAATCTTTTTAATATACCACCGTAAAACCCATAGGAAATAGCTTCTTTATTTGCCAAATTTACGTTTTTTATTTTACTTCTACAATAATCACATATTCCTACAAATCCCTCTGTTTGGCATATTATACATTTTTCTTCTCTTGGATAAATTATATCTAATAATTCCTCTCCTACTTTTCTCAATAATTTAAGTATTGTTTTTCCCATAAACTTTTATTAAACATCCTCGTTATAACTTTAGCTTTATCCATTTCTTCTGAAACTTCTCTTGATACCATTATAGCTTCACATTGAATATCTTGAGACATATTTACAGCCCCACAAATATAAAGTATTTTTTTATATGAATAATATATATCATCTGCAAACAACATTATCACATTTAAATTTGGAATGTTTCTAATATATTGTCCACAACTATTAGTTATTATGAACAATGTATTACTATATCCTTGGATTATATCACTAACAAATTTAAAATCTTGATTTTTATTATACCTCACAACTCTTATTTCTAATGACTTCAATGTACTACAATAATGATTATACACTTTATTTAACTTTTCCTCTGATGGAACTACAATTAATACTATTCTTTTATTTTCTTTAAACCATTTAAAATACTCAAATAATGAAAGTGGTATATTTTCTTCTAACTTTATTCTAGTATTCATTAATCTAGGTTCAATTATAGGATATTTTTTCATCATATAATTTATTTCTAATTTTTCTCCAATTGGAAAAATATGATCACTTGCATAAATTATAATTTTATTACAATTCCAATATACTTCTTCAACAGCTTCTCTAATATATTCATTGCTTACCTTTGAAAATAAACTTATATCATCAAATATTACTAAATCATAAAATTCAGTTACTTCACTTATTTCTTCAATAAATATATATTTAAAATTATCTTTTAATTTTTCTGACTCTATAATACCATCTACAAAATTATTTAATTCTTTTATCTTTTCAGAAGCATATTTTTTTTCTCTATTGCAAAATATATAAAGTATATTTTTGTTCTTACATATTGTCTTATTAATTATATTTGAAAAAACTGCTATTGTATTAAATGGTCTTGTTTTTATAGATAAAACCTTTGTCTTTTTTGAATCCCATTTACTTATTTTCTTAAAAACATTACTCAATTCCTTATAATTCATAGTATCAGACTCCATTATTTATTCTTCCTTTATCTTATCATCAGATATAATATCTAAAATTCTTTCTTTTAATGATGAATATCTCTCCATACTATTTGTATTATCTACCATATACTTTAATGCCCTTTGATTTCCAACTACTACAACTAATTCTTTTGCTCTTGTTATTCCTGTATATAATATATTTCTATTCATCAAAAATGCTGAACCCATAAATGCTGGTGTTATTATTACTTTAAATTCACTTCCTTGACTTTTATGAATAGTAATTGCATATGCTAATTCTAATTCTTCAACATATAGGTTATCATATACTATTCTTCTTTCATCATCAAATACAACTGTTACTGTTCTATTTTCTTCACTAATTGACTCAATAAAACCCATATCTCCATTAAAAATACCTACACCTTCATTATCACCATATCCATTTATTCTATTCCATTTTAATGAATAATTATTTTTAGTTTGCATTACCTTATCGCCTTCTCTAAAAACACTATCCTTAAACTTTCTTTCCTTTTTATCTTTACTAGGAGGATTTAATATAGATTGAAGTTCATTATTTAAATTATCTACCCCTAAAATTCCTTTTCTAGTAGGTGAAAGTACCTGAAAATCCCTTATCTTATTCCACTTAGAGTTGAAAAGAGGCAATCTTCTATTTACTAAATCTAAAATAGTTTCTAAAATTTCTTCATTACTTTCTCTATTATCAAAAAAGAAATCTCCACCCTTTTTATTTAAATAAGGTAGTTCACCATTATTTATTCTATGCGCATTTGTTATAATCATGCTTTCTTTTCCCTGTCTAAATATATCCTTTAATCTAACTACCTTAATAAATTCACTATCTATTAAATCCCTTAAAACATTTCCTGGACCTACTGACGGTAATTGATCTGCATCTCCAACTATTATTAGTCTTGTTCCAAGTTTAATTGCCTTAAGTAAACTATTCATAAGCATTATATCAATCATTGATGCTTCATCTACTATTATTACATCACCTTCTAGTGGCTCTCCTTCACCTCTTCCAAAGAATGAATTTTCATTATCACTCACTCCCATTTCTAATAATCTATGTATAGTTTTTGCTTCTCTACCAGTTGATTCTGTCATCCTCTTAGCTGCTCTTCCTGTTGGTGCTGCCAAAAGAACCTTCATTCCATTATTTTCATATATTTCTATTATACATTTAATTATTGTTGTCTTACCAGTACCTGGACCACCAGTAATTATTTCAATTCCATTTTCAAAGGCACCTAATATTGCTTCTTTTTGAGAATCTGCAAATACTATATTATTTTTTCTTTCAAAACTTGATATTTCAAAAGTAATATCAGAGTTTATAGTTTGAAAGTTTTCAATGCTTAAGGTAATTATCTTATTAGTTACTCCTAATTCACAAAAATAATATGGTAATGAGTATACAGCTTCAGCTTCAATTTCATTTATCTTTTCTATCTTTATTTTTCCTTCTAAGACACTATTATATATATTAACTTCTATTAACTCCTTATCTACACTTAAAACCCTTTGAGCTTCATTTATAAGTTTATCCTTTGGCATATATGTATTTCCAAGCCCTGAAAAACTATTTAATACATATTTTATTCCACTTTGTATTCTAAAATCTGATATAGGTTCAACTCCTAAGCTTTTTGCTATTCTATCAGATGTTAAAAAACCAATTCCTGAAATTTCATCACTTAAAATATATGGATTTTCAGATACAATATTTTGTGCATCTCCACCAAATTTTTTATAAATTTTTAAACATTGATTTATAGTTACCCCATGTTTTTGAAAAAACATTATTATATCTTTGAGTTCCCTAGTTTCTAAATATGATTGATAAATAATATTATATTTTTTCTCCCCAATACCTTCTACTTCTTTTAACCTTTCAATATTATTATCTAATATATTTAATGTTTCTTCTCCAAAAGCTTTTACTATTTTTTTAGCTGTTACTGGTCCTATTCCATGAATTATTCCTGTGCTTAAGTATTTTTCAATTTCTTTTGTTGATGTTGGTAAAATTTCTTTATATTCTTCTACATTAAATTGTCTTCCAAATTGCTTATGTTTAATCCATTCACCCTTAACCTCAATTTGCTGCCCTTCTTTTATTAATGGCATTGTTCCTACAATTGTATTTACTTCTTTATTAGCTGTAATTTTAGCTACTACATAGCCAGTATCCTCACTTTTAAATATTACAGCTTCAACTAAGCCATCTAATATCTCCATATTATCGCTCCAAACATTTTATTTTA
>ERZ827104.3637-NODE-3637-length-10621-cov-4.212947_pt1 | contig 10621 bp, 5 predicted proteins | sample MGYA00519781_ERZ827104 | MGnify/ENA primary metagenome ERZ827104 (study PRJEB31778, sample SAMEA3449257) | human gut metagenome | biome: human gut; feature: human-associated habitat; material: faeces | place: United Kingdom | collected 2010/2012 ... | reverse complement strand
CCGCCACTGATACAAGCTTGTTGCTCGCCGCCTGCAGAGGCGGGAATCATCTCACATCTGATTTATCTTTCATCTCATCACCGGCCATACGCAGAACATCTTTGATCTCCTCAAGCGGCATTTCCAGATAGGCCGACAGTTCACTCATGGAAACTTTGTGTCCAAGATCCTCTTCCAGGCTGAGGATCGACTCGTTCAGGTGATTGACTCTGCCTACGATCTCGTCATCCAGGTCTTTTTTGTCCTGTGACATCTCAACGGCCTCTTCCATTGCTTTCCGGATACCGTCAAACACCTGCTTACGGTATTCTTCCAGATTTGGCTTTGCCTCCAGATTTTCAAGTGCAAGCAGCAGTCCGATATTGCCTTCCTGCACCAGATCTTCGATCGGCAGCTCGGAAGCGACATACGTCATGGCAAGCTCGTAGACCGTTTCCAGATACTGTCCTGCCAGCGTGCTTTTTGCCATGGAATCGCCATTTACCGCCTCGAAAAACAGACGTTCTTCTTCCGTCTCGGAAAGTTTTTCGATCTCTGCAAGTTCCTCCAGATACATACCAAGGAAATCCGGACCTTCCCCGTCCTGTGTTTCACTGTTTTCTTCCTGTTTTTCTGTCTCAGGATTCGAAGCAGACGCTCTCTCTGCATGCTCCTTCACTGTCTTCTGTGCGGTTTCCGGTGTCTTTTTGGCCGGTTCGTACCCGTCCACTTTGATCTTCTGGCTGACAAGGTATTCGCAGACCAGTCCAAACTGTTCCTCATTCAGGGCATCTCCCGGAAAGAATTTTTTTATGTCTTCTTTTGTAAGATAATTTCCCTGCACATCTGCAAGTGCCTTCAGCTCACTTAACATCTCTCTGAAAACAATTTTACTCTGCATCGTTTTTTTCCTCCTGAAGTATTGAAATGGCTTTCTGCAACTGATTATCCTCTTCTTCCGTGACCGTCACTTTATTTTTCAGACTTTCATCAAGCTCAACGGTCACATCCGGCTCAATGCCTTTTTTGTGGATATCCGTGCCGTTTGGCGTGAAATACTTGGAAACCGTCAGTTTGACTGCCGTTCCGTCCTCCATTCCGACAATCCGCTGCACAATCCCTTTTCCATACGTTTTCGTACCGACTAAAGTACCAATCCCATAGTCCTTGATTGCTCCGCTGAAGATTTCTGCCGCACTGGCACTGTACCCGTTGACCAGCACTGCCAGCGGCTTTTTGAACTCATTGTTTCCGTCGCAGGTATATTCTGTTCTCTGCCCGTATTTATCTTCGGTATAAACGATCAGTCCTTTCGGAAGCATCTGTTTTAACATCTCGCAGCAGGTATCCAGCACACCGCCAAGGTTGTTTCGCAGGTCTATGATCAGCTTTTCCATACCCTGTTCTTCTAATTTCGCCAGAGCATTCTTGAACTGCTCCGCCGTCACCTTGTCAAACTCACTGACTGCGATATAACCGATCTCATCATCCAGCATTTTGTAGGCCACCGTCGGGACGGCAACATCTGAGCGTTCCACATCGAACTCCAGATAATCCTTTTCACCCTCTCTGGCGATTGTCAGATGGACGGTGTCTCCTTTTGCTGTCTTGATCAGGCTGACCACATCGGTCAGATCTTTCCCGGTCACTTCGATGTCATTGACCGAATAGAGAATGTCTCCCGGAAGCAGCCCTGCCTTTTCTGCCGGTGTCCCCTCAAAACAGGTCACGACCTGGATTGCCCCCGTCTGTGTATCCTGTGAAAGCTTTGCACCGATCCCCTTGTACTCTCCGGATGTGGATTCATTCAGTTTTTCGAGTTCATCCTGTGTATAATATGCAGCATAAGGATCTCCAAGTCCGCTGATCATGCCCTTATAAATGCCGGCTTCGACCGTATCGTTATCCGTACTGTCAAGATAGAGCTGATTGATGATCTCTTCCATCTTCTTGATCTTTGTATCTACCTTTTTCTGATCCAGACTGAGCTGTGTGCCTGCACTGTCTGTGCTCTCCTGCGTTGCCCCTGCTTCTTTCTGATCTGCTCCTGTGATCCAGCCGCCCTGCTGAAGCACCCCGCTTCCGGCCAGAACGACCACAGCCGAAGTCAGGATTCCACAGAAAAAACCTTTTCCGAACTTCTTGTCCTTTGCCATATCTTTGCTCCTTATATCTTCCCCGGTACAGAAACGCATCTTTTCTGTAACCCAAGAAAAGACCGGCTTTGCACGCGGCTTCTCCGGTCTTCTTCTGTTTGTTGCTATTTTATGTGTCCATGCTGCGGTTTATGACGGAGGCGGTATTAATAATCCAGCGTCTCCATGTACTTCATATATTTGACTACCATCAGTGCGATCTTGAATGTGATTGCATCTTCAAATACACGCAGATCCAGTCCGTAACTTTTGACAAAACATACGCAGATCCAGTCCGGTACTCTTCTGCAGCTTATCCAGGCGGTATACCAGTGTATTCCTGTGGATATACAGCTGTCTGGATGTCTCTGAAACGTTCAGGCTGTTTTCAAAGAATTTGTTGATCGTAACCAGCGTCTCTTCATCGAAATCATCCGGTGATTTGTTCTCGAAAATCTCTTTGATAAACATCTTGCAGAGCGGGATCGGAAGCTGGTAAATCAGACGGCCGATGCCAAGAGAACTGTATGCGATGATATTTTTCTCCTCGAAAAAGATCCTTCCGACATCCATTGCCATACGTGCTTCTTTATAAGATCTGGAAACTTCTTTGATCTCTTCTACGATCGTTCCATATGCAATATGCGATACTTCCTGCTTTTCTGCCGGCAGAACATTTAAAATCTGCTTTGCCGTTTTCTCCATTTCCTGATAACCTTCTTCGGAAGCCAGCTCTTTGACAACGATAATGCTCTTTTCATCAACTGCTGTAATAAAATCACCTGTCTTGGTTCCAAGCAGTGAACGGATACATTCCATGGAAGCATTATCCTTCTCCTGAGCCGTATCAACCAGAAATACCACTCTTCTCGCATTTGCTGCAATGTGAAGCTTCTTCGCACGGTTATAAATATCTACCAGAAGCAGGTTGTCCAGAAGCAGATTCTTGATAAAGTTATCTTTGTCAAATCGCTCTTTGTATGCAACCAGCAGATTCTGGATCTGGAATGCAGCCATCTTGCCGATCATATAAACATCATCGCTGCTTCCTTTTGCTACCAGCACATATTCTACCTGAAGCTCATCGTATATTTTGAAAAACTGGTGTCCCTGTACCACCTGGCTGTCTGCCGGTGAATCTACAAACGGAACGACTGAGGAACGATATTCTTCTGACTCCGGAAACGTTGCAGCCAGCACATTGCCTTCCAGATCGATCACGCAAAAATCAATCCTCGATATTTCTTTTAATCCTTCTATGGTTGACTGTAATATCTGGTTTGATATCATGTCTTTCTCTCCCTTCCATACATTTTCATACCAGACCAACTACGCTTATTAATCTGACTTGACTATTATTGTAATATAAATCACCAAAAAAGAAAAGAGAAAATTATGTTTTTTTATGCTTTTCGCATATTTTTCGCATAAAAAGAGGCTGCCGCATCGCTGCAGCAGCCCTTTTTCGGGTAAAAATCCTTCGATTTTATCGACTTTTTATTTCACTTTTACCTTTTTTGCAGTGGACATTGCACTTGCATTTCCTTTTTTGACCGTCACGATCTTGTAGTAGTAATTACCTTTCTTCCTGATCTTCTTATCCTGATAAGAAACGGTCTTATTGTTGTTGATCTTCTTGATCCGTTTATAACCGGAGTTTTTCTTCGTAGAACGATAGATCACATAACCGGTTGCTTTTTTATTTCTCTTCCAGCTCAGTTTTACACTCTTGCCTGAAGCAGCTGCTTTCTTGATTTTTACATTTGCTGTAAACTTCACAGTCTTAGCTGCACCGTTGTCACTTGCTTTTACGTTTGCATCCTTAGATACTGCTACTGCACGGTAAGATGCACGCTTGATGCCTTTCAAAGAAGCGGCTTTTTTATCTTTAAATACCAGCTTGCCGGATGCAGTGCTTCCTGCCAGAACCGTCTTGCCGTTTACGGTGCGGTAAATATCATAATGATCTGCACCTTCCACTGCATTCACGATCACTTTTACAACCACACCTGCTTTTGCTGCACTTGCTTTCACAGACTTGATCGTCGGTGCTGCCAGTTTCTTCTCTGCCGGTGTCGGAGTCGGATTTGGTTCTGTATCCGGTGTCTCTGCTGTTTTCAGAGCTGCCTGTGCCTTTTCAAGAGCTGCTGTCAGATCTTTCAGAGCAGCTGCCGTAAGATCAGCACCTGCTTCTTTTGCTGCCTTGTATGCTTTTTCAAATGCATCCCAGGATTCTTTGGTGTACTGTCCCTGACCTGCTGCATAAACAGCATCTGCCTTTGTAACCGCATCACTCAGAGCTTTCTGTGCTTCTTCTTTGTCTTTGTCAACCGTATCTTTTTTCTGCAGAGCATCGATTGCATCCTGTACTGCTTTCTTTGCTGCTGCTACTTCTGTTTCGCTTGCATTTTCTTTTGCAAGTACGGCTTCTGCATTTGTGATCGCTGTTTCCAGTGCTTTTACAGAATCCTCGGTATACAGCGTTTTGTCGATTGCTTTCGCATTGTTTACGGTATTGCCAAGTTCTGTTCTGGAAGCTTCCGTTGCTTTGTCAGATGTTACGGTAACCGTTATCTCTTTTTCTGCTGTTTTTCCGTTCAGTTCTGCAACTACTTTTACTTTTGCTGTTCCTGCTGCACTTACTGTCAGTACATCACCTTCCAGAGCTGCCTTTGTTGTGCCGGCATCTACCAGTGTATAAGTGTAAGTGATGTTCTTTTCATGTGCTGCACAGTCTGCTGCGGTTGCTTTTGCAGCCAGTTTCAGTGTTTTGCTTGTATCTGCTGCTGCCATCTGGATGGTCTGGTTATCAAATACAAGATCTGTGATCTCACAGGTACATGGTACTTCCTCTGTCTTAAAGCTGTAGGAAACGGTCATGGATCTGTAATCAGCTGCAACATTTACTTCCGGTTTCACACTTGTACCGTCAGAGAGTTTGATGCTCTGCGGTTTGCTGCTGTCTGCGAAACGATAATCGCCAACTGCTGTCAGGACTGTTTTTACTTCATAGTTTGCATTTGCCTCAAATGCTGCACCTGCTTCTACTTCTTTGCCGTCCTTATACCAGGTTGTGCTGGTTGTATACGGTGTCAGTGCAATGTTTACAGACGGTGTTGCCTGATCCAGTGCATGAGCTGTCACTGCATAAGATTTCTGCAGATTATCAGAGTAATCTTTTCCGCTGTAGATGCGGATGTCAGAAAGCAGTCCGGTATATGGAGGTGTTGTTGAGGAACCAAGATCTTTGCTGATGTTATAACCAGTTGTAAAGGTACTTGTGTTGTAAGATTTCAGGGTTACATCGTAATTGTCGCTTGCGTTTGCTCTTCCGGATGTCGGTGTTCCGGCTTTGCCGTCTACATAGATCTGCATCTTTGTACCGGTAAATACTGCCAGAATATCATGCCATTTATTCCAGAAACTGGAATCGATCGCACAGCTGCTCTCAACCCAGGAACCTTTTGCGTCGCATGCATAAACAAGTACGCCGCTGCTCTTGAGCTGAACACCATACTGCTCATCCATCTTGCCAAGCATTTGATATGTACCGCTTCCTGTGATCTCATCTGATTTCATACGGAAACGGATAAACATTGCTTTGTCTTCTCCGGAAACATCAAATTTTCCGTTGTTTGTTCCATCATTCTCTGCCGTTACGTATCCGGAATATCCCCATCCATCACTGTAGGATACCTGAACGTTATCATTCAGCGTCAGTGTTGCCGGATCTGCAGCCTGGTCTGCAACTGCCTCAAAATGTTTGCCTTCTTTTGATGAAGATACGACTGCATCTGCGGATGTCTCACCTGCTGCCGGTGCAGTCACAGTGATTTCCGGTGCTTCGAGCACATTTTCTTCTTTCGGTGCCTCCACAAATTTTGCAAGAACATTCAGCTCTGCTGCATTGATGAACATATTCGGTTCTGCACCTTCACTGTGAATTGCTTCAAATTTAACATTGGTTACGCCTGCAACCGGCTCGAACTCAACGCTCTTCTCAGTCGGGATGGTTTCTCCTTCATAAGACCATGTTACATTTGCTACTTTTGTATAAGTTTCTCCGTTATCAGTGGATACATAAACGTTTGCTTCTGTTACGGCACCGTTTTTGATAACACCATTTTTGTCTCTTTCCGGTCTTGGGAGATAAGTCAGTGCTTTTACTGCATATGCCTTATCCAGAGTGATCGTATAATTGTTGTTGCCGGTCAGTGTTCCGTTGGAATACTGTGCCTTCGGTTTGCTGTTGTCATTCCAGTTTGTATGCCAGTATGTGCTGCTGTCACCGTCAAGTGCTGCTGCTATGATACCGTTTCCGGCTCCTTCGCCTGTCAACTCTTCACTGTCTGCGGCACCTGTCATATTTGCCGGAAGCAATTTTTTATAACCGTCATCTGCCGGCTGATTCTCTCTTTTTACAAGCTCTGCAATGGCATCATCCAGTGCTTTGACTGCTGCTGCTTTTTCTTCAACGGTTGCATTTTCTTTTGCTGCTACTGCTTCTGCTGCTTTGATCGCTGCTTTCAGAACTGCATAAGATTCTGCGGTATACTGATCTTCATCCAGTTCTTTTGCTGCACTGATTGCATCTGTCAGTGCACTTTCTGCTGTAGAATCAGATTCTTTTGTATACATTTCATAGATTGCCGGAGCTGCTCCTGTGCCATCCCATGTGATCTTCACTTCGTTGATACCATTGTAGAATACCAGATTCTTGAAGACATTCAGCGATTTGGACAGAGTACCGACTTCTACCCATTTACCTGCATTGGTATGGATAGAAACTTTTGCATTGGAAATCTCCTCTCCATCCTGAATGACGTAAAGGCTGTCTTTTACACCTGCATCCAGACGGTAAGTCAGAGTTCCTGCACCTTCGCCTGCCCTGAACATGGTTGTTAAAGAATTATCGATTGCCTGTTTTGCATCAAATCCTTCCACGCCTGCCGGTTCTGCAAAGATGGTCTTGTCTGCATCGGTGTTGGTCAGGCTTACGGAATTGATATCAAAGGTTACATCTGCTTCCCCTTTGTTGATGAAGCGGATGTATTTTGCATCCATGCCTTTTTCGGTATCAACCGGATACCAGTTGAATCCATTATAGCTGTACTCAAAGGTTACCTTATCTTTGTTTGTGTAATCTGCTGCAATCGTGCTGATCTCACGTACATTTCCGAAATCAATACCAATGTACTCACCATTTTTCAGGATAACATCTTTGACTTCCGGAATTGCAGCCTCATTTTTATTGATCGTTACAATTGTCTCTTTGTAAGTTTCTGTGTTGGTGTATGCATACTCATCTGCCGGGAAAGTCTCTGCCTGGAATTCACGGATTGCATACCATTTGCTTGTTGCAGCCGGTGTACGCAGACGGATGTAGCGAGCTTTCAGGGACTGGTTTGTCAGATCCACGTTGATCTCGTTTGTTCCGTAAGTACCATCAACCTGTGTCCAGTTTTCATTATCCATGGAATACTCCAGGATACCCTGCGAGAAAATATCTCCATCTGTCTGAGTTCTTCCCTGCAGGATGCGGACTTTGCCAAGTTTATAAGCTGCTCCGAGATCCAGCCCAATGTATCCATTTGCAGTAACACTTGCATTAAACCATGCAAAGGTACTGTCATTTCCATCAATAACATTGCCTGCATTTCCCTGGTAGAATCCACCAAGTCCGCTGTACATCAGTCTCTTCTCGCCGGTCTCTGTGCCACCGCCGGAAGTATTTCCGCCACTGAAAGTATTATCCAGCACTTTCAGTGCTGCTTTCTTCACATAATTTTCCATCTGTGCTGCGAACGGCATGATCTTCATAGCTCCGGCTTCTGCCATGATAGTGCCGTTCAGCTGAGGTGCCGCACAGTTCTGTGACAGTTTGTAATTGTTTTCTGCACTTACATAATTTGCACATACAGCATCGTCATCGCCTGCTTTGAGTCCCATTGCAGTCTTGACAAATCCGATGCTTGCTTTGGAAAGATATCTCAGAGAATCTACCCAAGGTTTCATCTCTTCTTTTAGGTTTTCGTTTGTTCCGTTTGTCTGGAAATCATCTGCAGCTGTCACGATCTTCTGCAGCTGTTCAATCAGTGCATTTCCGGATTCCGTCAGATCTGCATTGCTGTTGTATGCAGTCTTGAATGCATTGATGTACGGAGTCAGTTCTACCGACTCACCCATCGCTGTGATACCGCCCGGGCTCGGGTTAGTCATATGTTTGCACAGTTCATGCAGGGACTGTGGAGCTCCGCTGTCGATGTACTTGAAGCCGTCAGCCCAGCTCTTCTCTGCATCAAAGTCAGCTGTGTTCCATGCAAAATCAGCGATCGCAAACAGTGCTGTCTTGGAAGCTTCTGCCTGCTCCAGCGGGTTCGTTACAATACCCATGAAGTTTGTCAGACCTTTTTCAAGGATTGCACTGTCTCCAGGGCCCATAACCAAACGTGCGTGGTTTACGTCATTTACCGGCCAGTTCAGCCACATAAATGCCTCTCTGCCGTTTGTATAAGAATTTTTAAAATTATTGAAAGTACTCTGTCTTGCCGGATAACATACAGATTCACCGGTCCACATCAGTTCTACATCCGGAAGACTTTCAAAATGTTTGAAGTAGTTTGCAACGGTCTGAGCTTCGCCTTCACTCCAGCTGCTCCAGTTTACTGCACCTGCACAGTATACCTGCGGTACGAAGCACAGATTGTAAACATCGCCTTTGGATTTGCACCATGCATCCAGGTCTTTGCAAAGTCTTGCATGTAGGCTTACTTTGCCGGCTGCGTCGTCTGCGGAAAGCACAAACTGACGTACGCCAACGTTGTAAAGCTGTTCAAATTTTGCAATGATAACCTTCAGGTCTGCATCATAAGTGGAGGCTGTGATAGCACTGTGCATAAACGGATGAATTGCCCATGCAAAACGGCACTTGGAATCCTGTCCTGCCTGCACCATCTGTCTGATCTCTTCCAGTCTGTCTGCCGGATAGAGCTCACGCCACTGTGAATTGTGGTATGGCTCGTCCTTCGGTGCATAGATATACATATTCATCTTGAAATCGCCGCCGAACTTCATCAGACTGATACGATCTTCCACAGACCACGGAATACCATAGTAGCCTTCGATAAATCCACGGTACTGACCGGATGCGTAATCTTCGATCTGAAGTTTGCGTACGGCTTTTTCTGTCACCTGGTTAAAAATCATTTTCAGAGAGCTCAGTCCGTAAAATGCTGCATCGGTGTCTTTACCAAGGACTGCGATCACATTGTCCTGGATAGCCAGAACATATGCATCTCTCTTGTCAAACAGATCATCTGCATAAGTAACATGGTCGTTGAACCATTTTTCAACTGCTCCATCGGAACCTTTTGTACCAACCAGTACGTTCATTCCGTTTGAAGCTACGGCACCTGTCACGGTTCCTGTGATATTCTGAATAGCCAGTACTTCGTTCAGACGTTTCTGTGTTGCCTCGTCGATCGTGCTGTCATAGACAACGTTTGTCTTATCTGCCAGGGTAAAACTGCTATCCTGGTAAACAACACTTCTCGGGGTTGGATAAATTTCATATTCTGCTGTCGCAGAAGTGTCATTTGCAGCATCTGCTGCTTTTGCATCAAATCCGGTAAAAGTCATGCCTGTTAAAATCATGGCAAAAACCAGTACAAGACTGATGACTTTTTTCACATTCTTTCCCATCTAAATCCTCCTTTTCATAAGTTCGACACCGGGAATCCGTATGCAGCTTCCGTCTCCCGCCCGTCGATCGTTTTCTTATTTTTCGAAGAAAATCTTTTGTTGTTAAAGTGCAAATTTTCTCACGAAATAAGTACCTTTATTATACATTTTATCTGTTTTACTGTCAATCTCGAATCAGTTTCTTATGCAATTTAAGCAGGAATATTTGTGAAATTCTTCGCTTTTTTCGTCGAAAATTTCAAAAGTCTGTACTATTCTTTTCATTCATAACAAAAAGCCCCGGGAAATGGGGCTTTCTGCTGAAAAATGTATGTAAGAAATTGGAAAACGGCGAACAAAAAGGCGCTCCGTATAAACGGAACGCCTTTGTTCTTACAAGAAACAGTATACACATTTTCCAGCATTTGTCAAATACTTTTTCAGATATTTTTTGGCATCTCGGAATGTGCAAAATGCTCTGCATTTGTCTTTCAATGCGTTCATATTTTATTCATGATACATTCAAAAAACTTTCATTCGCTCATCATGCCAAATTCATTTTTCCCTTTTATACTTCCAAATGTATCGGAGATGTCACAGAACATTTTCAGATATATGCTATATACGCTATTTTCTCAGTATTTCATTTTAATACTATTTGAATATACTTTTTTCATAATTGCCAGGCAGCCCTCTGTCTGGCATCCTCCCTTTTCAGGGCTTTTTTTATTTTCAGCTTTTTACGTACACAGGGAAGTCTTCTCCCACTAAGTTCAAGTCGAACGCACGTGAGACTTGGTGCGTGATTCTGGTCAGCGAAAGCTGAC
>ERZ827104.3634-NODE-3634-length-10636-cov-13.894811_pt1 | contig 10636 bp, 9 predicted proteins | sample MGYA00519781_ERZ827104 | MGnify/ENA primary metagenome ERZ827104 (study PRJEB31778, sample SAMEA3449257) | human gut metagenome | biome: human gut; feature: human-associated habitat; material: faeces | place: United Kingdom | collected 2010/2012 ... | reverse complement strand
ACGTCGCGGGGCTTGTCCAGCAGCTCCTGCTCGATGAGGTCCACGTGGGCGATCTCCCACGCCTGCTGTTCCAGGTCGCTGTAATCCTCGATGTAAATGCCGCCGTTGGCGACCATCGTTGCGATGGCCTCGGCCGTGTCTGCGTCACGCTTGGCGACGGTAATGCTGATGTCAGTCCATTCCATGTGGGTGGCTCCTTGTTTATAAAGTGTGTCGCAAATGGCGGCGGTCAGAGGACTGACCGCCCTACAGGGCAGCCGCATGGTAGGGCGGCCAGTCCTCTGGCCGCCGTTGGGCAGCACCCGTGATGCGTAATTTTACCTATTATACCGTATTTTCCCCCACAATTCAATCACGAAAGGAGAAATCCCTATGCAAATCCTGCGCCTGTCCCCTGCTGCGTGCGAAGAACTCTACCACACGGCGCTGCCGCGGGATTTCCCTGCGGCAGAGCTCAAACCCTTTGCCGAGATACAGCGCCTGTTGGACGCGGGCATCTACGAGCCGCTGCTGCTGACCGACGACGCAGGTGTGCGGCTGGCCTACGCGTGGCAGGTCGTGCTGCCGGGCCAGCGGACGGCGCTGCTGGACTACTTTGCCGTGCGGTGTGACCTGCGGGGCGGCGGCGTTGGCACCCAGGCATTGCAGCTCGTCAAGGCCTACGACGCCATGCGGGTGCATGATCTATTGTTGGAGTGCGAGCACCCCGCCGAGGCCCCTGACCCCGCCGTGGCGCGGCGGCGCATCGGGTTTTACCTGCGGGCGGGGGCGCGGGCCACGGCACTGGAAAGCCGGGTGTTTGGCACGCGGTACGCCGTGCTTTCCCTGCCCTGCGGCGGCACGGTTCCCGACGCTGCCCTTTGCAAAGAGCTGCGCGCACTGTACAAAACGATGATACCGCAGCCGTATTATCGCGGAAACGTTATATTTTACGGCAACTAAGCCCATACTACCCCCAAAAGGAGGTATGGACTGTGAAACTGGACCCCAAGCAATATGACGAAATGGTAAACCGCGCGTCGCCGCCTTCGCCGGTGGTGCGGGACTGCGTGTGGGCGTTCTGCGTCGGCGGGGCTATCTGCACCCTGGGCGAGGGGCTGCGCCAGCTGTTTTTGATTTGGTACGACAAAACGCTGGCAGGCACCCTGACGAGCATTGCGCTGATTTTCCTCGCCGCCGTTTTCACGCTGCCGGGCTGGTATCAGAAACTGGCCGCCAAGGCGGGCGCGGGTACGCTGGTGCCTATCACCGGGTTTGCCAACTCGGTCGTCAGCCCGGCGATCGAGTTCAAGGCCGAGGGCTGGGTGACAGGCGTAGGTGCAAAGATTTTTGGCATCGCCGGGCCGGTCATCGCCTTTGGCACGCTGGCCAGCTTTGTGTGGGGCGTCATCTACTGGCTGTTGGGAAAGGTGGGGTGACACATGATACGAAAGGGTGATACCCTGCTGTTTGACGCACCGCCCACCGTGGCGGCCTGGGCGGCGGCGGGCGGCAAAAAGGAGAGCGAAGGCCCGCTGGCCTCGGCCTTTGACTTCGTGACCCAGGACGCGGGCTTTGGTGAGCAGGGCTGCGAAAACTGGGAGCAGGCCGAGAGCATTTTGCAGCGCAAGGCGGCGGAACTCTGCCTGCGCAAGGCGGATATACCGCGCACGAAGGTGGATATCGCCTTTGCGGGCGACTTGCAGGCCCAGTGTACGGCCAGCAACTACACGATGCGGGAGCTGGGCGCGCCGTTCGCGGGCGTGTACGGCGCGTGTTCTACGATGGCAGAGACGTTGGGGCTGGCCGCTGCGTTTGCGGCGTCCGGTATGGCAGAACGCGCCATGGCGCTGACCAGCAGCCATTTTTGCGCAGCAGAACGGCAATTCCGCACACCACTGGAATACGGCGCCAAGCGCACCCCCACGGCCCAGTGGACGGCCACAGCGGCGGGAGCCTGCCTGGTGCGGGCGCACGGCGGGCAGGGCGTGCCGGTGCTCTCGGTGACGTTTGGCCGCGTGCAGGATTTTGAGGTACACGACATCAACAACATGGGCGCGGCCATGATGCCCGCCGCGGCATCCACGCTGCTGCGCTATTTTGCGGCGACCAACACCCGCCCGCAGGACTTTGACGCGATCTTTACCGGGGACTTGGGCGAGGTCGGCTCGGCCCTTTTGCGAGAGCAGATGGCAAAGGAGGGCGTACCGCTGGACAACCACCAGGACTGCGGCTGCCTGCTGTATGACACACAGGGCCAGAATGTGCAGGCGGGCGGCAGCGGGGCCGGGTGCAGCGCGGCGGTGCTGTGCTGTAAAATACTGCCCATGCTGGCGGCTGGCCAGCTGCGCCGCGTGCTGTTTATGGCCACCGGGGCGCTGATGAGCCAGACCACGTTTTTGCAGGGCGAGAGCATTCCAGGCATTGCCCACTGCGTTGAGCTGGGAGGTGCGGTATGAACTACGTCTGGGCGTTTGTGGCAGGCGGCCTGATTTGCGTCGTGGGGCAGTTGTTTATCGATTATACCAAGCTCTCCCCTGCCCGGATTTTAACCGGGTATGTGGTGGCGGGCGTAATCTTAAGCGCCGTGGGTCTGTACAAGCCGCTGGTGGACTTTGCCGGGGCTGGGGCCAGCGTGCCGCTGCTGGGGTTTGGGCACCTGCTGGCCCAGGGCGTACAGAACGCCGTGGACGAGTGCGGGCTGCCCGGCGCGTTTACCGGCGGGCTGACAGCCGCCAGCGGCGGGATTGCGGCCAGTTTGATTTTTGGAGTATTGGCCGCGTTGGTGGGGAAAAGTAAGGATCAGAACTGAGTTGAGAAAGCCTTCCTTTGACAAGGGAGGCCTTTCTGTTCTATACTAGGTATGGTGTAAAAACAGAAGAAGAGGTTTTCAGCTCTCATGCAAAAACAACTCACTACAGGCCCGGTCATGCCTACGATGCTGCAGTTTGCGGTGCCTATGATTTTGGGCGATTTGCTGCAGCAATGCTACAATATTGCCGATACCCTCATTGTGGGGCAGTTCATCGGCACCGGGGCGCTGGCGGCGGTGGGGTCGGCGTTCACGCTTATGACCTTTTTAACGTCCATCCTGCTGGGTCTTGCCATGGGCAGCGGCACGGTGTTTTCCATCAAATACGGACAAAAGGACGATGCAGGGTTAAAAGAGGGCATCCTTGCCAGCTTTGTGCTGCTGGCGGGTGTCACGGCGGTGCTGGTGTTTGCTGTGTACGCCGGGTTCAACGGCATTATCTGGTTCCTGCGCATCCCTGCCGAGATCGACGCCATGATGCGGACGTACCTGCGTATCGTGTTTGCGGGGCTGGCTGCGACATTTCTTTATAATTATTTTGCGTCGCTGCTGCGGGCGCTGGGCAACTCGGTCGTGCCGCTGGTGTTCCTGGCGGTGTCGGCGGGATTGAACATCGTGCTTGACCTCTGGTTCGTCTGCGGGCTGGGGCGCGGCGTGGCCGGTGCTGCCGAGGCGACCGTCATTGCGCAGTACGTCTCCGGCGTGGGCATTGCGCTGTACACCTGGTTCGGGTTCCCGCTGCTGCGGGCGGCCTGCCGGGCCAAGCTGCGGCCCGCCCGCATAAAAGAAATCGCGTCCTTCTCGGCGCTGACCTGCATCCAGCAGTCTGTCATGAATCTGGGCATCCTGGCCGTGCAGGGGCTTGTCAACAGCTTTGGCACGGTGGTCATGGCGGCGTTTGCGGCGGCGGTCAAAATCGACGCCTTTGCGTACCTGCCGGTGCAGGATTTCGGCAATGCGTTCTCGATCTTCTTGGCGCAGAACTACGGTGCACAGGAGAAAGGCCGCCTCAAACAGGGCATACGCGGTGCGTTTGCCGCGGCGGCAGGGTTCAGCGTGGCGGTCAGCGCTGTGGTGTATGGGTTTGCCGCGCCGCTGATGCGGATCTTTATTGATGCGGGCGAGATGGATGTCATCGCCGAGGGCGTGCGGTATCTGCACATCGAGGGCGCATTTTATTTAGGCATCGGCTGGCTGTTTTTGCTGTACGGCCTGTACCGCGCCGTGGGGCGGCCGGGTATGTCGGTGGTGCTCACGGTCATTTCGCTGGGCATCCGCGTGGCGCTGGCCTATACGCTTTCGGCAATCCCGGCGGTTGGCGTGGTCGGCATCTGGTGGAGCGTGCCCATCGGCTGGTTTTTGGCCGATGCCGTGGGGCTGGGGTATTATTGGTGGAAACGGCGGACGTTGTTTGAGATGCGGTGAAAACCGCTAGGCAGAGTTGCAGGGGCCGCAGATGTGCGGCCCGCAGCCTTCCCGCAAACGACCGTTCTCCCTACGCGACCGGGCCGGGCATGCCCGGCCCCTACGAATAAATATCAAAAAAGGGATGCAGGCCGCAAAACCTGCATCCCTTTTCTTATGCTATTTTACTGTGCGCTCGACCCCAGGGCGACGTTCAGCGTCAGCACCTTACCGTCGCGCTCGACCTGCAAGGCCACCGTGTCGCCGACGGATTTATCCTTCAGGTAGTTCTTCAACGCGGAAGTATCGCTCACCGCCGTGTCATCCACGGCCAGCACGCGGTCGCCCGCCTGCACGCCGCCGGCTTCGGCACCGCTTCCCTTGGTGACTTCCACCACGTAAACGCCCATGGTGGAAACGCCCAGCTGCTGCGCGGTCTGTGCGTCAGTCACATCAACGATCTTGACGCCCAGCGCCGGACGCGCCACGCTGCCGCTCTCAATCAGCTGCTGGCCGATTTCCATGGCTGTGTTGATGGGGATGGCAAAGCCGATGCCCTCGGCTTCACTGTAGCTGCTCTTGGCGTTGACAATGCCGATCAGCTCGCCGTTACCGTTGAACAGGCCGCCGCCGGAGTTGCCCGGGCTGATGGACGCATCGGTCTGGATCAGCGTCATATCGTTGTCTTGCACCGTGACCTGGCGGTTCAGGGCGCTGACAACGCCGTCGGTGACGGTGTTGGACAGCGTACCCAGCGGGTTGCCGACGGCCACGGCCACTTCACCCACGGCCAGCGCGTCGCTGTCGCCGATGACCGCCGGGGTCAGGCCGGTGGCGTCGATTTTCAGTACCGCGATATCGGAGGTGGAATCCTGGCCGACGATGGTCGCGTCATAGCTCTCATCGCTGCCGTCCAGCTGGACCTTAACGCTGGTCGCGCCGCTGACAACGTGGGCGCAGGTCAGGATGTAGCCATCCTGGCTGATGATGACGCCAGAACCGGCACCGCTCTGCACGTAGTAGCCGCCGAACCAGGTCTGGCTGCTGCTCATCTGCTCGGTGGTGATGGCCACAACGCTGGGCGAGACCACAGACGCGATCTGCTGGACGCTCATGTTCGTGCCGCCGGTGCTGCCTGTGGTGGTGGCGTCGGTGTCCGTACTGCGCTGCACCTGCTGCACAACGACCTGGCTGCCTGTCAGGCCCATGCGGCTGGCGGCCACTGCGCCGCCAAAACCGCCGCCGAAGCCCAGCGCCACAACGCCGACACCGGCCAGCACGCGGAGCAGGACCTTGCGGCCGCCCTTCTTCTTCTCGGGCATGGGGGACTGTTGCGGGGCGCTGGCGTAGCTGTACCCATTGTAGCCGCCGCTGCCGCCATTGCCGCCGCTGAAGCTGCTGGTGTAGCCGCTGTTGTCCTGCTGGAACTGCGGGCTTGCGCCGCAGCCGGAATAATCCGTGCGGGCGGTGTTTGCGGTGTTGGCCCCGCTGGAACCTACATTGGGGTAGGCGCTGTCCTGTGCGGGCTGCTGCGGGGCGGTTTGTTCGGGCTGTGCAGGCTGCGCATTGCTCTGTGCAGGCTGCCCGCCGGATGTATTGTTATAGAGACCGGAGTAATCGTATTCGTTGCTCATATGGGTCGTCTCCTTTCGCTTTCGATGCTTACAGTATACAGGGTAATTGTGAAATAGGTTTCGTCAGAGAGTGAAAACTCTGTGAAAAGCGGTGAAAACCGTGATAAATTCTCCGTTGCGCCGCGCAACAGGATGTGCTATAATCAAATTATAAAGTATACATATAAAAGGGAGGCGTTTTCTGTGAAAAAGATGATCCTGCGTGTTCTGTTGGCACTTTTGCTGCTGGTATTGCTGGCGGCAGCCGGGTTTGGCGTGCTGTATGCCGGGCGGCTGCGCACGGTGAACAGCATTGAAAAAATCACCGATTACAGCGACTATAATCTCTACCGCATGGACGTCCGGTACGATTACAGCATCGACGATGTCATCAACTACGGCATCACCGACAACCAATCGATGATCGATGCCATCCTGAAGGAAACGCTTCCCCTGCTGCCCATCCATATGAAAGCCCCACAGTTCGGGTGCAGCGCCTTTGCAACGGTGCAGGATAGGCATATCGTGATGGGCCGCAACTACGACTTCAAGCGTGATACCTCGGCCATGCTGGTCTATTGTACGCCGAAGAACGGTTACAAATCCGTGGCGCTGGCCGCGCTGGACAATATCTCGGCCAACCAGCCGGATGTAAGCATGGCGAAAAAGCTCGCCTGCCTGACCGCACCGTTCATCTGTCTGGACGGTATGAACGAGAAGGGCGTGTCCATCGCCGTGCTGACGCTGGACAGTGAGCCGGTCAACCAGGACACCGGCAAGCAGAAAATTTTTACGACCCTTGCCATCCGCCTGGTGCTGGACCGCGCCGCCACGACCCAGGAGGCGGTGGACCTGCTGGACAGCTACGATATGTTTGCAACGTCGGGGCGAGACTACCACTTCTTTGTCACCGATGCCGCCGGCGATGCCCGTGTCATTGAGTACGACCCGGAGCCGGAAGGCCGCCCGCTGCGCTGGACGGCGATGCAGGCCATCACGAACTTTTACGGCTGCTATGCCTATTTAGTGCAGCCAAACCAGAAAAATGGCATCTACGGCCATGGCAAAGAGCGCTATGACGCCATTATGGACGTTCTGGCAATGCGCGATTCTGATGGGAATATCCCTGCGGATACCGCCTGGCTGGCGCTGCAGGCATCAGCCCAGAACCCCAACCCCGAGGACGTGACCAGCAATACCCAGTGGTCGCTGGTGTATGACGATACCGCGCTGACCGCGCAGATCGCCCTCCGCCGCAACTGGGACGATGTGATCCACTACGACCTGAACACAAACACGATTGGCGGGTAACGACTATGCAGATCAAGCAGGAAAAAGGGCACTACACTTTATATAAGGAGAACGAGGCCATCGGCATGGCGGTCGTGGACGGCGCGACCATCCTGCGGTTGGAGATCGTACCCGAGTGGCGCGGCCGCGGCTATGGCAGTTACTTAGTCAAAGAGCTGCTGCGGCGCGGCGGCGGGCTGGACCCCAAGCAGACCACCCGGTTTACTGCGCCCCTGCCCCGGGACGAGGCGGGCCGTGCGCTGGCGCGGCGGTTCGACTTTTTACCCGAGGGCGGGCGGCTGGTGCGCCGCCGCGTGCCCGACTTGTCTGCTGTGCAGCTCTGCCATGAATTTTTGGAGGCCCACCTGACCCCCGGCGGGCTGTTTCTGGACGCGACCTGCGGCAACGGCAACGATACGCTGTTCCTCTGCAGCCTGGCCGGGCAGAATGGCCGCGTGCTGGGCATGGATATCCAGCCCCAGGCCGTGGACCGCACGAACCGCCGCCTGAAAGAGGCCGGGTATGATAAAATCGGCCGCGCGGTGCTCTACGATCACGCCCGTCTGGGCGAATTGGTGCAGCCCGGCAAGGTGGACTGCGTGCTGTTCAATTTCGGCTGGCTGCCCGGGGCCGAGCATGATATACATTCGACTGCTGATGGCAGTGTGCCCGCCCTGCGTGCGGCGCTGGATGCCCTGCGCCCCGGAGGGGTGCTGGCGGCGGTGCTGTACAGCGGCAAGGTCATCGGCGATGCCGAAAAGCAGGCGGCGCTGGCGTTCTTCCGCACGCTGCCGCTGACGAAGTATACGGTGCTGGTCTGTGAGTTTGCCAACTGGGCTGACACTGCCCCGCTGCCGTGCTTTGTGATTAAGAAATAAAAAAAACTGCCATGCATCTTTCGCGATGCATGGCAGTTTTTTGTAATTATTCCGGCGCTCCCCCGCCCAATCGGGGGATTGGGCAGTGCTTGATATACCAGGCAAACAGCACCGACGAGATGCTCCAGGTGATGGGATACGCCCAGAACACGACACCGATCTGATGGATAAAGTGCAGCGTGATGGTGATATAGGTGATGCGCAGCGCACACCAGACCATCAGCATGACCATCATTGGCACGACCGGGCGGCCCAGCCCGCGCAGAATGCCCGCCGAGCAATGGCTGAACGCCAGCAGGCAGTAGAACAGTGCGGCCGTGTGGGCCTGCTGCACGCCGAAGGCAATGACCTCCGGCTCACGGCTGAACGCGCCGATGAGCCACGGCGACCCAAAGTAAATGCACAGGCCGACGATCTCGGCCATCAACACCGAGCAGAGGGAACCGAATTTCATGCCCTTTTTCACGCGGTCAGGCTGGCCTGCACCAACATTCTGGCTGACGAAGGTAGCCAACGCCATCGAGAAGCAGGTCACAGGCAGGAAGGCGAAGCCCTCCACCTTGCTGTACGCGCCGCAGCCTGCCATGGCCTGCGCACCGAAAGAGTTGATGTTGGACTGCACAATAACGTTGGCAATCGAAATGACCGAGTTTTGCACGCCGGAGGGCAAGCCCTGCACAATGACCGCCTTGAGCGACGGGCCGTCAAATCTGACTTCCCGCCAGCGGACGGCCCATTCTTCTTGGGAGCGCATCAGCTTGGCGAAGGCGAGAATGGCACTGACCGTCTGGGAGGCAATGGTGGCGAAGGCTGCCGCGCCCACGCCGAAGCGCAGCCAGCCTACCAAAATTAAATCCAGAATAATATTGATGATGGACGCTGTGATAAGATACTCCATCGGGCTTTTGCTGTCGCCCACAGACTGTAAAATACTCGCACCTACGTTGTACATAACAACGGCGATCGAGCCCATAAAGTACATACGGAAGTAGGAAATCGAGTTGACGAGCACGTCGGCGGGGGTGCCCATCCAACGCAAGATCTGCGGGGTCAGGATGACGCCGACGACGGTCAGCGCCACACCGGCGGCCAGGCCCAGCGCCACGGTGGTGTGAATGGTGCGGCGCATCCTGTCCCAATCTTTGGCACCGAAATACCGTGCCACCACGACGCCCGCACCCAGCGAAACGCCATTGACGAAGCCGGTCAGCAGAAAAATCAAACTGCCGGACGAGCCGACGGCGGCCAGCGCCTCGCCGCCCAGAAAGTTGCCGACGATCAGGGAGTCGGCGGCGTTATACAGCTGCTGGAACAGGTTGCTGACGAAAATCGGCAGCGCAAACAGCAGCATCCCTTTGGCCACGCTGCCCTGTGTCAGTGTGGTTTTTTGTTTTGTTTCCATGTTTTGTTTTTTACACCAATACGTCCTTAATCAACAAACTCAACCCGCCGGTGGCCGAATGGATGAACTCAACGGCATCGTCGGAACTGCACAATTCGGCGGGGATTTTAATTTCAATGCCGGATTCGGTCTTGAAACTGCGGCTTTCCAGCTTTTTGATGCGGGCGGGGGTCACGGTCACGCGGTCATTCTCCTGCACGCCGGTTTCGGCCAGGGCTTCCTCAAATTTCGGCGCGGCCAGGGGAAAATTCTCCCGGATACGCTCGCGCACGTCCTCGACGGAGATTTGATTGTCCACGGCCTGGTTGCGCACCAGCAGCTCCACGGCGGTCTCGGTGCCGCCGTCAAAGGGCGGTACATCGTCCAGTTCCTCCGGCTCGGGGTAGGCCTCCTTCACAGCGGCGACGGCAGTCTCGCAGACGGCTTTCAGCTTGGCTTTCTCCTGCAAAGCCTCGGTGCAGCCGAACACGCGGGTGGAAAGGTAGAAGTCCTTTTTATCGTCCAGCGTGAATTTTTTCTCAATGAGCCGCACCGTGCCGTTGGCGCGGTCGATAAGGGCGGCCTCGTCGGCCTTGGGCGTGCCGGGCAAAAGGGTCCGCTGCGGGACCATGCTGCTGAACCGACCGTTGCCCATCAGCTCGGTGTGGTGGGTGTAACCGGGGCGGTAGTTTAATTTCAGCACGCCGTAGAACGGTACGCCGTCGGCGGTGAAATCCACCACGGCCAGATCGCCCGCCGGGATGGCCTGGTATTGCAGCATCTGCTCAAAAATCACGCCCGCAATGCGGCGGGACAGGTCGATGAAATCGTTGTTCTGCGCCATTTCGGCTGCAAAGGCCGAATCGGGCAGAAAGCGGCAGTTCTTGACCTCGTCGCTGGCAAAGGCGCGCTCGAGGGTGGCGGTGTAGTATTCGTACAGGTCGGCGTCCATATCCATGGCACGGTCCGACAAAACCGGCTCCGACGCGCCGGGGTCGAGCAGGTGCAGCACGACCTGGTTGAGTTTGAGTTCCATAGTTTGCAAAGCTCCTTAAAAATGGCGATAAATTTTATTATACCACGATTTGGCAGGTTTGGGTAGAGCCTGCGGCGGGCAGAATGAAAATGAGGTGATTTTGTTGGATAAGAAATTGGGTAGAAAACAAAAGGACGAACTGCTAAGCCGCACGGTGCCCAGCCGCCAGAAGCAAGCCAAGGAATACTTGCAGGGCCGCAGCCCCGGCACGATGCAGCGCTACGCCCCCGACGCCCACGCCGA
>ERZ827104.3631-NODE-3631-length-10651-cov-3.328143_pt1 | contig 10651 bp, 8 predicted proteins | sample MGYA00519781_ERZ827104 | MGnify/ENA primary metagenome ERZ827104 (study PRJEB31778, sample SAMEA3449257) | human gut metagenome | biome: human gut; feature: human-associated habitat; material: faeces | place: United Kingdom | collected 2010/2012 ... | reverse complement strand
GTTGCCACACCTCAAAGGGCGCGCCTTCGCTGCTGACCACTACCGGCGGCCAGAGGGAATCGAGCCGCGTGATTCTCCCGTCAATGGTATCCTGGATACACTGGTCAAAGAGCGGCTGCAGTTCTTCCTGTACCTCGGGCTTCATCCAGTAACAGCGCCCGTCCGCGCTATTTCGTTTTGGTAAGTTCATATCACTCTACCTCTTTCCAAACAATAAAAATACCCTGCGCCGCACTGCCACAAGGGCAGACGAACGCAGGGCGCGAAAAACCGCACAGAAGCAAAAGCCAGGTGTAAAAGTCTGGCTTCCACAAATGTTTGAATGTATGAAAGCATCTTGTAACCCAAAAGGGTGTGAATACAAAATCTTATCTCTGAACATCTTTCTCTGCCTTAATTGCCTTTTCTTTTGCTCGCTCCATTTCATCCAGTAATGCATTGACCTGAAACTCTACCATCTCTTCTGCCACCTCTGGGAACAGAAAAGGCATCGTGTCCGGAATAGCCTTATAGACCATCATCATAGCCAAAGCCATGTTGCCAAAAAGCCGGGGATCAATACCATCCATCGGAAGCCCAAAAATAGTAAGCAGTTTCCGATAGAAGATAATCTGATCTTGCCGGAAAGCCTGAAAATTCTCTTCAGAGAGACAGCTGCGTATTTCTTTCTCATCTTCAATGGACAGTACCGCCACACCGTTTTTTGCTCCATAGCAGCAGTTTGTCAGAAAGGTTTTTACGCCTTCTCTCCAGGAGAGGTCAGCATTGTCCATCAGGCTCTGCGCATAGGACAGCAGCTTAGGCTGCTGGTAGCGGAGAGCCTGAAGAACCAGCTCTTCTTTTGAGGAGAAAAAACGGTAAAAGAAGGTCTTGGAGATCCCCGCTTTTCCGCATAGAACATCAATACTGCTGTGAATCAGTCCCCGTTCTGCGATACACTCCAGCACTGCAATCAGCAATTTGTCCCGGATCTGTTCCCGTTCCTGCTCCGAATAGGATTTCCGCGCCACAGACAGGCCTCCTTATAAAATACGAAATTTAAAAATAGTATTTATAATGCCATTATAAATGATCCTTTTCAAAAATACAATCTCAAAAATGCCAGATAAAGATGCCTTTCTTTGTTTATGCGGCTCAATTTTTGAGCACCGAAAGTTTGATGCCGATCCTCTCTGCCGGCTAAATATTTTGTAAAACACTTGTTTTAGTAAGACTTTCCCGACCCACACTTTGACCCATACGGAGAAATTCCCCTATGGAACCAGTGGGACAAGGAGTGCCAAAGAGGATGTGGACAGCTAGTGAAAAGGGCTGAAGATGCCCCTTCATCACCATTTGGAGAGTTTGGCCACTCTTCGTAATCAGCAGGTCGCGCGTTCAAGTCGCGTCACTAGCTCCAAAAAATCCCCGTAAACGGCTTGTTTGCGGGGATTCTTTGTATCCTGGCATGGTTGATGCTGAGTACAGACTCACACCCTGACCCACAAGCGGAAATAACCTGAAACGATCAGAAATCCCCGGAGGGCAGACAAAACCAGCTCTCCGGGGATTTAGTTTGTGATTCTACGGCTGCTGACGATAAACGGTTACTTTCTTTCCCTGCTTTCTGAACTCCTCAATGACAAACCGGGTGCCATGGGACTGCCCATCCCAGAAGGCGATCACCTGATCCGCATAGCGGATGATTTCCAGATTCCGCCGCAAAAGTATAAGATAACTTTTCCTCTTCTGCCTCCACCGCTCTTACCTCTTTGATCCCTTACGGTTATATGAGAAAGTAACAACTGAAAAAGCAGAGATCTTCATGATCTCTGCTTTCTGCTACTCTTGTTCTTTTACAATGACAGAGGCCAGGTATTGCTCCACCTCCTCCAAAGGTACACCGGAATCAGGATAATAGTTGAAACTTATCACCTGGGTACCATCGAAAACAGAGCAGTAGACAACTTCATATTGTTCCTGTGTTAACTGACAGCGGTAATATCTTCCGGACATTCCGGTGATCTCCAGATCACCGGCCTCTATCAGATCCTGCCTTTCCATATATTCTGCATCCAGCAAGGACCAATCATAGTCGTTTATATCCATTGGCAGGCTGACATAAGAGTGGATCTTGAATTCCACCACGGTTTTCCCGTCTGCTTCCAGGTTCCAGTTTTTCTCCTGACTAACTTCCCAGCTCTGATGGATGTACAAATAACTTCCCAGCTCAACGGAACAGTTATTTGTACATCCATCAGATGTCCATTGTTTGTGATCCAACAGATCACAGTATGCATCTCATCACTACTCGACTCATCCACCAGTGAAGCTGAACTTCCCCGGTCCGCGCTGCACCCGCCCAGCAGCAGGCACATCGCCAGAAATCCTGCCAACAGCCGTTTTCCCATACCGTTCCTTCCTGTTCTGTACTCATAAAATCTTTTTTGAAATGAGGTGATCTCTTATGCCTGAAAAACAAGGTGCCTTTCCTGCCGCCCTCTGCGGCGCTCTCACAACCCTGACCGAAAGCTACGGCACGATCTGCTCCATCTGCTGCGCCCTGATCCTGCTGGATCTGCTCACCGGCCTTGCCAAAGCAAAGATCCAAGGCAGATTGAACAGCGACACCGGCTACAAGGGCTTCTGGCGCAAGGCTGCCCTTCTCGCTGCCCTGGTCTTCGGCATCTGCCTGGATCTGCTGGTGGAGTATGCTGCCGCCGCTGGCCTGGGGGCGGAGTTCCCCGCCCTGATCGGGCGGCTGCTCGCCTTCTACATCGCCGTCAACGAGTGCATCTCCATCACTGAAAACCTCTCGGCCTGCGGCGCCCGGCTGCCCGGTTTTCTCGCCGCAGCCCTCGGAAGCGCCAGGGACAAGCTCGACCAGCGCTGACTTCTGCCCCCATTATACCAATGCTGGCATCCGCTGTAAATCCTGCCCCTGCGGGGAGCAGTTCTCTGGCGATCCTTGCAGTCCGTTATAAAATTGTGAGACTTTGGCGTTCTTTCGTTCTTTTACTGTCAGTATGATCCAGCCTTTTTGTGAAGGCAACGGAAGAACGCAGCGAGTTTTCTTTGCTCAATGGATACACCATCCTGGATACGATTTTGACTTGATCAGCATTGACCTTCATGAATTTAGGATCGCAGCGATTTTTGCCGCACAGGGTGTTATGGATCCATTGGTTCATTTGTTTGAGGAAACAATTATACCGTTAGATAACATGGAAATAACTTTTTAATCAGATTCTCTATTCCGGACAGCCTATGCCGTTCTGAATTTTTGCATAAAGGAAAAGGCAGGTCATGATGACCTGCCTTGATCCAGTTATTGATACAATTCTTCCAAGTCCGCATTTCTCCCCTGACGCTTCAGCAGCTCCTGGAAGGTGAGCTTTTCCTGATGTGTCGTCTGGAAGTCCGAACGCAGGAATTCCACCGCGTATTTCACATGGGCTGCCGCGCCATATTTCAGCGCGGCTTCATCCACATCAAATGCCTCATTGTGATTGGCCGCTCCGGTGCCCTTTTCCGGATTGTGGACACCCAGCAGGCCGAATACACCAGGCCACTGCTTGAGATACTGGCTGAAGCTCTCGGAACCCATCTGGGGCTCCGCAGTCAGGATATGATCTGCCCCGAATTCCTCTGCCAGAATACGCTTTGCAAACGCGGAGCACTCGATGTCATTGACAGTGGCAAGTCCAGGAAGGGTGTACCGGTCATACCGCACCTTGCAGTGGTAGGCCTCTGCTGTGCAGTCGATCACATGACGGAATTCCTTATAGAAGGTCATGCCCACGCCTTCGCTGTCAAAGCAGCGCATGCTGCCGGAGAAGGTCAGGGTCTGGGGGATTACATTGCCCTGCTTTCCCGCATGAAGCGATCCCACAGAATAGGTACAGGTCTTGAAGGGATCGATGCTTGTCAGACGGAGTGCCTCCAGCCGCTGATAGATGGCAAAGAAACAGTCAATGGGGTTGTTGGCCTGATCCGGACGGGAACCATGTCCGCCTTGTCCCTCCAGAGTCACTTCAAAACCCATGGAGCCAGCCAGTGTATCAGTGTCATTGATGATGATGGAACCAGTGGGGGCAGGTACATTGGCATGGAGTCCGAAACAGGAGTCCACATGGATGCCCTGCTGTTCTATATAGGCAAACAGATACTTTACATTGCCGCCGCTCTCCTCGCCGCGCTCAAAGCAGAGCAGAACATCGCCTTCCAGCTCGTCCTGGCAGTCCAGCAGAGCCCGGGCTGCTCCCAGCAGCATGGCAGTATGGGCATCGTGTCCGCAGGCGTGCATCACACCCTCATTTTTGCTCCAGCAGGCACGGGTTCCGTTGAGGTTCTCCTTCTCCAGTACCGGCAGGGCATCACAGTCCGCCCGCAGCAGCACAGTTTTCCCATTGGGATTCTTTCCATGGATCCATCCCAGGATGCCGCCATTCTCCACGATGGTATGCTCGATTCCCATGGCTGTCAGTTCTGCGTCGATCTTCCGGATGGTTTCATACTCTTTGCCGGAAAGCTCTGGGTTTTCATGGAACCACCGGCGCAGTCCGGTCATATAATCCTCGTATTTTGTAGTCAGATTCAGTGCGTTCATCACAGTGCCTCCCATTGTATTACAGACCGGTCCAGCCGATTACACCCATGAAGTACAGGGTGGCATAGGAATAGACCAGCAGAGTCAGTACCAGCGGCATGACCCACTTCACGTACTTGTCATAGGGGATCTTGGCGATTTCCAGTCCACCCAGCAGCATACCCAGTACAGGCGAGATCACATTGGTGATGGAGTCGCCGTACTTGAATGCCGATACACCGATCTGCCGGTTGATGTTCAGAGCATCGCACATCGGGGAAATGATGGGACAGAGAATTGCCACCTTTGCCGAAGCAGATGGAATGATCAGGTTGATCAGGGTTACTACCAGTGCAATGCCGATGGCAGCCATTCCCGGTCCGAGTTTCTGCAGGGGCAGGCAGAGAGCCCATACAATAGTGTGCAGGATATTGCCATTGCCCATAACCAGGCTCATGGCATTGGCACAGCCGATGATAAAGGATACAAAGGCCATGCCGGCACAGCCCTTGGCAAACAGGTTGCAGATCTCGTCCAGACTGAAGCGGCGGATCAGACCTACAATAAACGCAGTGATGATCATAACTGCAGGGAGAACTTCCTGTCCATAACCCATCTCGGTGGTGAGGATCACAATGACGATGGGATTGAGGAAGTATACAATGGTAACCAGAACATCACGGCTCTGGAGATCCACTTTTTTAACAGAAGCTCCCGCAAGATCGGCAGAGTCCAGTTCATTCTGCCAGCCGGAAAGTCCCAGCGCCGACCGGGACGGATCGGCGGCAACCTTCTTGGCATAGCGCCAGATGTAGAAGATCACGATACCATAAACCGGGATATTCAGAAGAAGCCGCATGCCGAAGCCCGAATAAAGCGGCACTTCCATCACCATCTGAGCCAGCATGACATTGGTGGGAGAAGATGTTCCGCCCAGTACAATGGCGACAATCACAACACTGAAGCCCACAATGGGATCGACCCGCAGTTTTCTGGCAATCATCAGGCCGATGGGAACCATGGCGATTACATAGTCACCGCCGGAGAAGGTGCCAAACAGCAGGAACACCAGAGTCAGCAGCGGGATCAGGACATCCAGTCCCTTATCCTGCAGGCGGTAGATCGAATAATCCACCAGGTTATCAATGGACTTGGCAGCCAGAACCACACCGGTCAGACCACCTGCCGCAAACAGGGTTGCAATGATGGTGCCGGAGTTGACAATACCATCCTTGATATACAGCATCGCCTGCCAGGGGCTCACCGGGGTCTGGTGCCCCAGGAAGTGGAACTCACTGCCGATCAGCTGACCGGTCTGGGGGTCTGTTGCAAACTGTCCCGCAGGGATCACATAGGTCATTGCGCTCATAAAGAAGATCAGACAGAACACGATCACCATCAGGTGCGGCATCTTGAATGACTTCTTTGCCGATTCTTTCATTTCCAATTCTCCTCTCTTTCAGTACCGTCAGCAGGAGCAGCAAGATTTTGTTCACACCCACTGTACCGCTGAATCCATGGTACAATACCCGGACGAGGATTGGAATTTCCCGGTCAGAGCATAACATTTCCATTTCATAAATGAATTTCCAATTTCTTTCCACCGCTAAAACAAGCATTTCCAAATCTTAAAAACTGATGCAAACCTGTTTACTTTTAAGGGAAAATATCGCATCATAACTTATAGAACATGCTCCAAATCCCGGATTCCGCCGCTTGGAGTGTAAACATAGATTCAGAACCGATACAGGTGATCAGAATGGAAATCCAGAACAATCCCATTTTTCAGTTTGAAATCGATGGTACCCTCCAGGGAGTTGCCTCACTCAAAGAGCTTTCTGTGGGCGAAATCTTTCACATTGAGGAGGAAGATATCGCCATTGTCTGGCTCTATAACGGCACCGGTGCCCTGGGGTTCGATGCCTGGGGCGGGATCTACATGCTTGGAAATGATTTTCTCTACGCCCCTGGCGACCATGAGCTGGATCTTGCCCAGGTTTCGGAGGGAACCCGGGTCTTCCTGCTGATGATCCGCAAGCCGGTACTGGCCCGGATCGCAGAGCAGGTGCTGGTGAGTGCCGACAGTCTACACTCCTTGCAGGAGATCCTCTCCGGCCTCGGAAAGGACGGCATTCTGTTCCACTGGCCGCACAGTGCCCAGCTCATCAGCTGTATGGAGATCCTCATTGCCGATTTCGGCAGTCCCTTACGCCTGGGCGAAATTCTGCTCCTGGATCTGATCCGACTGCTGGAACGAATCCTGTCCATTGAGGAGAAGGAATTCGCTCCGGTGCATAGTGCCACCCATACCAATGCAGTCATGTATATCGTCAAATTTATCCGGGAAAACTTTGCTACTGCCACACTGAATGATATTGCGGAGTCCCTGCATTACAGTCCGGCATACCTCTCCCAGATCCTCAAGGAAAACCTTGGTATGAACTTTAATCAGCTGCTGGATCTCCGGCGCTCGGTGGTAGGACGAAAGCTGCTGCTGGAAACGAAAAAGTCGCTGGAGGACACCGCGCTGGAGCTCGGATTCCAGAGCTATTCGGGATTCTATAAGTTCTGGGTAAAGCAGCAGGGCCTCTCGCCCAAGGAATACCGGGAACGGTACTCCAAAGAGAATGTAAAGATTGATAAGAAGATCCGCAGAATCCGATAACCGCAAAAAAGCCTGCTGTTTCAAGCCAGGGACAGCAGGCTTTTTGACAAAAATGAATCAGTCAGACTATTTTTCTTTTGGAGAGGGACAGTGAAACCTCCCCACCGAATAACCGCAGACGATTGGATATTCCAAGCGATGTCAGAAATTGAATCTGCTGACGAGCTTCAAAAACTCTGCCTGCATTTCATCCAGCAGTTAACTGCGGACTACAAAGAAGGTCTAATAAGGAATTTTGTTCCTCCAAGAGCCAACAAGCATGCGTTTTTCTTCCGATACAAGACTTTTCGAGCAAACGCATTTTTTAGTTTATTGACTTACATTCTGCGTATTGGAACCTGGCACTTTATTATAGCGGCTCTGTTTCACTTCTGTACCTCCAATCAAAAGAAAAGGTCCGTTGCTTGTTTATAAGCAACAGACCTTTTGATCAGATTTGCATGGAGTCCCGGATCACGCATTACCCCCGCAGGTTATTTCTCTCCGGATCAGGACTGGATTTCTATATGCCGTACAGGTATATCTCAGATCTGACGGGCTGCGGCAAATCCCTCGTGAATCGCATCATAAATCTGACGCACCTTCTTGCTATCCCCAACATGGAATACTTCCAGATCGGTTTCCTGCTCCAAGCGATCAGCCAGTTCATTCTGGGGCAGATAACCAGCTGCTACTACCACACAGTCTGCCTCCTGAACAGATTCATTTCCCCACCGGTCAGTCAATCGGATCTGTCCAGGCTGTACCTCAATCAGACGCTTCCCGGTGAGAATCTGGATCGGCGACTGAGCAATCTCAATTCCGTATGCCTGGCTTGCGGAACCCGGGGATGCCAGGAATGCGTCTGCCATCTCCACGATGGTGACCTCCTTGCCTTCCCGGAGCAGTTCCAGAGCTGTTTCCGCACCGGTAATCCCGCCGCCGATGACCACAGCCCGGGTGCCTTCTGCCTTCTGGTTGCCCAGCAGATAGTCACTGGCATAGAGAACCTGCTCACTGTCTCCACCCGGCACCTGGAGCCGGCGGGTTTTGCCGCCGTTGGCCAGAATGACAGCATCAAACCCGCCATGCGCCAGTGTATCGAAATCGGCATTTTCCTTTACAAGGGTGATATTCGGATCTGCCAGAACATGTTCTTCATAATACCGGATTAACCGACGGATGTTGGCTTTGTTGTCCGGGCGGCTTGCCTCAACCATTGCGCCGCCAAAGCCCCGTTTTTCAAACAGAGTTACCTGATGTCCACGCTTGGAAGCAGTCAGAGCCGCCTCACATCCGGCAGGGCCTGCTCCCACAATTGCTACACGCTTCTTTTCCGCCGCTTCTGTGATCGGTTCACACTCATATTTGTAAAGAGTGGGATTTACAGTACAGTGAATGGGAGTATGCCCCAGCATTCCTTTATCGATACAGCCGATCATGCAGTTGATGCATGGTTTGATATCTCCTGCCTTTCCGCACCGGGCTTTTCTGGCCCAGGCGGGGTCTGCCAGCTGGGAACGGCCCAGGGCTACAAAGTCACCATTGCCTTCAGCCAGCATTGCTTCAGCCTCTTCAGGCGTAAAGATATTGTGTCCGATAAAGACCGGAATGTGCACTGCTTCCTTGATCATACGGGTATGAACTGCGTTGAAGGCATTGGGCAGCAGAAATTCCCGGGCTGCGGTGGCATGAGTGCCTCCCATCATATTCAGATGGGATACTCCTTCCCGCTCCAGGGCCTTGGCTACTTCAATGGTCTCTTCAATTCGAATGCCCTCCGGTTCCCAGTCCTCTGTACTGAGCTTGACACCTACCGGGAAATCCGGACCGCATTTTTTGTGGATCTCCCGGACAATCTCCAGCAGCAAACGCATCCGGTTTTCCAGCGAGCCACCATACATATCGGTCCGTTTATTGTCATGGGGAGAGAGAAAATTGGTGGGAATACATCCCGCCGCGCCATGAATTTCAACAATCTCAAAACCAGCCTTCTTGCAGCGGAGCGCCGCATCGCCAAATCGGCTTACCAGATCATGGATCTCCTCAATAGTGAGAGCCCGGGGCAAACGGGCTCCCATCTGATACCAGGGTTCATAAGTAATGGGAGACGCACCGATTACATCTTCACTTCCTACAAACGAAGCATCCCGGCCAGGATGGGCAATCTGCATACCCGGAACAGCCCCATGCATCTTGATGGCCTCAGCCAGCAAAGTCAGTCCGGCAATAAACTCGTCCTTGTCTGCCCGCAGACCGCAGGAAGTCATCGGGACACAGTTATCCATAAAAATCAGTCCGGCTCCACCTTCCGCAGCTTCCGCATAGGCCTTGATCTGACGGTCAGTAACAGTGCCGTCCGGATTTCCCAGATAAGTTCCCATGGAATTGCGGACAATCCGGTTCTTGAGAGTCACCGATCCGATTTTTCCCTTGGCAAACAGATGAGGATAATAAGGATTGGTCATGTTTACAATCTCCTTTCAGAACTTTTGATTTTTCTGAAATCATGATATAATAATGACAAATTCTGTACAAGCAACAGCTGCTGTTCCTGCGTTGCTTATGCAACAGTTCCCGTAAAATTGTCGCAGGAGGTGATGTGTTATGAGTGAGGACCTGCGGGTAATCAAAACGCGTTCCAATATCCGCAAAGAATTCCTGTCTCTGCTGGAACAGTATGAGTTCCGTGCCATCACTGTATCCATGATCATTGAGCGGTGTCAGATCAACCGTTCCACCTTCTATCGAAATTATGAGGATAAATACGCACTGGCTGATGCCATTGTCCAGGATCTTCTGGAGGAGTTCAGCCGGAATATGGAAACTGCCTTTATCCGGGAATCCAAACCGAAGGCTGGCGCTTTCAATTTTATGCTGGAATATTTTTCGCAGCATCAGAAAGAACTGACGCTGCTTTACCAGCGTGTCCTGCCTGTCAATCTATTCGATCAGATGCTGACCTGCTACAGTGAGGCACTGCTGAAAGAAATCACTCAGATTTTCCCGAATGCTGTTCGGCAACAGAAACTGTCCCGGTACTTTTCGCGGATTATCGCCTCCAATATTCTTACTTCCATCCGGTGGTGGCATCTGGAAAGTCCTGAGACATCCAGGCAGGAGATGGTGGAAATTATCCGCCTGACTGCCGAAGAAGGAATATTGCCCAGCCTCCGGAACCGATTCAAATGAAATTTGCTGAATAAGGCTTCCTTTGAAACAGGCTATGAATCGCAGAAATACAGTTGCCTGTAACAAGGCCTTGATCTCACTTGATCGAAATAATCCTCAGATCTGAAAACCGGCTTCTATTCCCCCAAAAACATCCGGACATAAGCTGATTAAAGCAGAAAATTAGTTAAAGCAAAATGTCCATGTTCCGGTAACAAATAAAAATCCCCCGGCGGAGCCGGGGGTATTTCACATGACGGGCATAGCCC
>ERZ827104.3629-NODE-3629-length-10654-cov-3.193886_pt1 | contig 10654 bp, 7 predicted proteins | sample MGYA00519781_ERZ827104 | MGnify/ENA primary metagenome ERZ827104 (study PRJEB31778, sample SAMEA3449257) | human gut metagenome | biome: human gut; feature: human-associated habitat; material: faeces | place: United Kingdom | collected 2010/2012 ... | reverse complement strand
CAACAATGACTTCGATGGCAGTGTGGCACGGGGGACTTATGGCATTGACAGCTCTGACAGTGTTGTGAACAATGTGGCCCAGTTTGGTGCCATTGTGAAAGCTGACCTTGCCAAGAATCTCTCCCTGTATGCAGAAGGCGCTTTGGGAACCAAGAAGACTTCTATGTGGGAAGCCGGTCTTAGTTATACGGTTGCCAAGGATTGGGATCTGAATGCCGGGTATCGTTATCTTGACACCAAGCTGGATGATGACAATAATATCAAATACAGAGGCTTCTTGGTCGGCCTGACCTATCGTTTTGGCGGGCATAAGGCTGAAGCCACTCCTGTTGCGGAAGAACCGGCTCCTGTTGTGGAGGAACCGGTCCAAGAACCTGCCCATGTCTACAATGACTACTATCTGGACAGCATTCATTTTGCTTCTGATGCTGATCAGCCGCTTCCTTCTGAACGTGCCAAGATGGATCGTCTTGTCCAGGTTGCTAAGGATCATCCGGACTCCACGTTCAAACTGGTTGGGAATACGGATTCTGATGCTTCCGATGCCTATAATGAAGACCTTTCCAAGCGCCGTGTCGACCATGTCGCCCAGTATGTTTCCAACAATGGGGTTTCTAGCGATCGTTTGAAACTCAACTACAAGGGTGAAAAGGATCCGGCTGCTTCCAATGCGACGGAACAGGGAAAAGCCGATAACCGTCGGGTGGATGTATGGGAACATAAATGATTTCACGCGGAACTAAATCCGCAAACGCGCCCCAGGAATTTTTTCTGGGGCGTTTTTTTTGGTGCGCTTCTTATTCAATAGATCCGCTTGGCGAACAGGACTTTAGACTTGTGCAGGCTATATCCATATGCCTCTGTCTTTAAAAGAAGGACAAAAGGCTGAGCTATATTGGGAATATCCCTGTAAAGAATAGAACAATGTTACATATAAAATGGGGTTATACAAAATTTATGTAATAAATTTCTTTACAAATGAGAAAAAAGTGGTATAGTAGAGGACATCTTAAACTTTGTGTTCAGTATACAATACAGAGGCTATCTTATAAGGAAGAAGGTTCTTAGCATGGCAAGTTATTTTCATCCGGTGACGCCGGAACTGCTCGAAGATCTCAAGAAAGTGGTAGGGGAGAAATATGTTCGTTACGACGAAGATACCCTGGAGCAGTACCAAACTGACGAAGAAGGCAATCCTCATTTTTTCAAGAAGCCAGAAGTCGTCGTTTTCCCTGGTTCTACAGAGGAAGTTGCAGCCATTGTCAAACTTGCCAATCAGTACCTTGTCCCCATTACGCCGAGGGCTGCAGGTTCCGGCGTGGCCTGTGGGGCCATTCCTATCTACCATGGCATGGTGGTGGAACTGGAGCGGATGAACCAGATCCTGGAATTGAATGCAGATGCCATGTACGCCGTCGTACAGACGGGCGTCTATTGCGGCCAACTGCAGGAAGAGGCCAAAAAACATGGTCTGCTCTATGCAGCTGATCCTTCTTCTGCCTCTTCCAGTCAGGTCGGCGGTAATGTCGCCAATAATGCGGGCGGCAACAAGGCTGTTAAGTACGGGACGACGCGCAATCAGATCTATGCCCTCAAAGTGGTGACGCCGACGGGAGATATTGTTGATGTTGGGGCACGGCTGCAAAAATGCTCGACCGGCCTTGCTTTGGAACAGCTTTTTGCTGGTTCCGAGGGAACCCTCGGCATCATTACGGAAATTACGGTCAAGCTGCGTCCCTTGCCGCCATACAGTTTCAATATGGTCTGCGTCTTCAAAACGGACGAAGAAGCCTTTGCCCTGCCCAATAAGATCCTTAAGGCCGGCGTTGATCCGACAAGCCTTGAATATATGGATAACGAGGCCATTGTCATGACGGAAAAGTACCTCGATATGCACTTTCCTCATGCAGATGAAGGAGCCTGCTATGTTATCGTGACCGTTGAGACTTTTACAGAAGATGAACTTGACCGGAAGATGGAGCTGCTCTGCAATCTTGCCGAAGAAAATGGGTCTATCGATGAATTTGAAGCTGATGAACGCATCTGGAAACTGCGCAAGGAATTTGCCGAAGCAGCCAGGGCCATCGATAAGATGTTCCAGACGGAGGACTTTGTTGTTCCTCTCGACAAGATTGGCGATATGACCAAACAAATTCCGGAACTGCGGAAAAAATACGGCCTTTACTGCGTGACCGTTGCCCATATCGGTGATGGCAACATCCATGTCCTGCCCCTTAATAAATATGGCCTGACCCCGGATGAATGGTTCGAAAAGATCAAGGCCTTCCATGCCGACCTCTTCCCCCGAGTCTATGCCCTGGGTGGAAAGATGAGCGGCGAGCACGGTGTAGGCTACAAAAAGCTGGAAGAGTTTGCCCGCAATACGCCGGAAGGGGAAGTGAAGATTATCAAGGCCATCAAACGGGCCCTTGATCCCAATAACATCATGAATCCTGGAAAACTGGTTGATATGAATGGCGACTTTATTGCCTAGGAAATGTAAAAAGGAACCGCGGAGCAAAAGCTCCGTGGTTCCTTTTCCCTTTGTTATTTCTTTGTTGGCGTGACTTCAATGAAACTTAGGTCGCTGCGGGAATCATGGCTTCCTGTCATCTCTCCCGAGACTGGATCGATGATGATGGCGTTGACGTCACCCATATACGGTTTGACGGTCAGGTGATAGCCCCGTGCCTCGAGGTCTTTTTTTTGGGCCTCGGTCAGTCCGTTTTCTGGTTCCAGACGGATTTCATCAGGCTGCCACTGCATATGGAAGCGCGGTGCCGAAACAGCCTCGTTGACAGGCATCTTGTGGTCAATGACATTCGAAATGACTTGCAGGACAGTTGTGATGATGCGGCTTCCGCCCGGACTTCCGACAACCATGAAAATCTTGCCATCCTTGGAAATGATGGAAGGACTCATGGAACTTAAGGGACGTTTATAAGGGGCAATGGCATTGGCATCACCGCCAATGACGCCGTACATATTGGGTACGCCCGGTTTTGCCGAAAAATCATCCATCTCGTCGTTGAGAAGGAAGCCGGCACCTTCGACGGCAACCCCACTGCCGTACCAGTCATTGATGGTGTATGTGACGGAAACAGCGTTGCCAAAACGGTCTGCGACGGAGTAATGCGTGGTCTGAGTTCCTTCCTTCAGAGGGGGAAGACCTGGTTTTACAAGGTCACTGGGTGTGGCTTTTCTTGTATCGATACTTTCATAAAGCCGCTTGGCGTAAGCTTTATCCGTGAGTTCCTTCAAAGGTACTTTTACAAAGTCGGGATCACCGAAATATTCACTGCGGTCGGCATATGCGCGCCGCATGGCCTCGGCCATGATATGGATGGTCTCAGGCGTTTGGAACCCACTCTTTTCAATGTCCGCGTTTTCCATGATATTCAGGATTTCTGCGATGATGGGTCCGCCGGAAGAAGGCGGGGCCATGGAAATGATTTTGTATCCCCGATAAGTGGTTTCGCTTGGCTTCCGCCAGACCGGTTTATATTGGGCCAGGTCAGCGGCTGTAATGAGGCCGCCATTTTTCTTCATATCCTTGACGATCAGTTTGGCTGTCTTGCCCGTGTAAAAATCGCGCGGGTCATCGGCAATACGGCGCAGGACCTTTCCGAGGTCCTTTTGGATAAAGCGTTCCCCTTCTTGATACAGGCTGCCGTCCTTGTGGAGGAAATATTTGCGGGAGGCTTTGTAAGGCGTGAAGCGTTCCGTCCCCACATCTTTCAGGGTTCCTGCCATATTCCGGGAAACGGAAAAGCCTTTTTCTGCCATTTCAATGGATGGTTCCATGAGTTCCTTCAGACTCTTGGTTCCATATTTGTTCAGCATTTCAGTCATCCCAGCAACTGTGCCCGGTACGCCAACGGAAAGATAGCCCAGACGGCTCTTATTGCTGTCTACATTGCCTTTTTCATCAAGGTACATATCCTTTGTGGCTTTCCCCGGGGCTGTTTCCCGGAAATCAAGGGCAATGTCCTCTCCATCCTTCATATGGATGATAGCAAATCCGCCGCCGCCGATATTGCCGGCATTTGGATGACAGACCGCTAGGGCATAGCCTACGGCGACAGCGGCATCGATGGCGTTGCCGCCCCTATCAAGGACGTCCTGTCCAATCTGATCGGCAAGGGCCTGGGAGGAAACAACCATCCCTTTCCCTTTGCTGGTGATCAGGGGATTGTCCGGTGCCGTAAAAGCCGCCCTCGGACCCAAGAGTGAAAGCGCCATTGCCGCGGCAGCAAGGGCTTTCTTTTTCGCTTTTGCCTTTGACCAAGTAATCATACAAACCTCCTTTTGAAAATGAATCGGGAAAAGCTTCGATAAGTCCATTATAGGGGACAAGATGGAAGGAGACAACAAAGGGAAAAACGCAAATGCCTCTCCTCAAAAAGATGTATGAAAAGATACAGTACAGCAGGGAAAAAGGGAGCCGCAAGGGGTATGTTTTTCTTCCTGACCATACTATAATGAAAGAGTAGGAAAGGGAAAGGAGTCGATCCTTATGGAATTTCAAGAAGTAAAAGAAAAAATCGATACGCTTGCCAAATGGGTGGGGGAAAGTCAAAATATTGTTTTTTTCGGCGGAGCTGGGGTTTCGACAGAAAGCGGGATCCCCGACTTCCGCAGCGTCGATGGCCTTTATCACCAAAAGTATGATTTCCCGCCGGAAACGATTTTAAGTCATACGTTTTTTAATGCGCATCCTGACGAATTCTATCGTTTCTATCATGATAAGATGCTCTGCCTCGACGCCAAACCGAATGCCGCCCACAAGAAATTGGCTCAGTGGGAACAGGAAGGCCGGCTGAAGGCTGTCATTACCCAGAATATTGATGGCCTGCATCAGGCAGCCGGCAGCCGGAATGTTCTTGAACTGCATGGCAGCGTACATCGTAATTACTGTCAAAAATGCCATAAATTCTTTGATGCAGCCTATATGAAAGTTCATGACGGGATTCCTCATTGCGACGTCTGTGGCGGCGTCATCAAGCCCGACGTGGTCCTTTATGAGGAAGGCCTTGATATGGATACCCTGGACCGGGCGGTTTCCTACATCCGTCAGGCTGATGTGCTTATTGTAGGCGGCACGAGTCTTGTGGTCTATCCGGCAGCCGGTCTTATCCGCTACTATCAAGGTAAGAAACTGGTCCTCATCAATAAAGGGACGACCGCCTACGATCAGGATGCCCAGCTTGTCATTTCACAAGCCATCGGAAAAGTCATGGAACAATTGCCTTGAAAAGATGATTTTTTCACGCAATTTGTGATATAATGGCCTAAAATGTCCTTTTGATTTGGGGGTAATGTAGATGTTAGATTTGAAGTTTGTTCGGGAAAATCTAGATAAAGTGGCCGAAGCACTGAAGAATCGTCACACCGAAGTGGATCTTGATGCTTTCAGGAAGCTTGACCAAGAGCGCCGTGACCTGCTCCAGGAAGTGGAAGCCGATAAGAGCCTGCGCAACAGCGTCAGTGCCGAAATCAGCAAGATGAAGAAAAATGGTGAAGACGCTTCGGAGAAGATCCTTTCCATGCGTACCCTCGGGGATAAGATCGCTGAAACGGATAAGAAACTCAAGGAAGTGGAACAGGGACTGCGTGACATCATGCTGACGATTCCCAATATGCCTGATGCCAGTGTTCCAGTGGGCAAGGATGATACGGAAAACCCGGAAGTTCGTAAATGGGGTGAACCGACGCACTTTGATTTTGAACCCAAGGCCCATTGGGATCTTGGGGAAAACCTGGGCATCCTCGATTCCGATCGAGCAGCCAAGGTTTCGGGCGGCCGTTTCTACTATTATCTGGGGCTTGGAGCCCGTCTGGAACGTGCGGTCTATAACTTCATGCTTGATCAGCATACCCAGAAAGATGGCTATACGGAAGTCATCCCCCCTTATATTGTCAATCGGGAGACCATGACCGGTACCGGCCAACTCCCGAAATTCCATGAAGATATGTACCGCCTTGAAGGGATGGAGATGTATCTGATCCCGACGGCGGAAGTTCCCCTGACGAACTACTACCGCGATGAAATTATTGACGGCGCCAAGCTGCCGATTTATTTGACGGCCTTTACCCCTTGCTTCCGTGCAGAGGCCGGGAGCGCTGGGCGTGACACGCGGGGCCTTATCCGTCAGCACCAGTTCCATAAGGTGGAAATGGTGAAATTTACCAAACCGGAAGATTCCTTTGATGAGTTGGAAAAGCTGACCCACGATGCCGAAGGAATCCTTCAGGCCCTTGGACTGCCGTATCATGTGGTTTGTCTCTGCACAGGTGATCTTGGCTTCTCGGCGGCCAAATGCTACGACATCGAGGTCTGGTTCCCTGCACAGAACAAGTACCGTGAAATCTCTTCCTGTTCCAACTGTGTCGATTTTCAGGCGCGCCGTGCCAATATCCGGTTCCGCCGCGACAGTAAATCCAAGCCGGAATTTGTCCATACCCTCAATGGGTCCGGTCTTGCCGTTGGCCGTACGGTGGCCGCCATTCTCGAAAACTATCAGCAGGCAGACGGCAGTATCGGAGTTCCTGAAGTCTTGAGACCGTACATGGGCTGCGACGTCATTGCTAAACCCTAAGTCAGATGAAATGAATGGGATTCCTTCATGGAAGGAATTCCATTTTTGCTTTTTATGGGGGTATTTTGCTTGTTTTAGCTCCATAAGGGAACCCTGTGGCCATGAATATTTATTCATGATTTTTTCGTTTTATTGAGAGGGGAAAAAAGAAGGTGAGGGCCCTTCTTTAATGAAAAAGGCGTATGACGATGTAAGCAAAAGAATTTATTGGGCTGTAAAAGATGATATAGATTTAAAAATATTCATATGCCTTTTTCCTCCTAATGGGCTTTGGCTCCGTATAGAGCCGTATGAGGCCGTAAGAGATAGTATGAGTGAGAAAATGGAATAATTGCTTTTATTCATTTAAATTATATGGCAATCTAGCGTTTTTCATATTTTTCCTTCAATCTCCTCAAAAGTCCTCCAATTTTCTCTATTTTCCTCTTGCCTTTTCTGCACTCTGTAGTATAATTAACAGCGAACTAAAATATGCGTCGCTGACGCCAGAGGGGGATGGATAGATGAACGAACAAGCCTTTTTTCAATTGAGTCAAGATGCAGTCAGCCGGTTAGCTGAAAGATACGGCACTCCTTTGCTGGTGCTTTCCTTGGAACAGATTGAAAAAAATTATGACATCCTGCGGACCCATATCCCGCAGATGAAAATCCATTATGCAATGAAGGCCAATCCGGATTTGAGGATCCTGGAGACCATGATAGATAAAAATGCTGATTTTGACGTTGCAAGTGACGGGGAAATCCGTACCTTGGCAAGCCTCGGTGTTCCGGGGGAAAAGATGATCTATGCCAACCCCATCAAGACGGAAGCTGGTCTCAAGGCCTGCGTCGATGCCGGTGTAACGCGCATGACTTTTGACAGCGAATCGGAAATCCGCAAAATTGCCAAATGGGTACCCCGTGCAACCGTGCTTCTGCGCCTGCGCATCGATAATCCAAAGGCCCATGTAGACCTTAACAAGAAATTTGGCGCACCGCGGGAAAAGGCCCTGTTCCTTATGAGACTGGCCCGGCAGGCTGGCCTTGATATGGCAGGTATCGCTTTCCATGTAGGCAGTCAGGTTACAACGGCTGATCCATATCTCCACGCCTTTGATGTCGTCCATGAACTCATGGAAGAAGCAAAAAATGAAGGGTTTGATCTCCCCATCATGGATATTGGCGGTGGGTTCCCCATTCCGGAAACGGGTGTCCATTACAACCTGACGGCTATTTTGGATCAGATTGCTGCCCGCCTGCGGGAAGATTTTTCCGATAAGATCATTTGGAGTGAACCTGGCCGCTATATGGCTGGCACGGCCCAAAATCTCATTACCAAGGTCATTGGCGTCAATGAACGCAATGGTCAGGTCTGGTATTTCCTCGATGATGGTATTTACGGGACCTTCTCCGGCGTAATCTTCGATCAGTGGGACTATAAGCTCATCAGCTTCAAGGAAGGGAAGAAAATCCCGGCAACCTTTGCTGGCCCGAGCTGTGATTCCTTGGATATCATGTTCCGCGGCAAGATGACTGAACCCCTTGATGTGGATGACTTGCTCCTTGTCCCTGTCTGCGGTGCCTATACATCGGCCTCAGCAACGACCTTCAACGGGTTCAAAAAGGCTCGTATGGTCATTTGGGAAGATGTACGGGATGAACTTGGCTTGGGTAATGAGCAGCTTTCCCTTGCTGTATAAGCTTTGAACCGTAACCGGTCTCCTGCGGGGGACCGGTTTTTTACGCCTTATTTTGCAAAACATGGTATAATGACGCATGGAAAGGATGGATTTCTATGAGAAAAATACTGCGCCCCTTCTTTTTTCTTGTTTGCGTCCTGGCTCTTTTGACAGCTGGATGCGGGGAAAAAGCGGCAGTGCCCAAGATTGAGCCCGTCCAGTATCCGGGCTGGATTGAAGTCAACTTGGATCCGGATGCCCGGTTTTCGGTTCCTTCTGCTTTTTTTGTGGAAACGGAAGCCATCCGGCAAAAGATGGAATCTGGAGAAATGGACCCCTATGTAAAAACCCTCCTTGAAAAAGATCGGGCCCAATATTCCCAAAAAGGAAGCATCGTCCTTGTGACAACCGATCAAGGGGCGGCTTTTCTTGCGGATGGAAGCCATGCGGCACGAATTACGTTTCAAACCGTGGGAAGCCCTATGAAGCTTCCTCGGTATGGGCAGAACCTAGGCATGGATGAAAAGGCCCTCAAGGAATTTGGCACAGCCACCATGGATGGCATCAAATTCAGTGATGGAAAGAGCCTTCCCGACGGATATACGGTCACTTATAGTAACTGGAGCCCGATGAAGACAGAAATCATAAACGGTGTGGAACATCTTTTTACGGCCTACGATAAGACCATCCTAAAAGAAGGTGTTGCCCTTGTGACGGTTCGCATCCTGCGCTGGACCTTCCTCAATAATGACCGCATCCATATCTTGACGGCCTCCTATCCTAAGAAGGAGGAAGCCTATTGGAATGATGATGGGCGGAAGCTCAAGAACATTGTGAGGACCCTTGCCATTGTACCGTCAAAGTCGGCGGCGGAAGAAAGCTTCCCTGATAAGGTCAAGGCCCTCCTGCCATAGGTAAATGGCTCCTTTCTAACAAAAAAACAAAGACCGCTGCGTGAAAAGCAGCGGTCTTTTTAGATGGGTAGAAAGGGTCACTCAGCCGGAACGGTTTCCATCGTCTTCTCCTTGCGGGAAGATCCATAGAGCTTTTTTCCAATAAAAGCAATCAGGTAGCAGCAAACGGTATAGATGATGCCGAATTTCAGCATGTCCATGGCTGTCCCTTTGACGAGGATGGCATACATGATGGGCGTGCTTACAAGCTCGATGACCTGTCGGATAGCGTAGGACAGGGAGTAGTCCGTCATAACAGGAGAGTCAAAATTGGGATCGCAGATTTTAAGGAGTGTGGCACCTGTCATCATGACGCCTGTGTTGATGCCAAAGCTGAGGATGCCTCGTTCAAAAGGATAGCTGTCGGGAAGGAAATATTGGAACATCTTGATGGTCGTATAGTAGACCAGAACAAAGCCTGCCGCAGAAATGACGAGGATGGGGAGAATATAATCCAAGACGGCGCGGATAGGCATGCTGGCGATGGCAGCGATAATGGAGAAATCAGCAAAGATACCGCAGATATGGTTCTTGACTTTAACATCAATCATCCATTCCAAATGCAGTTTTTGAATACCATAGTTGACGGCATACATCAGAAGCAGGGCATAGGGCCAAACGGGTACGTCCTGAAGTCCGATGATCTGATATTTGACAAATAGGCCGCGCAGATAATAAGCCAGCCCACAGTCGGCAAGGATAATGGCCAGGTGAACGGTCAGCGGTTCAATGGCGGCGCTTTGGGTGGTCTCTCGTCCCATTTGTCCCTGTTTGCTTATTTCCTTCGTGAAACCATAGGTATCTTCTGTCGGAAGAGAGGCTGACCCTTTCAAAAAGGCTGTTTCCCCTTTTGCCGCAGCGCGGTTGATGATCATGACGCCTAGCAGGATTCCACCAAGCAGTCCAATGGTGGCAAAGGTGGTAAGAACGCCCTGGGACAGTTCCCAGTAGGAGGCACCTCCTTCCATGAGCAGGCTCCCAATGGAACCGGCCATGCCGTGACCGCCGTTGAAGCCCTGACAGATTTCGTAGCCGAATTGGTTATAAAATTCGAGACCAGGAATAAAGGCCATAAAAAGCAGGGGAAGTCCAACGCCCAAGATGATCTGGAAGCCAAAAGCTCCGCTTGCAATGCCGCTCACAATGGCAATCTTTGCGGCTTCCTTGCGGTTTTCCTGGGGGTCGAGCTGTTTTTTCCTGACGAAGTTTCCTAGGGGAATCCCGGCAAACATGGGAACCACGAGAATACCTGCAAGCAGGGACCACGTCTTGTTCCATTCAGGGGATATGGGGGAATACCCCGTAAGACCAAGGACTTCCGGTCCTAAAAGAAGTCCGAGGAATCCGCCGATGACAGAAGCGGGAACCAGGAAGCGTCTAAATAGGGAAATCTTGGCTCGAAGATAGAGTCCGATAAGGAGCAGGACACCAAGGAAAGCGGTAC